>Ga0247815_10003786_pt1 | contig 10764 bp, 7 predicted proteins | sample UWRJL194509B1_FD_181014 | JGI IMG/M metagenome (GOLD analysis project Ga0247815, IMG submission 181014) | Plant litter microbial communities from Arlington Agricultural Research Station in Wisconsin, United States - UWRJ-L194-509B-1 | ecosystem: Environmental > Terrestrial > Plant litter >... | reverse complement strand
CCCCCTGAATCAACTCAATGCGAACACAATTTAAATTGAACCCGCTGGCGGCAGGCGCGATCGCGCTGCTGTGCGGCGCGGCCGGCCCTACCCAGGCGCTGGCGCAAGAGGCGGCCGCGGTCACCACCGCGCCGCCGGCCGTCGTCGTCACCGGCTCGCGCATTCCGCGCGCCAGCCTCGAAGGCCCTTCCGCCGTCACCGTCATCACCGCCGACGACATCACCAAGCAAGGCTTCCGCAACGTCTTCGACGCGCTGTCCAACCAGACCCAGAACAGCGGTTTCGTCCAGGGCGCCGATTACGGCAATACCTTCACGCCGTCGGCCAACGCCATCAGCCTGCGCGGCCTCGGACCCAATCACACGCTGGTGTTGTTGAACGGCCGCCGCATGGCGGACTTCCCGATCGCCTATGACGGCACGGTCAACTTCACCAACCTGGCCAACATCCCGTCGAGCGTGGTGGAACGCATCGAGATCCTCAGCGGCGGCGCTTCCGCCGTCTACGGCTCGGACGCGGTTGCGGGCGTGGTCAACATCATCCTGAAAAAACAATACCAGGGCTACGATGTCAATCTGAAGGCCGGCTCCAGCTCGCGCGGCGGCGGCGGCGACAAGCGCCTGCAGTTCACCGGCGGCCAGAGCTTCGATAAACTCAACACCCTGTTCAGCGTCGAGCTGACCGAGCGCGATCCGCTGTGGAGCGCCGACCGCGATTTCATGAGCAGCAAGACCGGCGTCGCGCCGACCTCGATTCTGGGCCGCAAGAACGTCAGCACCGGCAAGTACGTGGACCTGGGCGACACCTGCGCCGGCCTGGGCGACCTGTTCGGCGGCAGCGCCGTCAAGTACACGGCCAAGGCGGGCAGCTACTGCGCCAGCCCGAAAGTCGGCCCGACCTATTGGACCACGCAGACCAAGAACAGCAGCCAGAATCTGTTCGGCAGCGCCAATTACGAGCTGTCGCCGACCACCACGCTGTTCGCCGAGGCGCTGTTCGGCCGGAACCGCAGCATCAACAATACGCGCGGCCCGTCGTGGACGTCGCGCTCGCTGACCGACAGCTATTTCTGGAACCAGAACAGCAACGCCTACGAGGCGTGGAATAAATACATCTCGCCGGAGGAGATGGGCGGCGTTGATCGCTACAACCGCTACTGGGACGACCAGGCCAGTTCCCTGTCGCTCGGCGCGCGCGGCCAGATTCCGGGCACCGGCTGGCAATATGAAGCCGGCTACACCGCGTCGCTGTACAAGAGCGAAGACCACCGGCCGCGCGCGCTGGCCAATATCGACAGCTTCTTCCTCGGCCCGCAACTGGGCGTCGACAAGGCCGGCGTGGCGATCTACGCGCCCGACCCGTCGCGCTTGACCAAGCGTTTGACGCCGGCGGAATTCGACAGCATCACCGGCGCCTCGGTCAGCGATGACAAGTCGTGGACCAACACCCTGAGCCTGACCGCCAACGGCGAGGCGTTCTCGCTGCCGGCCGGCCCGGTGCGGGTGGCGACGCTGGCGGAGGTGGGCAAGCAGGGCTTCTCGAACCGGCCCGACGCGGGCATCAACGCCGGCGTCTTCAACGTGCTCGGACCGTCCGACGTGACCGCCGGCACCCGCAAGCGCTACGCGCTGGGCGCGGAAGTGAATATCCCGGTGGTGGAAACGGTGGCGGCCACGCTGGCCGGCCGCTACGACCGCTACAGCTTCGCCGGCCGCAACGACGGCAAGTTCGCCTACAACGGCGGCGTGGAATGGCGCCCGGCCAAGCAGCTGCTGCTGCGCGGGAATTACGCCACCAGCTTCCGCGCGCCGGACATGAACTACATCTACAAGGCGCGCGGCACCGGCTACTACTCGTCGACCACCGACTACTACCGCTGCGCCAAGGCCGGCCAGGCGGTCGGCGACTGCGAGTTCGCCAACTACTCGCCGGGCGCGGACTATGTGCAGACCGGCAGCAAGGACCTGCGTTCCGAGAAGGGCCGTTCAACCGGCTTGGGCGCGGTGTGGTCGCCGAGCGCCAACTTCGACGTTTCGCTGGACTACTGGAACATCAAGATCGATGACCTGGTGACCAACCTGAGCGCCGATACGTTGCTGCGCGACGAAGCCACTTGCCGCGTCGCCGGCGACCTGACCTCGCCGACTTGCGCCGACGCCATCGCGCGCATCACGCGCTATCCGTTGGACGCGTTGAACAAGCCGGGCGAGATCAAGCAGATCCTGGTCAACCCGATCAACGCGGCATCGACCAGCGTGAACGGCATCGACGTCAGCGCCAAGTATGTGCTGCGCACCGCGTCCTACGGCGCCTTCATCACGAAGCTGAACTACTCGAAGACGCTGGAGAAGAAGTCGCGTCAGTTCGCCGGCGATGCGCTTAACGACGACCTGGACGACCTGACCAACTACGACTGGCGCGACAAGCTCAATGCCAGCGTGACGTGGAACGCCGGCGACTGGTCGAACACCTTGTTCCTGCAGCGCTACGGCAAAGTGCCCAACGCCGCCGGCGACGCCTTCCTGACGCCGACCACGCTGGTCAACGCCAGCGTGGTGTATCGCCTGAACCAGCGCACCACGGTGTCGGTGGCGCTCAACAACCTGTTCAACCAGGTCAAGAACGACACCAGCGCCGGCTGGCCTTACTACCCGGTGGGGAATTACAGCCCGGTCGGTCGCCAAGGCTGGGTGGAGCTGAACTACCACTTCGGTTCATAAACCCTGACGCCGGCATACTCGGTCGCCCAGTAGAGCAGGGCGACCGCGTTGAAGGCCATGCCGGTCAGCAGCGCGGCGTGCCAGCCGTGGGCGGCGAACATCCAGCCGCCCAGCGCAGATCCCAAGGCGCCGCCGGCGAAGAACAGCGCGAAGTAGACGCCGTTCAAACGGCTGCGCACTTCCGCGCCCAGCGTGAAGATGGCGCGCTGGCCCAGCACCAGATTGGCCGCCACGCCCATGTCCAGCACGATGGACGCCAGCACCAACACCGCCAGCGCCACCTCGCGCGACCCCGGCACCACCAGCGGCAGCGCGAAGCCGATCACACCCAGCGCCAGCGCGGCGGCGGTCGCCATCAGCGTATGGCCTTTGTCGGCCAGCCGTCCGGCGATCGGCGACGCCACCGCGCCCGCCATGCCGACCAGCGCGAAGATCGCGATGCCGGTCTGCGACAGGTGGAACTGCGGACCGGCCAGCATCAGCGGCGTCACGGTCCAGAACAAACTGAAGGACCCGAACAAGCCGGCGTGATACGCGGCGCGGCGGCGCAGCAGCGGCGTTTTCAGGAACAAGTGCCACAACGACGCCAGCAGCTTCGGATAGGTGATCGTCGACGTCGGCGTGCGCTGCGGCAGTTTGACCCGCAACACCAGCGCCACCGCCAGCACGATCACCGCCGCGCCGCCGAACACCACGTGCCAGTTGCTGGCGTCGGCCACCAGGCTGGCGACCGGGCGCGCCAGCATGATCCCCAGCAGCAGGCCGCTGACCACTTTGCCGACGGTGACGCCGCGCGTCGCTTCCTTCGACAGGTGGGCGGCGAACGGCACGATGATCTGCGCCGCCACCGAGCCGAGGCCGATGCCCAGCGCGGCGGTCAGGAACATCCACGCGCTGCGGCTGAACGCGGCCAGCACCAGCATCACGGAGGTGAACAGCAGGCCGGTGACGATCAGGCGGCGGTTTTCCAGCAGGTCGCCCAGCGGCACGATGAACAGCAGGCCGAGACAGTAGCCGATCTGCGTCAGCGTGACGATCAGGCCGGCCGCGCCGGCCGACAGCCCGGTGGAGGCGCTGATCGGGCCGACCAGCGTTTGCGCGTAGTACAGGCTGGCGACGATCAGGCCGGTGGCGGTGGCCAACAGCATCACCATGCCGGGGCTGATGTCTTTTTCTTCAGTGTTGCTCATGATGTGACTCCAGTGGAGATTTCGATGAGCCATTCTAGGCAAAAGCCCGGCAAAGATAATCAGGGCATAATGCTCCCATACTTGTCATATTATGTGAACAATCATGGATAGATTGAAGGCCATGCAGGTGTTCGTGCGCATCGTCGAGGCCAATAGCTACACCAAGGCCGCCGAGACGCTGGACCTGCCGCGCGCCGCGCTGACGGCGACCATCAAGAAGCTGGAGGCCTTCCTCGGCACCCAGCTGCTGCACCGGACCACGCGCCGGCTGTCGCTGACGCCGGACGGCGCCGATTACTTCCGCAAGTGCCTGGAGATACTGCAGGCGGTGGAGGATGCCGAAGGCACTTTCCGCGGCCAGCATCCCGGCAAGCCCAAAGGCAAGCTGCGGGTGGAGCTGCCCGGCGCCGTCGGCCGGAATGTGGTGATACCGCATATCGCCGGCTTTTGCCGCGACTATCCGGACATCGCCCTGGTGGTCAGCCTGAACGAGTTGGTGCGCGACTTCCGGCAGGAAGGCTTGGACTGTTCGTTGCGCGTCGGCGAATTGCAGGATTCGGCGATGATCGGCCGCCGTCTCGGCACCATGACGTTCCTGACCTGCGCCTCGCCGGCCTACCTGGCGGCGCACGGCGTGCCGCGCACGCTGGACGACTTGAGCGCGCATCGCGGCGTGATGCACTTTTCCGGCCGCACCGGCCGTCCCTTCGATTGGGATTTCATGAGCGGCGGCAGCGTGGTCATCGTCGAGATGCGCGGCGCCATCGCCGTCACCGATCCGGACGCCTACATCAGCTGCGCGCTGCAGGGCATGGGCCTGATCCAGGCGGCGCGCTACCAGGTGCGGCATCATTTGGCCAGCGGCGCGCTGGTCGAGGTGCTGGCCGACATGCCGCCGGCGCCGATGCCGATCTCGCTGCTGTATCCGCAGGGCCGCATGGCGTCGCCCCGGTTGGGCGTGTTCGCGGCTTGGCTGGCGGCGCTGTTCCGCGACGATCCGGACCTGCAAGCCTGAGAATTGTAAGAAACCTTGCATGGTTGGCATGCCGGGCGGTGACGCGGATATAATTCTCGGATGAAATTTACTCCTCGCCTGCTCGCCGCCTCCGCCCTCCTGATGCTGTTGTCCGCCTGCGGCGGCGGCGGCGGTGATGGCGGCACCACCGCCGTTCCACCCGCCGATCCGACGCCGCCGGTGGTGACGCCTCCGGTGACGCCTCCGGTGACGCCACCCGTCATCCCGCCGGTCACGACGCCCGAGACGCCGCCGGTCATTCCGCCCGTGATCCCGCCCGAGCCGCCGCCGGTGACCCCGCCCGTTACGCCCCCGGTGACGCCGCCGGTCACCCCGCCCGAGACCACGCCGGAGGCGCCGCCGAAAGACTGGATATCATTGCTGGCCAGTTGCGAGCATCCGCGCCCCGGCCTGAGCCCCAACGGCCTGCCGTACTACGACCGTCAGGGCACCCTGAAAGACGAGCTGACGGTGCTGTATGGCTTTATCGACGAATCCTATTTGTGGTATCGCGAACTGCCCAAGCTGAACATGGCGAACTTCACGCGGCCAGTCGATTATTTCGCCGCGATGAAAACGTCGGCGCTGACCGCGTCCGGCCGCGCCAAGGACCGCTTCCACTTCACCTACCCGAGCGACGTGTGGGAAGCGATGAGCGGCGCCGGCGTGGAGCTGGGCTACGGCCTGACCTGGTCGCGCAGCAGCAACGCCAACGTGCCGCGGGTGTGGGCGGTGACGCTGGTGGAGCCGAATTCGCCGGCGTCGGCGGCCGGCCTGCTGCGCGGCGACCTGCTGCGATCGATCGACGGCGTCGACATCGGCGACACCAGCGCCGCCGGCATCGCGGTGCTCAACGCCGGCCTGTCCCCGGCCAAAGCCGGCGAGACGCACAAGATGGTGCTGGCGCGCGGCGGCCAGAGCATCGCCGTCTCGCTGACGGCGGCCAAGCTGTCGCTGGCGCCGGTGCGCAACGTCAAGGTGCTCGACACCGCCGGCGGCAAGGTCGGCTACCTGCAGTTCGACGACCACAACGCGGTGTCGGAGCGTCCGCTGGCGGACGCCGTGTCGACGCTGAAGGCGGCCGGCGTCAAGGACCTGGTGCTGGACATGCGCTACAACGGCGGCGGCTATCTCAACATCGCCAGCGAGCTGGCCTACATGATCGCCGGCCCGGCCGCCACCAACGGCAAAGTGTTCGAGCGCACGCTGTACAACGACAAGACCGAGCCCCAGGCGCCGCTGATGTTCCTGTCGACGGCGACCGGCTTCACGCCGGCGCAGATCCCGAAGGGCACGGTGCTGCCTTACCTGGGGCTCAAGCGGGTCACGGTGCTGACCACGGCGGGCACCTGTTCGGCCAGCGAGGCGGTGATCAACAGCCTGCGCGGCGTCGACGTGGAAGTGAACCTGATCGGCGGCGAGACCTGCGGCAAGCCGTACGCCTTCGTCCCGCTACCCAACTGCGGCACCACGTATTTCTCGATCCAGATGCAAGGCGTGAACAACAAGGACTTCGGCGACTACGCGGACGGCTTCCAGCCGACCTGCAACGTCGCCGACGACCTGACGCGCCCGATGGGCGACGTGACCGAGGGCGTGCTGGCGGCGGCGCTCAGCCACCTCGCCAACGGTGTTTGCCCGGTCTCGCCGATGCGCAACCGCAGCGAGGCCGGCGCGATGCGGCTGGTGCGGCCGGAGGTGAAGGAAATCTCGATCCGCAGCCGCTGACGCATGCCCCGGCATCAAAGCCGACTATAATTTAAATCGTATCCGATGCCGGTACAGGCATCGGTCGATCAACCACTGCTGGAAGCCTGTCCATGATTCGTTCCGCCATACTGCTTGCCCTCGCCACCACCTCCACCTTTGCCGCCGCCGCGCCGGCGTCCGCCCCACTGAGCACCATCTCCGAACGTTCCGGCTTCCAGAACACCGGCCGCTACGACGAAGTGGTCGACCTGTGCGCGCGCTTCCAGAAGGCCTATCCGAAACAGGTGCGCTGCTTTGAATTCGGCCGCACGCCGGAAGGCCGGCCGATGCTGGCGCTGGCCGTCTCGCGCACCGGCGCGCTGACCGCCGAGCAGGCGAAGAAGAAAAACGTGCCCGTGATGCTGATCCAGGGCGGCATCCACGCCGGCGAGATCGACGGCAAGGACGCCGGCTTCCTGGCGCTGCGCGAGGCGCTGGAGAACAAGGCCGCGCCGGGCGCGCTGGACAAGCAGGTGCTGTTGTTCGTCCCGGTGTTCAACGTCGACGGCCATGAGCGCTTCGGCAAATACAACCGCCCGAACCAGCGCGGCCCGGTGGAAATGGGCTGGCGCACCACGGCGCAGAACTTCAACCTGAACCGCGACTACGTCAAGGCCGACGCGCCGGAAATGCAGGCGATGCTGGCGCTGGTCAACGCCTGGGACCCGCTGGCCTATGTCGACCTGCACGTCACCGACGGCGCCAAGTTCCAGCCGGACGTCTCGATCCAGGTCGAGCCGGTGCACGGCGGCGACGAGGAACTGAAGCGCGCCGGCAGCGCGCTGCAGGCGGCCGTGATGGCGGACCTGAAGTCGCAGGGCTCCGATCCGAAGCCGTACTACATCTCCTTCGACAAGGAGGACGATCCGACCTCCGGCTTCGTCGACGGCATGTCCACGCCGCGCTTCTCGACCGGCTACTTCCCGATGCGCAACCGCTTCGCGATGCTGGTCGAAACCCATTCGTGGAAGGACTACCCGACCCGCGTGCGGATCACCCGCAACACCATCGTCTCGCTGTTGTCGCAGGTCGCCGCGCACGGCAAGGAATGGCAGCAGCTGACGCGCGACGCCGACGTGCGCGCCGCCGGGCTGGGCGGCGCCGATTTCCCGCTCAGCTACCGCACCACCTTCAACGCCAAGACCATCCAGTTCCCCGGCTATGAATACACGCGCGGCTACTCGGAAATCTCGGGCGGCCTGATGACGCACTACGACGAGAGCAAGCCGCAGATGTGGACCGTGCCGCTGCGCGACGAAGTGGTGCCGGACTTCAAAGTGGCGGCGCCGAAGGGCGGCTACCTGGTGCCGGTGGCGTTCGCGGCGCAGGTGGGCGCCAAGCTGAAACAGCACGGCATCGCGTTCAAGGTGATCGGCGCCGACCAGATGTCGGCCGAAGTGGAGACCTTCCGCGCCACCAAGACCAAGTTCGGCACGCAGTCGTTCGAGGGCCACCAGTCGCTGGCGGTGGAGGGCGAGTGGGGCCGCGAGCGCCGCAACCTGACGCAGGGCGCGCTGTTCGTGCCGATCGCGCAGCCGAAGGCGCGGCTGGTGATGACGATGCTGGAGCCGCGCGGCGCCGACGGCCTGCTGGCCTGGGGCTTGTTCAACAACGCCTTCGAGCGCAAGGAGTACATGGAGGACTACGTGGCGGAGGACGTGGCGCGCGAGCAGCTGGAAGCGGATCCGGCGCTGCGCGCCGAGTTCCAGAAGAAGAAGGACACCGACGCCGACTTCAACAAGACCCCGGCGCAGCGGCTGGAATTCTTCGCCAAGCGCCACTCGTCGTGGGACGAGCGCTACAACCTGTATCCGGTGCTGCGCACCGCGCAGAAGTTCTAAGCCTTCAACGCGCGGGCGGCGGGACGGTGACGCCGGCCTCGGTCTGCGTCACCGCCTTCATGAGGCCGTCGGCGTCGTATTGAAGATGCTCGACGGTTACCGCGCGGCGGCCGATCGCGCCGTTCATGTCGCCGACCGACAAGGTGGCGTTGTGCAGGAATAGATACCAGTTGTCCTTGAACTGGACGATCCCCGGGTGGATCGTGAAACTGTATTTACCGGAGCCGGTCAGCAGGCCGCGATAGGTCCACGGGCCGGTGACCGACGGTGCCGTCGAATACGACACGTGTTCGTCGCGTTGCGTGTTGCGGTCCAGCGAGGCGTAGGTCAGGTAGTACAGGGCGCCGCGCTTGTGCAGCCACGGGCCTTCCTCGAAATGCGGCGGCGTGATCTCCTGGATCGGGCCGTCCAGTTCGACCATATTCGGTTTCAGCTTGGCGATGTAGCACTGGCGGTTGCCCCACGCCAGCCAACTGGTGCCGTCGTCGTCGGTGAACACGGTGGGGTCGATGTCTTCCCAGCTATGGGTTCCCTTGGGCGTCATCTGATTCGTGACCAGGGCCGAGCCGCGCGCGTCGACGAAGGGGCCGGTCGGCTTGTCGGAGACGGCCACCGCGATCGCCTTGCCCGGATGCGTGGCGTCGTGCTCCACGGCGGCGTAGAAATAAAACTTGCCGTTCTTTTCGATGGTCTGCGAAGCCCAGGCGTCCGCCTTGGCCCACTTGAAATCCTTCACATTCATGATCGGCGCGTGCGGCGTCCAGGTGCGCATGTCCTTGGTGGAGTACACCAGCCATTCGCGCATGTTGAACATCTCGTCGCGCTGCGCCTCGTCGTGGCCGACGTATAAATACAAGGTGTCGCCGACCACCAGCGGGGCGGGATCGGCGGTGAATTTATCGCGGATGATGGGGTTCGAGCCCGGCGCAACTTGCGCCGCCGCCGGCAGCGCCATGGCCAGCGCGCACAGCGCCATCAGCGAGCGTTTCGCGATCTTTTGATGTTGCATCGTTGTCTCCGGTTTTGTTATTTTCGACGCCGATGGTAGCTGTCGGATCCATCACTGTCTAATACCGATTCGGGTATCGCGCGCGAAGAAAAAGCTATTGGTCGCGGTGCGGCAACGACGTTACATTGAGACCAGGAGACAAATAAAATGACAATCAAAAAAACCATCACGGCCGCGTGCGCGGTCGCACTTGCGTTCGCGCTATCCACACCGGCGCTGGCGCAGAAGGACAAGATGACGCCGATCGCGGTCCCTGCGCAGCCCGAGGCGATCACGCTGGACACCGGCGCGCTGCCCGGCGCCACCGCGCCGGAATCCTGGCACAGCCAGTACAACAGCGTCTTCGCGCGCAACGTCACGATCGCGACGCTGACGCCGGTGCTGCCGGCGGCGGACAAGGCCACCGGCGCCGCCGTGATCGTCGCGCCGGGCGGCGGTTTCCGCACGCTGTCGATGGAGAACGAGGGTTGGGCGGTCGCCAAGGCGCTGGCCGACAAGGGCGTGGCGGCGTTCGTGCTGAAGTACCGGCTGAATCAAACACCGCCGGACATGGCCGGCTTCGAGCGCTCGATGGCGGAAATGTTCTCGGCCACGGCGAAGCGGCCGCCGGCGCCGCAGGACCCGGCGGCCGCCTATGCGCCGCAGATCGCCGACGCCCGCGCCGCGTTCGCGCTGGTGCGCTCGCGCGCCAAGGCCTGGCATGTGGACGCCGACCGCATCGGCATGCTGGGCTTTTCCGCCGGCGCGATGTTGACCATGTCGACCGCGCTGCACGGACAGGACGCCAAGCCGGCCTTCATCGCCAACATCTACGGCCCATTGGCGGCGGTGACCGTGCCGGCCGACGCGCCGCCGCTGTTCGTCGCGCTGGCGGCCGACGATCCGTTCTTCGCCAACGCCGGCTATGGCTTGATCGACAGCTGGCGCGCCGCCAAGCGTCCGGTGGAATTCCATCTGTTCGAGCAGGGCGGCCATGGCTTCGGCATGTATCCAAAGACCACCACCAGCACCGGATGGTTCGACGGCTACACCCGCTGGCTCGGCATGCACGGCTATCTGGCGCCGCGCTGACCGCATGGCGCGGCGACGTCAACCCGCGCGCGCGAATCCGGCGCGCGACGATTTTCAGCCGGCGCGGCGGCGCTGGATGGTGGCGGCAGGCCTGGCCGCCGTGTTTCCGGAACTGGCCGGCGCCGCGCTGAGCGAGCAAGCCGGCGGCGATGGCGGTGCGCTGTCGCTG
>Ga0247815_10003784_pt1 | contig 10765 bp, 10 predicted proteins | sample UWRJL194509B1_FD_181014 | JGI IMG/M metagenome (GOLD analysis project Ga0247815, IMG submission 181014) | Plant litter microbial communities from Arlington Agricultural Research Station in Wisconsin, United States - UWRJ-L194-509B-1 | ecosystem: Environmental > Terrestrial > Plant litter >... | reverse complement strand
CAAGAGAAGTTGCACAGGAGCATCGGCGTATGGGAAAAGGGGGATATGAACATTCAAATCGATGTATCGACAGCTAAAAAGCTGCTGAAAATCGTGCTGGGTGATGCGCATACACCTGACAAGGACAAATCGGACAATATTTTTACGCTATAGTCAGATTTTTTTAATGAAGTCGATATTGCGGGTCAGGCCTTTGAATTTGGTCCTTTTTACAGCAGAATTTTTAAAGATCCTGCTGAAAACATCTTCAGTAATGTCTTCCCAGTCTTCTTTCTTCATTTGAACGATAGACTCATTTGCTGCAAATTCAGGGATCTGGTGTGGGACGGAGAACCTGTTCCAGGGGCATACATCCTGGCAGATATCGCAACCAAACATCCAGTTATCCATTTTATCATTAAACTGATCGGGAATCTCGTCCTTCAGCTCTATGGTCAGATAGGAAATGCATTTTGTGGCATCCACAATGGCAGGAGCGAGGATGGCATTCGTTGGGCAGGCATCTATACAACGGGTGCAGGTGCCGCAATGATCGGTAACGAAAGGGCTGTCATATTCCAGGTCAAGGTCTATAATCAACTCGGCAAGGAAGAAAAAGGACCCGCTTTTTTTGTTGATCAGGTTGCTGTTCTTACCGATCCAGCCCAGTCCTGATTTCTTTGCCCATGCACGGTCTAAAACCGGTGCAGAATCCACAAAAGCCCTGCCGGCAACCTCGCCAATTTCTTCCGTTATAAAATAAAGCAACTGGAAAAGCTTGTCTTTAATAACCAGGTGGTAATCTTTACCATAGGCGTATTTTGATATTTTGGGCGCATTGGGATCTGACTGTACAGCTTCAGGAAAGTAATTCAGGCTTAGGGAAATGACGGACCTGGCTCCCTCCACCAGTAATCTTGGATCAAGCCGCTTGTCAAAATGATTTTCCATATAGGCCATTTTGCCATGTCTGTTCTCATTGAGCCAGTTCTCGAGCCGAGGCGCTTCTTCCTGCAGGAAATCTGCTTTGGCAATGCCGCATTGCATGAATCCGAGCCGAATGGCTTCGTCTTTAATTTTCCTGCTGTTTGTTGAAGCACTGCTGAACATACCACAAAGATAAGGTTTCCGTTTAAAACCTTTCAGCAGCAAGTTTGTTCTACAGGCAAACAAACTCTAAAGTCATGGAAAATACAACCGAAGAACATATCGAAGACCCAAATAAGGCACCGAAACCGATTGAACATGATTATTCGAAACATGAAAATGATCCGGGACCATCGCCGCAGGCAGTAGAAGAAAAAAATGAGAATGGAGCAGGACCAGTAATGAAATGGATCATACCTGTTCTTGTTGTAATTCTGCTGATTTATTGGTTTGCCTTCCGCAAATAACTAGAATAATCTGCCCGATTGGTTGTGGTAAATCCGTTTGAGGTGCTTATATGCCGCTTCGGTCACTTCCCTTCCACGGGATGTACGCATTAAATAGCCCTCCTGAATCAGGAAGGGCTCGTATACTTCTTCAATCGTGCCTTCATCTTCCCCAACCGCTGTAGCTATCGTTTTAAGTCCAACAGGTCCGCCTTTAAACTTATCAATAATGGTAACCAGGATTTTATTGTCCATTTCATCCAGACCATGCTCATCTACATTTAATGCCGTAAGCGCATAGCGGGCGATATGGGTATCAATCTCGCCATTTCCCTTAATCTGGGCAAAATCACGTGTTCTTCTCAACAGTGCGTTGGCGATACGAGGTGTACCGCGACTTCTTCTTGCAATTTCGTAGGCACCTTCATCTGTGATTGGTGTTTTTAAGATTTCCGAAGATCTCTGAACGATCGTCGTCAAAAGCTTGGCATCGTAATAGGCGAGGCGGGAATTGATACCAAACCTGGCACGTAAAGGTGCTGTAAGGAGACCTGAGCGCGTAGTTGCCCCAACCAATGTGAAAGGATTTAATGTAATCTGTACCGACCGCGCATTGGGCCCGCTTTCCAGCATGATATCGATTTTGAAATCCTCCATAGCAGAATACAAGTACTCTTCTACTAGAGGGCTCAACCTGTGAATCTCATCAATGAATAAGATGTCACCTGCTTCGAGGTTGGTCAGTAGACCAGCCAGATCGCCGGGTTTGTCCAGTACAGGCCCTGAGGTCACCTTAATACCCACATTCATCTCATTGGCAATGATGTAGGAGAGGGTAGTCTTACCCAGGCCCGGAGGGCCGTGTAAGAGCACATGATCTAAAGGTTCGCCACGCTGTTTCGCTGCAGCCACAAAAATCTTTAAGTTCTCCATTACCTTTTCCTGACCTGTAAAATCGTCAAAAGCCTGAGGACGCAATACTTTTTCAATATCGCGCTCAGTAGGACTCAGGTTTTCAAAGGAAGGATCCAGATTTTCGTTCATGCTGTAAAGATATTATAAAATTCGCTTTCGCAGTCAGGGCTTCAGGAATTTGGCCGCTACTTTAGCTGCTTTAGGTCCATCGGTATAGTTGTAAAAACCCTCACCTGATTTAATCCCTTTTTTTCCGGCCATGACCATGTTTACCAGCAAGGGACAAGGCGCATATTTGGGATTACCAAATCCCTCATGCAGGACTTTTAAGATGGCCAGGCAGACATCGAGCCCAATGAAATCAGCGAGCTGCAACGGCCCCATAGGGTGTGCCATACCCAATTTCATCACAGTATCAATTTCTGTAACGCCAGCTACTCCTTCATGCAAAGTAAAAATCGCTTCGTTGATCATCGGCATCAGAATTCTGTTTGCTACAAAGCCCGGATAATCGTTCACCTCCACCGGGGTTTTGGATAAACGCTTTGATAGCTCCATAATGGCATCAGTGGTCTCATCACTTGTTGCATAGCCTCTGATCACTTCTACCAGCTGCATAACGGGTACCGGATTCATGAAGTGCATTCCGATAACCTGCGCACCCCTATTTGTTGCAGCAGCGATTTGTGTGATGGATATAGAGGAAGTATTGCTGGCAATAATTGCTGATGGCGGTGCAAAAGCATCAACTTCACGAAAGATCTTTAGTTTGAGTTCCAGTTGCTCTGTTGCCGCTTCAACAATCAGGTCAGCTGAAACTACACCTTCCTTAATGTCTGTGAAGATGCTGATCTTCTGTAGTGTATTTTCTTTATCTGTTTCTGTCAGCGCGCCTTTCTGCACCTGCCTGTCCAGATTTTTTTCTATAGTCTTTAAAGCCTTTTGCAAAGCTTCCATATTAATATCTATCAGGTTAACCTGGTAGCCGAATTGGGCAAAGGTGTGCGCAATTCCATTACCCATTGTCCCGGAACCTATTACTGCAATGTTCTTTATCATATCTATGGTGCTAATCTGTTAATGGTCCAGATTCCTTCGACCAGATCATAAGTGATCCTGTCGTGCAATCTGCTCGGACGTCCCTGCCAGAACTCAATATGCTGAGGTTCCACCAGATAGCCGCCCCAATAGCCTGGTTTTGGTACTTCAATCTCCGCGTAGGTTTCTGTAAGCAGGCTGACTTGTTCTTCAAGTATCTTTCTGTCAGGAATGATGCTGCTTTGCGGGGAGGCGAGTGCTCCGATCTGGCTGCCTTTAGGACGTGAATGGAAATATGCTGCAGAGTCTGCTTCGTCAATTTTGCTGACCATACCCTCAATCCTTATTTGCCTTTCCAGCTCCGCCCAGAAGAAAACCAGTGAAGCCTGTGGATTTTCCAGTAACTCCCGACCCTTGCGACTTTCGTAATTGGTGAAAAATACAAACCCTTTCTGGTCAAATCCCTTCAGTAATAATATTCGCGCAGATGGCTTTCCATAGGAATCTGCCGTTGCCAGTGTCATCACATTCGGTTCATACAAATTTGCTGCAAGTGCTTCCTGAAACCATTTTGAAAACTGCTGTATAGGATCCTTGTCTATTTCGTCCTCTGAAAGTGTTGCGGAACGGTAATCCTGCCTTAAATTCTGAATTGCTTCTTTTGTCAGTTCCATATGCAAAAATAGGTTTTAGTTTAGTTAAAATAGTCGTATTTTTCCAAATATGTTGAGTCTTGTCAAACCTTCTAAGGGCCGATTATTAATTTCGGAACCGTTTATGAATGATCCGAATTTTAAGCGTTCGGTGATCTTGCTTACAGAGCATAGTGCGCTGGGCACCGTTGGTTTTGTACTCAATCATCCCACAACTCTTTTACTAAAGGATCTGATACCTGAAATGGAGCAGGCAGATTTTCAGGTGTTTACCGGCGGTCCGGTAGAGCTTGATACCATCCATTTTATACATCGGTGTTATGATAAACTACTGAGTGGCGATGAAATTGCAGAAGGGATTTACTGGGGAGGCAATTTTGAGACTTTAAAGATACTGATTGCCAACGGTGATCTATCGGCGGATGAAGTCAAATTCTTTATTGGCTATTCAGGCTGGGGTGAAGAGCAACTCAATATGGAGATTAAAGAGAATACCTGGATCGTATCTGAAAAATATCAACCAGACCTCATCTTCTCAGTTGACGAAGCAGAGGCCTGGCGTGAGGTTATTGTTAATCTGGGACCAAGATATGCCCACATTAGCAAGTTTCCGGAAAATCCGAACCTTAATTAGCGTCTTCCATTTCCTGCGCGGTTTCCTCTACTTTTCTGCGCAATTCATCTTTGTAGTCCTGCAATTTGACAGCCAGTTCCGGATTGGCAGTAGCCAGGATCTGTACAGCCAGCAAGCCGGCATTTTTAGCAGCATTTAATGCTACAGTTGCTACAGGTATCCCGTTTGGCATCTGAAGGATGGAGAGTATAGAGTCCCATCCATCGATGGAATTGGAAGATTTGACAGGCACACCGATGACAGGCAATACTGTAATTGATGCAACCATACCGGGTAAGTGTGCTGCACCACCTGCACCTGCAATAATTACACTTAGTCCTCTTCCTGCAGCTTCTTTGGCATAACTGAACATACGGTCGGGTGTACGATGGGCGGATACGACGGTGATTTCGAATTCCACGTTAAATTCTTTCATGATCTCGGCAGCATCATTCATGATGTGTAAATCAGACTTGCTACCCATGATGATCCCTACTTTTGCACTCATTATGATATTACTTTTAAGGTTTGTTTAACGAAATTGGCTTTTTCAATGGCATGTTCACGGTTTTGGTCAACGATGGTTACGTGTCCCATTTTACGGAAAGGTTTGGTGTATTTTTTACCATAGAGATGCACGTATACACCATCAATCGCCATGATCTTTTCCAGGCCCTGATACTTTGCAACCCCATCATGACCTTTTTCACCAAGTAGGTTGATCATTACTGCATTACTCCTAGAACGGGTATCACCTAAAGGTAAATTACATATCGCACGCAGGTGCTGTTCAAACTGGGATACGAAGTTCCCTTCGATCGTATGGTGACCGCTGTTGTGTGGACGTGGGGCAAGTTCATTGACCAGGATATCACCATCTTTGGTGATAAACATTTCTACAGCCAGCAGTCCTGTGATATTTAACGCCGATGCGATTTGATGGGCAATTTTTTCTGCCTTTTCCTGCACATCTGCCGGGTAGGTAGATGGGCTAATGAGAAATTCGACCAGATTGGCCTCTGCATTGAATTCCATTTCTACCATAGGAAAGGTTTTTACATCCCCATTGCTATTTCTGGAAACAATCACAGCGATTTCTTTTTCAAAATCAACCAGTTCTTCCATCAGGCAAGGGCCGTCAAACGCGTTGTCTACATCGTGAAGGTTTTCTATTTTCATAACACCTTTACCATCGTATCCATCTCTACGCTGTTTCAGCATATATGGAAAAGGAAAGTTGCCGCTTACCATATCGGCCTTGTTATTGACCAACTGAAAAGGTGAGGTAGGAATATCGTTTTCTTTGAAAAATTGCTTTTGAATGCCTTTGTCCTGGATGAGTCTGATCACCCTCGACTGCGGAAAGACTAGTTTGCCTTCTTTTTCCAATTGTTCAAGGGCTTCTATATTCACTTTTTCAATCTCTATCGTAATCAGATCTGCTTTTTTTCCAAAATTATAAACTGTATCAAAATCAGTGATAGAGCCACATTCGAAGTAATTAGCGAGGCTTTTGCAGGGTGCATCCGGATCTGGATCAAGAATGAGGGTGCTCACATTATAGTTGATGGCTTCCTGAATCAGCATTCTGCCTAACTGTCCTCCACCTAATATCCCTAATTTCAGTTCGCTTATTTGTTTTGCCATATCGATATGAAAAAGTTATGCTTATTTTGCACAAAAATAACAATATAAACGGATTGATGGATGCAGATGCTATAATAATTGGCGCAGGAGCGTGTGGACTGATGTGTGCAGTGCAGGCAGGATACCTTGGTAAGAGAGTGATTGTCCTTGAAAAAGGAGAGAAGGCTGGTGCTAAAATTCTGATCTCCGGTGGCGGCAGATGTAATTATACTAATCTTTATAGTTCTGATGAACAGTTCATTTCCAATAACAGGCATTTCTCAAAATCGGCCTTCAAACAATGGACAGTAGGTGATACCATCAGCTTTTTCGAAAGCAATGGGATTTACGGAAAAGAGAAGACGCTGGGTCAGCTCTTTCCTGATGGTAAAAATGCAAAAGACATCGTCAATGTGTTTACCGGACTTTGTGAAGATCTTGGCCAGGATCTGATCTGTAATGCGCAGGTTTTGGATGTAGTAAGACTCGAAGAGGGATTTGAAGTGCAATATGAAAGTGAAGGCGTTAGAAATATAGTTACTGCTGAAAAAGTTGTAGTCGCTACAGGTGGACTGCCTATTCCAAAAATGGGTGCGACGGATTTTGCACTCAAACTTGCCAGAAGATACGGTCTTGAACTCGTAGATACCGCACCGGCACTAGTGCCGCTTACTATTACTGGTAAGGATGAGGAATGGTATGCACAGCTGTCAGGAAATGCAGTTTTTTGTGAGGTCAGTAACGCTGAGATTTCTTTCGAGGAGAATCTGCTGTTTACCCACTGGGGCTTGAGCGGTCCTTCCATATTGCAGATCTCCTCTTTCTGGCGGCCGGGGCAGACTATCACCATTAACTTATTACCACATCAGGACATCAGTTTGGTGATTGAAGATGAGCGAAAGCTGAACGGGAAAATATTGCTTTCTACATTATTGGGGAGATTTTACACGCGTAAGTTTACAGACGCCATGGGCAAGTTTCTGCCGTTGGAGAAGCAGATTGCCAACCTGACCAAAGCAGATATAGATACGATCTATAATACCTTGCATGAATTTATTGTAAAACCCGCAGGAGATAAGGGTTATGATAAAGCAGAAGTGATGCGGGGTGGGATAGATACCGATGAGCTGTCGTCAAAAACATTAGAATGCAAAAAGATTCCCGGTATGTATTTCGGTGGGGAATGTGTTGATGTCACCGGCTGGCTCGGCGGATATAACTTTCAATGGGCCTGGGCGAGCGGTTTTGTCATTGCCCAGCAACTCTAATTTCCCCAGATCGTCACTACGAGATTTCTATTTCCACCGTGGTTGCGGTGCTCACAAAGATAAATACCCTGCCAGATCCCCAGCACCAGTTTGCCGTTAGTGATGGGGATCAATAATGATGTGTCAAGCAATGCTGTTTTCAGGTGTGCCGGCATATCATCAGAACCTTCGTCATCGTGCTGATATTCTGGGTCATTTTCCGGGACCGTTTTGTCAAAGAACATTTCAAAATCGGCACGCACGGTGGGATCTGCGTTTTCATTGATCGTTAGCGAAGCTGAGGTGTGTTGTATAAAGATCTGACACATCCCCACACTGATCTCATTAAGCTGCGGGAGTGCCTGAACAAGTTCTTTGGTGATGAGGTGGTAGCCGCGGTTCCTTCCCCTGATCTGCAATGCCTGTTGGAATATTTTCATCATTAATCACAATTAGGAACTGTAAAAGTCCAGGTTTCAGACGCTCTGTTAGGAATAGAGTAGCCAAGTCCTTTGCCCATTTCAAACCAGAGTTTACCTCTAATCTTCTCTCTGGTAATGATTTCATTCATCGACATGCTATCGTATAAGCGACCGTTCAGCATGACGTATTTAATACGTTCAGAATTACGAATATCGTCAAGGGGATTGGCGTCCATAATTACCAGGTCGGCAAGTTTCCCTTTTTCCAGGGAGCCAATTTCTTTATCCATACCGAGATAGCCTGCTCCATTGATTGTTGCACTGCGTATGGCTTGTAAAGGACTCATCCCTCCCTGTACCAACATCCATAATTCCCAGTGTGCACCAAGGCCCTGAATTTGTCCGTGCGCACCAAGGTTTACCTTTGTGCCGCCATCTGCAATTTGTTTAACAGCTTTGGATACTTCAATATGTCCATAATCTCCATATTCAGATGTAGTCCGTCTGCGCGAACGCTCATCTACAATCGCACGCGGTGTAAAGGCCATCAATCTTTCATTTTCCCAAACATTGGTACGGTCATACCAATAATTTTCACCCCATTGTGCACCGTAAGCTACAATTAGGGTTGGTGTATAGCCTACTTTGGTATTGTTCCAGAAGTTGACCACATCTTTGTATACCGGTGCTACAGGCAAGCTGTGTTCCAGCCCTGTATGCCCGTCGGCAACCATATTCATATTGGTGAAAAAGGTAGAACCTCCTTCAGGAACAACTTCCATTTTCAGTTGTCTGGCAGCCTCAAGAATTTGCTGACGTTGTTCCCTGCGTGGCTGATTGTAAGATTTCACAGAAAATGCACCTACCGCCTGCAGTCTTCGTAGGTTAGATAAGGCATCATCGAGGCTGTTGATGACTACTTTCATATCGGCATCGGCGCCATACAAAATCGATCCTGTTGAATATAGACGAGGGCCAACTAACCTACCTGCCTTAAGCATCTCAGACTGGCTGAAAACCATCTCCGTATTGCTGGATGGGTCATGAGATGTGGTTACGCCAAACGCCAGGTTAGCCAGATAAGCCCAATCTGTCTGTGGCGTAATGCCATCAGGACTGGTATGTAAATGCGCATGGACATCTACAATGCCGGGCATGATCGTTTTTCCGGTTACATCAACGACTTTTGCATTCGCTGGAATGACAATGTCTGCCGATTTACCCAGATCAGTAATTTTGTTGTTTTCTAAAAGGATGGTTCCCTCTTCAATTACCTCATCACCCTTCATGGTAATAATTCGGGCTCCTTTCAATGCGACAATGCCGACTGGTGCATCACTCTTGATTTTAAGGTTAATGGAAAGGCTGTCGGCAGCAACTTTGCTGCCGACAGCTGGAGCTCCTTCAACAAAAGCAAAGGCATTCTTCAAATCTTGACCATAATATTGTTGTCCCAGCGTCCAGTGGATTCTTTTACTGTCAGCACTCCAATGTATATATGTTCCCGCATCTTTAGTTAAGCGGCTTAGCGGAATAGATTTATTGGAAGATGATAATTCCAACGGAGCGCCTGCGGTGACCATTGGCGTGATATAAATATTGAAAAGCTCTGTAAAGGCCATCCATTTCCCATCAGGGCTTGGTGCAAACTGATTTGCGTAAGTGGACGTGTAATGAGTCATCGGATTTGTTCCGTTAACTGCAATACTTTTGTAGGCTTTCTTGCCATTTTCATTACCCTGAAAAAATATACGGCTGTCATCGCTACTAAAGACAGGTCTGATGCCCGATTCTGATACGAGTGTTTTTACGCCACCGTTTGCTGACATCGTAAAAACTCCAGTGCCTTTACCAAAAGTATAGCCCAATACCTCGTTACCTGTCCCTTTGCGAAATACGATTTTATCTCCTTTATTGGAATAAGAAGGACCATAATAGAATCCTCGTTCGTCTGTTAATGTGACTGTTTTTCCTGATTTGAGGTCTGTGCGTTTGATCGCACCCTTAAACTCGTCACTCCAGGTGGTATAAATCACGAATTTGCCGTCGGGACTAATTGCTGGTTCAAATTCAAAATCTATTCCTGTAGTTACGCGTTCAGGATTTCCATTTGGCAAATCTTTTTTGTATAAATATCCGGCGGCGTTGAATACTACAAATTTTCCATCTGCTGATGTAGTGAGCTGCCGGATCATTTTTACAGTGATCTCAGGATTAAAGACCTGTTGTGAGAAATGAAGGGACTCCTGAACTGTCTGTGTAGCGTTTACCTGAAAAGGAATATCAGACGTAATTAATGTGTTCAGGTCGGTTTTACGGATCTTCCCCTTTGCATAGAAAACGATGCTTTTGGCATCCGGTGTCCAAGCGAAATTGGGGTAAACACCAAATATTGCCCAGGTTTCCTGCTGGTCGTGACTAAGATCTTCGTAAACAGGCCATTCTTCGCCAGTTTGAATATTCTGTATATATAAGGCAGATTTAAGGCGTACTCTTTTTACATAGGCCATCAGCTGTCCGTCTGGAGAAATCTGTGGTCTTGCAGCGCCGCCCTGCTCGTCAATAAGGTTAGTCAGTTTGCCAGTACTCAGATTTAGTTGTCTGATAGCATATATTGTCCCGTTCGGATCTTTGCTATACTGAAAAGTTGGCCCAGGCGTTACGTCTTCGCTGAAAAATACACTTTTGCCATCGGGAGATACATTGGGTTCACCGGCATCCTGCTGGTCATTTTTTCTTTTAGTAAGCTGTATACCATCACCACCATAGATGCTATACATCCACATCTCGCCGGCACCAAGTGAACGGGTGCCTGTAAAGTGTTTTCTTGCTATGAGATAGTCGCTACCCGGCATCCAGGTCGCATTATTCAACAGGCGAAAGCTCTCTTTTGTAATTT
>Ga0247815_10003783_pt1 | contig 10769 bp, 8 predicted proteins | sample UWRJL194509B1_FD_181014 | JGI IMG/M metagenome (GOLD analysis project Ga0247815, IMG submission 181014) | Plant litter microbial communities from Arlington Agricultural Research Station in Wisconsin, United States - UWRJ-L194-509B-1 | ecosystem: Environmental > Terrestrial > Plant litter >... | reverse complement strand
TCCTTTTTAAGGCTGAAAATTACAAAATGTTTCTCGAAAATACCGTAAATCATAAAGAACAATTTGGCTGGATCGAAGTAATCTGCGGATCGATGTTTTCGGGAAAGACCGAGGAACTCATCCGACGGCTCAAACGCGCGCAGTTTGCCAAACAAAAGGTTGAAATTTTCAAACCTGCGATCGACACGCGCTACCACGACGAAATGGTGGTTTCGCACGATTCGAACGAAATCCGCTCTACGCCTGTTCCGGCTGCCGCCAATATTGCGATTCTGGCACAAGGCTGCGATGTCGTCGGGATTGACGAAGCCCAGTTTTTTGATGACGAAATTGTAAAAATCTGCAACGATCTGGCCAATTCCGGAATCCGCGTGATTGTTGCCGGACTCGACATGGATTTTAAAGGAAATCCTTTCGGGCCAATGCCTGCACTGATGGCAACTGCTGAATATGTAACCAAAGTGCACGCCGTTTGCACCCGAACCGGAAACCTGGCAAATTACAGTTTCCGCAAAGCCGACAACGACAATCTGGTCATGCTCGGCGAAACCGAAGAATATGAACCGCTGAGCCGCGCCGCCTATTTCAACGCCATGTGGACACAATCGGCGGAAGAAATCGAAGTATCCAAAAACAAAAAAAACCAGGAATAAATTGACTTTATCCTTAAAAAATATCATTCCGGTGATTCATGCCAGATGGTTTGGAGAATCCGACGTTATGCCTGTGGATCACATTTCGATCGACAGCAGATCGTTGCAAAACGGGCAAACGACATTATTTTTTGCGCTTTCCGGACCAAACAACGACGCGCATCATTATATTGACGAACTCATTGATGTGGGCGTTTTGAATTTTGTCGTGACGCATGTTCCAGACGAAGTTCGCGGCCAGGCCAATTTTTTGATTGTAGAAAATACGCTTGAAGCTTTGCAGCAATTTGCGGCTTATTATCGCGGTTTGTATCATTTTCCGATCATCGGAATTACCGGCAGCAACGGAAAAACCATCGTCAAAGAATGGCTCAATTTTCTCCTAAGTCCCGATTATAACATCATCAGAAGTCCGAAAAGCTACAATTCGCAGGTTGGCGTGCCATTATCGGTAATTTCGATCAATGAAAAACACAATCTCGGGATTTTTGAAGCGGGAATTTCTACGGTCAACGAAATGGAAAAACTCGAGAAAATCATCAAACCGACGATTGGTTTATTGACGAATATCGGATCGGCGCACGATGAAGGTTTTTCGAACATTGGCGAGAAAATGAAGCAGAAACTGAAGCTTTTCTCAGATGTTGAAGTGCTGATTTTACACAAAAGCAAAACCGTTGAAGCCTTTTTAAATCCGAAAATAAAAACATTTTCATGGAGTTGTAAATATGAGAATGCCAACGTTTTTATCGTTAAGAAAATTATTGTCGATAAAACTTCATTAAAAGTTAAATACAACAACGACGATTTTGAGATTAAAATTCCGTTCCTCGATGACGCTTCGGTCGAAAATGCGATCCAATGTATGATGGTTTTGCTGCATTTTGGCTACGATCCGAAGGTGATTGAAAACAGAATGGCATTGTTATTTCCTGTCGAAATGCGGCTCAAAGTTAAAAACGGCATCAACAATACGACGATAATCGACGACAGTTACAGTTCTGATTTTCAATCTTTAAAGATTGCACTTGATTTCCTGGAAAGCCAAAAATTATACAAGAAAAAAACGCTGATTTTATCGGATATTTTCCAGAGCGGTTTGTCGAATGAAGAACTGTATTCGAATGTTTCGCAGCTCATTATCGCCAACAAAATCAACCGCATCATCGGAATCGGCGAAACCATTTCCCAATTCAAAAACAAATTCCTGAATTGCGTGACATTCGCAACGACGAATGATTTTATCGCAGCTTTCGATACATTATCTTTCGGAAACGAAACCATTTTGATCAAAGGCGCGCGCCATTTTCGTTTTGAGGAAATCGTTGCGTTATTGGAAGAAAAAACTCACGAAACTGTTCTTGAAATCAATCTGAACGCGATCAGCCACAATTTAAATTTCTACAAATCCAAGCTCAAACCCGAAACCAAATTGATGGTTATGGTCAAAGCGTTCAGTTACGGAAACGGCGGATTTGAAATTGCGAAATTGCTCGAACACCACAAAACAGATTACCTTGGTGTCGCTTTCGCCGATGAAGGAATTTCGCTAAAAAATGCCGGAATTACACTTCCGATCATGGTTTTGAATCCGGAAAACACGAGTTTTTCTGCGATTATCCAACACGGATTGGAACCTGAAATATACAGTATTAAAGGACTGAATGCGTTTTTGAAAATCGCCGCGCAAAAAAAACTCGAAAATTATCCGATCCATATCAAACTCGACACCGGAATGCACCGTTTGGGTTTTGAACAGAACAATATAAACGAACTAATTTTTACCTTAAAGGAAAACAAATTCGTGAAGGTTAAAAGCATTTTATCCCATTTGGCCACGAGCGACGATCTTTTACACAAAGATTTCGCGCTGTCGCAGATTGCCTTGTTCGAACAATTGTCCTCTAAATTAATGTCGGAACTTAAGATTAAACCGATCCGGCATATTTTGAATACTTCTGGAATTTCGAATTTTCCACAGGCGCAATACGATATGGTTCGCCTCGGCATCGGACTTTACGGCGTCTCGAACGATCGGGAAGAACAGAAATCCCTTGAAAACGTGGGCACTTTAAAATCGATCATTTCGCAAATCCGAACCATTCCGGCTGGCGACAGCGTGGGTTACGGACGACGGTTTGTCGCTGAAAAACCTACGAAAATCGCAACGATTCCGATTGGTTATGCCGATGGAATTTCGCGCCATTGGGGCAACGAAACCGGATTTGTAACGATCAACAATAAAAAAGCAAAAATCGTGGGCAGCATTTGCATGGACATGCTGATGGTCGATGCGACTGAAATCAAATGCAAAGAAGGCGATCCGGTCGTGATTTTTGGCGAAAGCCCAACGGTTATTTACATCGCAGAACAGCTCAAAACCATTCCGTATGAAATCCTGACGAGCATTTCGCAACGTGTCAAACGCGTTTTTTACCGCGAATAATTTGGGTTTGTCTTAAAATTTTAACTAAATTAGATTTTCAAAAAATAAAATTTCTAACCTAAAAAGAATAATTATGGGAATGATTTCAGAATTTAAGGCCTTCGCGCTCAAAGGCAATGTGATGGATCTGGCCATTGGTGTGATCATTGGTGGCGCCTTTAACAGCATAGTCAAATCGTTGGTCGACGACATCATCACGCCACTTTTATTAACTCCGGCTTTGAAAGCAGCAAATTTGCAAAATCTCGCCGAACTCACCATTCCGGGAACTGCGGTTAAATATGGCAACTTCCTGTCGAATGTGATTTCGTTCCTGATCGTCGCTTTCGTTTTGTTCCTGATCGTAAAAGGAATCAACGCTTCACGTAAAAAAGATGCCGATGTTCCTGCAGCTCCGCCAGCACCAAGCAATGAAGAAAAATTGCTGATGGAGATCCGCGATGCTTTGAAAAGCCGTCCATAAAATATTTCCGCTACATTATATATTCTAACTTAAACCGTCCCAAAGAGGACGGTTTTTCTTTTGTACCAATTGCAAAAACAACCAAATTTCTGTATACTTTTGCAACTCCAAATGAATTAAGAATCTAAAAATTAAATATATGAAAGTTGCTGTTGTTGGCGCAACCGGAATGGTTGGCGAAGTGATGTTACAGGTTTTGGCTGAAAGAAATTTTCCGGTAACGGAACTGATTCTCGTAGCTTCAGAGAAATCAGTGGGCAAGGAAATCGAATTTAAGGGAAAAACTTACAAGGTTATTGGTTTGCAAACTGCCGTTGACTTGAAACCTGAGATCGCGATTTTTTCGGCTGGCGGACAAACTTCATTAGACTGGGCTCCGAAATTCGCCGCAGCGGGAACAACGGTCATCGACAATTCTTCAGCGTGGCGAATGGATGCGACAAAAAAATTAATCGTTCCTGAAATCAATGCCTCGCAATTAACCAAAGAAGACAAAATTATTGCAAACCCGAACTGTTCGACCATTCAGATGGTTTTAGCGTTGGCACCTTTGCATAAAAAATATGATATTAAGAGAATTGTAGTGTCAACTTACCAATCGATCACCGGAACCGGCGTAAAAGCAGTCGAACAACTCGAAAACGAATATGCCGGCGTGAAAGGCGAGATGGCTTATAAATATCCGATCCACAGAAACGCGATCCCGCAATGCGACGTTTTTGAAGAAAATGGGTACACCAAAGAAGAGATGAAACTTGTTCGCGAAACCCAAAAAATTCTCGATGATAAAACCATCAGCGTGACGGCAACTGCTGTTCGCGTGCCAATTGTTGGCGGACACAGCGAAGCGGTAAACGTGCAATTTGAAAATGATTTTGACGTGAACGATGTTCGTAAAATTTTACATGAAACCGACGGAATTACCGTTCAGGACAATACCGATACTTACACCTATCCGATGCCGATGTACGCACAAGGAAAGGATGACGTTTTTGTGGGCAGAATCCGCCGCGACGAAAGCCAGGCAAATACCCTGAATTTATGGATCGTGGCCGACAATTTAAGAAAAGGCGCTGCGACCAATACGATCCAGATCGCCGAATATCTCGTAGCGAATAAACTGGTTTAATAGTTACGCACTTTCTAAAAACACAAAAATCCGTTGCTTTCAAATCTTAAAGTTTGTTAAAGAAAACGGATTTGTTTTTTTGCTTTCCCTACATTTGTGGTCCATGAAAAAGAAATTTGTCATCGTCAATTTTGTAATGTCTGCTGCGGTATTGTTCGCGATACTGTTCCAGTCGGTGCATTCCTTTGAGCATTTGGCAAAAGAATTTTCTGAAAAACACTGCGACCACAAATACAACAAACACAAAAACGAGATCAACCACAGCCATCATGGTTTGGAAAAATGTTTCGTTTGCGAGTTTTCGTTCAGTCCGTACACCGCAACGGAAATATTCTCTTTTGCATTTCAAAAACCACAACAATATTCCACTTATACTGCGACCACTCCAGCAGCCATTACGGATTATTTTAAAGGAAGCCTTTTTTCCCTTCGCGGACCTCCAACAGTTTAAAATATTTTAGCAACAATACATGATTTCCAAAAGCTGGGAACCATAGGTGTTTATCTATTTTGAATCAGGAAAATGCAGCAAAAAACTTTTACTTTTTTTGCACTGCTGTTTTGTGCGATTGGTTTTGCACAATACTCTATCAGTGGAAAAGTAACCAATGAATCGCAACTGCCGCTTTCGGGCAGCCACATCCATATCGGGCAAAAAACCGTTTCAGCTGATGCTTCGGGGAATTATGCTGTAGCCAATTTGCCGTCGGGTGAATTGAAAATTTATGTATCATACATTGGCTACCAGGCAATCGACACCATTCTCAATCTGCAACAAGATGCGGTTTTAGATTTCACCTTAAAGCAAAGTACGGCCAAACTCAGCGAAGTGACGGTGACCCAAAAAGCAAACGCGCACAACGAATCGGTGCTGGAACAGAAAATCAAGACTGAAACAATTGAAAAATACAGCAACCAAACGTTGGGCGACGCGCTAAAAGAAGTGGCGGGAATTTCGTCGCTCAAAACCGGAAGCACGGTCGTAAAACCTGTCATCAACGGATTATACGGCAGCCGCGTTCCTGTGATCAACAACAACGTGAGGCTCGAGGATCAGGAATGGGGAACCGAGCATGCGCCCAATTTTGATGTAAACGCCGCCGGAAAAATCACCGTGATTAAAGGCGCTTCGGGTTTGCAATATGGCGGAGATGCGATTGGCGGATTGGTCGTGATTGAACCGGTGAGCATCAAAAAAGACACTTTATTCGGGAAAACCATCGCCAGTCTTTCTTCAAACGGACGCGGCGGAACCATCAGCAGTAGCCTGCATAAAGGCAATTTTTGCGACTGGAGCTGGAACGTACAGGGCTCGTTTAAATATATGGGCGACCGGGAAACACCGAATTATGTGCTTTCGAACACCGGAAACCGCGAAGCCAATTTTTCGGGCGACCTGAAATATACCGGCAAAAAGTTTGACGTAACTGCATATTACAGTTTCTACAATGCGAGAATCGGGATTTTGAGCGCTTCGCATACCGGAAATGTCAACGATTTATACAATTCGATCGCGAATGATATTCCGGCGGTAATCAATGGCTTTACGTATGACCTAAAAAATCCGAAGCAGCAAGTCATGCACCATTTGGCGAAACTGAGTTACAACCAGTATTTCAGCGAAAGCGCTTCATTGGCAATCCAGTACGATTTTCAGTTCAACAAGCGCTTGGAATTTGATGTCCGCCGTGCCAATTATAACAACCTGGCCGCGCTTGACCTTGAACTCAAAACCCATTCGCTGCGTTTGGATTACAAAAAAAGTTTTGAAAACTGGACGCTGAAAACTGGCGCCAATAGCAGCTACCAGGATAATTTTGCTGATCCCGATACCAAAGTCAGGCCGCTGATCCCAAGTTACAACAAGTTTGATGCGGGCGTTTATGGCGTTGCGACTTACGATATTTCGGATCGTTTTTCGCTCGAAAGCGGATTGCGTTATGATTTCTCAAAAACCCAGGCGACCAAATATTACTTAAAATCGCGCTGGACAGAACGCAATTATGATGTGCCCTTTTCCGATTTTATTGTTGGCGAAAATGGAAACCAATGGCTAACGAAACCGGAGTTTACCTTTCATAATCTATCCGCGAGTGTTGGTTTTCACCAGATTTTTGCTGGAGATTTGAATTGGTATGCCAATGTGAGCCTGGCGACCAGAAATCCGAATCCGTCAGAGTTTTTCAGTGACGGATTGCACCATTCGACCGGAATGATCGAACTTGGCGACCTTAGCCTTCAAAAAGAAAAAGCGTACAAATTCTCGACGACGTTGCAGAAAAAATGGAATTCGTTTGCTGTAGAATTCAATCCGTATCTGAACAGGATCAACAATTACATGTTCCTAACTCCGGTGGGTTTTGAAACGACGATCCGCGGCGCTTTTCCGGTTTGGGAATACCAGCAGACCAATGCGCAACTTGCCGGAGTCGACCTGAGCACGAACTGGAAATTATCCGATCGCTGGAAACACGATTTTTCCGCTTCCTATGTCAATGGCCGCGATTTTAAAACCGACAAACCGCTGATTGATATGCCTCCTTTGAACATCAACAACAAGATTCAGTATGTTAGAAAGGAATGGCACGATTTGCTTCTTGAAGTGAAAAGCGAGATCGTATTTCGGCAAAACCGCTATCCGGATAACAATTTCATGACCAACATCATTGAAAACGGAGCGCCAACTCCGGTATTGATTGACATCAGCACACCGCCGCCGGCTTATCATTTGCTGCATTTTTATTCCGAAATGACCTTCAAAACATTTGGAAATGGCAGTCTGGCTATTGCTTTTTCTGTTCAAAATATTTTAAATACCAATTACCGGGACTACCTGAACCGCCAGCGATTTTTCGCAGATGAAATGGGTAGAAACTTTCAAATTCAATTAAAAATCAATTATTAAATTTCAAAAACATGAAAACTTTAAATTACATCGCCATAACAGCAACAGCCATTTTTACTTTATCCTCATGCAGTGACGACGACAGCAAAAACGTTAACACTCCGGTAAACGAAGAAGAAGTCATTACCACCATCATAACCACTTTGACGCATGACAACCAAATTATCACGCTGACTTCGCGCGACCTTGACGGGCCTGACGGTCCAGATGCGCCTGTAGTGACGGTTTCAGGGAACTTGACTGCAAATACGACTTATGTGGGAAGCGTAAAATTCCTGAACGAAATCGCTAATCCGGCGGAAGATATTACTGAAGAAATCCACGAAGAAAGCGACGAACACCAGATTTTTTACCAGGCACCGGCAGCGTTAGGAACATTTACGTATACCGATTTGGATGTCAACGGAAAACCAGTCGGGCTCAACTTCAAATTAGTAACCGCAAATGCGACTACAGGTAGTTTAACTGTAACTTTAATCCACGAACCCAATAAAAATGCGGAAGGTGTTGCAAACGGAAACATTACGAACGCCGCAGGATCAAGAGACGCGCAGGGCAGTTATCTGCAGGTGATTGTTGAATAATTAAAACTTAATGTATAAAAAAGCGTCCTCTAACCGGGACGCTTTTTATTTTAGAAACGGTTGTCGCCGTCGAGGAGATTTCCAATTCCGCCGAGCAAACTGCCTTCTTCGCGGCTGCTTCCACCCGATCTTGGCGCGGATGCAATGATCCGGTCGGCCAATCTGCTGAAAGGCAAAGATTGTACGTAAACAGTTCCTGGCCCGCGTAAAGTCGCAAAAAACAAACCTTCACCTCCAAAAAGCGAATTTTTAATGCCGCCTACAAATTCGATATCGTAATCAATATCTTTTGTAAAGCCAACGATACAGCCAGTGTCGACTTTTAAAATTTCGCCAGATTGCAGTTCTTTTTTGGCCAAAGTCCCGCCCGAATGCACGAACGCCATACCATCGCCTTCGAGTTTTTGCATGATAAAACCTTCGCCACCGAACAATCCGCGGCCGAGTTTTCGAGAAAATTCAATTCCGACAGAAACACCTTTTGCAGCGCAAAGAAATGCATCTTTCTGGCAAATGAATTTTCCGTTGAACAACGTCAGGTCGATTGGAAGTATTTTTCCAGGATAAGGGGACGCAAAACTCACATGGCTTTTACTGTTATTTTGATTTAAATAGGCTGTCATAAACAGGCTTTCACCGGTAAGCGCGCGTTTTCCGGCTGAAAGTAATTTTCCGAAAAGTCCGTTTTGCTGTTCCGAGCCATCGCCAAAAATGGTCTGCATCTGGATGCCGTTGTCCATCATCATAAAACTTCCGGGTTCGGCAACAATGATTTCCTGCGGATCGAGTTCAATTTCGACATATTGCATTTCCTCGCCGTAAATTTTGTAATCTATTTCGTGTGCTTTCATGATTTTGATTTTTGATTGATGCAAATTAGTCAATGTTTTCTTTCTGATGTTACAGTCGGCCTGAAAACTTAATTATGGAATTCTCAAAAATTGCCATTGTCAGAAATTTTATACAATTGAACAACAATACTTTAAAAAATTAATTATATTTTTACGTTATTGGTAACCTTTAAAACTTTCGCTTATGAATTCAAAATTTACGATGCTCGTTAGAATCTGTCTGGGAATTATGCTTGTGGTTTTTGGCAGTAACAAATTTTTAAATTTTATTCCAATGGACGCGCCGACAGGAACAGCAGGAGAATTTATGAATTCATTGGGCGCAACTGGTTATATTTTCCCATTGGTTGGCGTGTTGGAAGTTTTTATCGGACTCATGCTTTTGCTAAAAAAATGGGTTCCGTTTGTGATCATTTTGCTGGCTCCGATTTCAGTAAACATTTTACTTTTCCACTTATTTTTAGAACTTCCCGGCGTAGCGGTCGCTTTACTGATTGCCATTTTTAACGGAATCCTGATTTACAAACACTGGAAATTGTACCGTCCGCTTTTCAGCTGATTACAGCAAATGTGAGATGCCGATCGAACCATAATAATAACTTGTAATCACGTTATTGTAGAGTTCCTTCCCGCGAAATACAAACGAATACGATAAATTCCAATTGTTTTTCCGGTATTTGATTCCCGATTCAAAGTTGAAACGCCACGGAATAATTTCGAAGGTCACCGGACTTTTGGTATCGAAAAATCCGCCCTGAATTGTCGCATCGTAAATCTGGTAATTGACATTTGGCGAAAAGTAGAGGTAAAATTCGCGTATGGGTTTTTCCTTTTTTTCAGATGAAATGGACGCATAATGCAAATTGGAATCGTATACCGGAAGCAGTTTCATAAACCCAATGCGTGCCAGCATTCCGCCAGAAACTGAATTCCAGATCGTTCCCGCTTTGGCTTCGGCCTGAACGTGAAAATCGACAAAATCACCGAATTCTTTTTTCAAAACTTTATGCGAATAGAACGCTTCGGCCTGAATCGCATAGGTGTTTACGATCTGGTATTGCCAACCTTGCACTTTATCGTAACCAAAAGTATTGTGGATAAATTTCTGCACTTCTTCGCCAAACGCCGATGGCCCGACTATTCCGAGTTGGCCGCTCAATTTAAGCACCGATTCGTTCTGGTAAAAATTATTAACTCCGGCTTCAAAAAAAAGATAACCCGCAAATGGCCGGTCATTCAGGTAATAATCCTCGGCTTTGACCGTCTGCGGATTGTAGATGTATTGTCCGATCCTGAAATCTTTGATCTGTTTGTTAATCTTCGGATTGGAATTGTCTTCGAGAAAACGGTAGAAAAATTCGACGCCATTGGTGTAATATTGGTCGTGAACGGTCGAAGTATACAAATCGTTGTCGAGAACCACGCCAATTTCAGCAGGTTTCATTTGGCCAAAAGCCAAAGAAATTGCAAACAACATCAACCCATTGAAAAGATTTTTTTTCATGTTTAGTACGCCAATTTGCCCACGTAACTCATGTGTTTTACAATCCTTCCTTTTCGCCTTTCAATATAAGAGGAGGAATTCGTGGCTTTGAATTTCCTTGGATTTGGGAGAATCGCTGCAATTCCTGCGGCTTCCCTTTTTGAAAGATCGGCGGCATTTTTTCGATACCAATATTCAGAAGCGGCTTGGGCGCCATAAACGCCATCGCCCATTTCGATACTGTTCAGATACACT
>Ga0247815_10003782_pt1 | contig 10773 bp, 8 predicted proteins | sample UWRJL194509B1_FD_181014 | JGI IMG/M metagenome (GOLD analysis project Ga0247815, IMG submission 181014) | Plant litter microbial communities from Arlington Agricultural Research Station in Wisconsin, United States - UWRJ-L194-509B-1 | ecosystem: Environmental > Terrestrial > Plant litter >... | reverse complement strand
TCCTGGGCCGGCTAAAGATTGGGTATAATTCATAGAAAAATACTTTTGTCCAAGAGACTCCTGCGGAAGAATTAACGAAGCAGCCGACCGGGCCCCTGCGTAAATATGAGCGTAAACTGCAACCTTTGGCTGGCCTTGTGGCACCTGTATATGAATTCCCCTCCCAATTAATGGTCTGTTCTGTTCGTCAAAATTGATATAAGCCTGATCCCTGGGAATTGTGACTTCAATTGCATTATTAGCTGGAATATCTATAGGGTCAACTCCACTACTATATGAACCACAAGTCACTACAACCTTGGAATTGGTTTTTGATGTAATATAGATCGAAATATTTGCCAGTCTTGGAACTCCCTGATTAATTGAAGGATCGTGCGTAGGGAATACAGTCCAAAAATCAGTGCCTTCATTAGAAATGTTCTGCGCACTGGTTTCGCTGACAGTAAGCCCGATCAAAAAACAAAAAACCACCCCCCACCATTTCATAAGCAAAAATTATCCCAATACTAAGATAAGAGATTTTGTCTTAATAAAAATTCAAGCTGTTTATTCGCCAGCAGCAACTGCTCAGTCAACTCCCGGTTTTCTTTTCTAAGCGCATAGATCTCATACGCCCTTTCAATGTTTATTCTTAAATCCTCATCCATCCAGGGCTTTTGGATATATTTGTACACCTGTCCTTTATTGATTGCATCTATAACAGCATTGATATCGGCATAACCAGTCAGCAAAATCCGTATGGGATCAGGAAAATCAGGAATAATAGACTCCAAAAATTCTATGCCTGTCATAACAGGCATCCGCTGGTCAGTGATGATAATCTGAATACTCTCCGTTTCCAGTATTTTCCGCCCTTCAGCTGCAGAAACCGCAGTAAACACATTAAATAACCTCCTAAATCCCGCCTTGAAGGAATTCAGATTATGAACTTCGTCGTCAACATACAAAACACTGATCAATGCTTCTGGCCCCATATTCTCATTGATATTTTTATAAATATATTATTTTTATAAATCTTAGAGGACAATTTCCTATTTAATTTTATCTCTGTAGTCTGAACGTCAAAATATGACCTGTAAACAATCATGTTCGCCTAGCGCTAAACCCATGATATAGTGCGTAAATAATTTGAAGTATAAATCTTCATTATGACTCGAAAAAAGTATAAATTTAGTTGATATTTGGCGCTAGCTAATTTATATTTCAGTTTAAAAGGATAATTCATATTACGACAAATGCATTTAGGTAACGATTTAAATAAATCCATAAAAGCGCTAATTTCATCAACGGCAGCATCCAGAGCGTTATGCAAACCTGAGTTTTACAGAATGAAGAGCCCGGTTGAAAGCGCTGCGCTGTCAGAGCTAATCGCAGAGAAACCCAATCTGCAAGTCTTTGACACCATTCAAAATCAGCTTCAGGATCTTGTTAAGGGACTAAATCCAAAGGTGATTTTTAACGACATTACAATTAAAGAGGCCATTACAAAACACCTTAATGGAACAACTCCTGAAGAATATGGTGTCTGGGTCTATTACCCTTGGGCCGAGAAATTGGTACATATGCTTGATGAACAAGAATTTATTCAGGTGCGTACAGGCAGGAACAAGCATAAAATAACCCAGGAAGAACAAGATCAGCTCATTCAGAAAAAAATAGGTGTGATCGGCCTCTCCGTTGGTCAATCTGTATCCTTAACACTAGCGATAGAAAGAGGTTGCGGAGAACTGCGAATAGCAGATTTTGATTTACTTGACCTGACAAATTTGAACCGCATTCGTGCGGGCGTCGCTAATGTGGATCTAAAAAAGACAGTTATAGTAGCGAGAGAAATTGCAGAAATAGATCCTTTTTTGAAAGTAACCTGTTTTCATGATGGGATAACAGAGGACAACATCGATGCTTTTATTACGGAAAACGGCAACCTGGACCTTCTTATCGATGAGTGCGATGGTATAGACATAAAAATTCTTTGCCGACTTAAAGCGAGAGCCTACCAGATCCCCGTATTAATGGAAGCCAGCGACCGGGGCACGATAGATATTGAGCGCTTTGATCTTGACCCCGCACGTCCGATACTTCATGGTTACATCGAACATCTGGATGTTTCCAAAGTCAAGTTCCTCAAGACAAACGAAGAAAAGGTTCCTTACATCTTACCAATTGCGGGTGTAGAGACACTTTCGACACGCATGAAGGCCTCAATGATGGAAATTGAACAAACCATCACCTCCTGGCCACAATTAGCCAGTGCTGTTGCATACGGGGGAGGCATTACAGCAGATCTTTCCAGAAGAATTTTGCTGGAACAGCTCAGCGTCTCAGGGAGATTCTTCGTTGATATTGAAGAAATCATCTCCGATCCAAAAACAGAGGATAAAGAACAAGCCCAATCTTTTTCAGAAGAAAAGATAACCTTTGAAGAGATCGAGATACTAGCAAAAAAAATAAAAATCAATCCAATACCAGCTCGCATTACACTTGAGAAAAAGGAGCTGGATGAGATTATGAACACTGCAAGGCGGGCAGCCTCTGCCGGCAATAACCAACCCTGGAAATGGTTGTACCAAAACGATTGTCTTTACCTCTTTCATGATGCAGAGCGCTCGTTCTCATTTGCAAACCAAGACAACATTGTTGCTTATCTTGCATTTGGCTTGTCGCTTGAAAGCGTCAGGCTGAAGGCCGAATCGTTGGGATTAATTGCGCATGAAATCACATTTCCTGACAAAAACGTTTCCTCGCTTATCGCTGTCATACAATTTTCAAAGGCGGGTACCGATCCTAAAAAAGATTCCCTGGCCGATTTTACAGGAATCAGGCATACCAGCAGAAACGTTCCTAAAATGAAAAAATCCATCGGAACTGATCAGTTCAGGGAGATAAAGGAAGAAACTGAGATTATTAAGGGGGCTAAATTTTATTACACTGAGGACGCGGAGGCTATAAACACCATGGCCCAGGTAATGGGGGAAGCTGATAAACTACGTCTTTTTACTCCTACAGGCCACCATGAATTATTTAACACAGAATTAAGGTGGACAAAAGAGCAAAGTATAGAAAGCGGTGATGGGCTAGATCTTACTTCATTCGAATTGACACCGCTTGAGTCCATTGGGATGAGGCTGGCGAAAGATCCACAAGTGCTCAATTTGCTTAAAGACTGGAAAATGGGGTCCGGGTTAGAGCGGATGTCAAGAAAGGCCGGGATCGCTTCATCGGCACTCGGACTGATTACGATGTCTTCATACGATGCAGTAACTTTTATTGAGGGCGGAAAGGCAATTGAAAGAGCTTGGCTAACAGCAAATAAAAATATGATTTCCGTACACCCAATGACAGCCAGCATACTTCATTTTAATGTCCTCAAATTTGGCAAAGCACTAAACGACGACGAGTTTTTAAAAGGAAAATTTTCTCATCTAAACAGTTTGTTTTATAAGTGCTTTCCCGACACCGGAACAAATGAAATACCTGTATTTCTATTTAGATTATTTTATGCAGAAAATAGCGGAACTCCATCTGAGCGCTTGCCCATCAATCAAATATTTATGTCAAATCTAAATACTTAGATGATAAGATTCAAAGCGTTTAAGGCTACTGATGACGAAGCTGCGTGTCACAAATTTATTGAGGGACACAGGAAGGTTTTGGAAATCTATGGAATAACAATGATCACCTCTGCAAAACACCAGTGGGTTCATCACGACAATACTTATGTGATTATAGTAGAGTCAATGGAAGACAACAGGGCATTGGGTGGTGCCCGTATTCAAATCGCTGATGACGTACTTGCGCTTCCGATAGAGGAAGCAATTGGCAAGGTTGACATAAATATCTACAAGCAAATTGAGCAAAGGAAACTGCTCAGGACGGGCGAACTCTGCGGACTCTGGAACTCCAGAGAAATTGCGGGGTTCGGAGTGGGAAGTATTTTTTTAATCAGGGCCGCTGTTGCGCTGGCATATGCCTTAGGTTTGAATAGTCTTTTCGCCCTATGTGCTCCTGCAACGGTTAAGGGTGTCAAGAAAACTGGTTTCGACGTAAATGTTGACTTAGGTAACAGCGGGCAATTCTATTATCCGAAATTAGATCTGATTGCAACTGCGGTTATCATCAGCAATCTGAGAACGCTGGAAAATGCAGATCCTGAAATCAGGGAAGTGGTGTTTGACTTAATTGAAAATCCAGTTCAAACCAAGAAGGAAAGCGGCCCAAGAGGAGATATCGAGGTAATTTACGACTTAAAAATAACTTAATCTTATTGTGACTTTATCAAAAAAACCTATTCCTTTTTTTATATTTCTATTCGCATTTGTCTTTCTACGAAATGTTGCGATTGCTCAGGTCATTAGAATAAACGAGGATATTTATAAGCAGCAAAACATAAGTAACAGTATCTCAGTGTACGAAGATCCATCTGGAAAACTTTCATTGGCTCAAGTAATTGATAAGCAAGGATTTAAGCTTATTACTGAAAAAATAGCCAACTTTGGACTCACTTCATCTACCGTCTGGTTAAAGGTTCAAATTGCCAATCCACAAAAGTACAAGGACATCTTTCTGGAAATTAAAAATCCGACGTTTGACAGGGTAGAACTTTTTATGCCCCAGCAAAATGGCCAGTTCAGGAGTCATATATCCGGTATGGCAGTGGATGTTAAAAAACGCGAGGTACATCATCAAAATCCAATCTTCAGACTTTTTCCGACATCAAACGATACTACAACATACTTCCTTAGTGTAAGATCTTCCAATCCTTTGACTTTGCCCATATATCTGGGCAGTTTTAAATCCACATTGAGTTCCATAACACTGGGGGACAGTATATTTAGCTTGTACATAGGATTGATTATAACGATGTTCCTATACAACATTTTTATATATTTTACGGTAAGAGACAAAAGCTACCTATTTTATGTAATCTATATCTTAAGCGTAGGCTTCACGCAAATGTCCTTGCTGGGATATTCCCAGATATTTTTGTGGGGAGATAACCTTTTACTAAATATACAGGGAATAGTACTTTCTATTGTTCTGGTGGGAATAACATCTGTGCTTTTCGCTGCGGAGTTTCTGCATGTCAGGCAGTACTCGAAACAGGTAACTTACTATTTGAACTTCCTAATATTGTTATACTGCGTAGGGCTGCTAATCAGTTTCATAGGTTATCCGATCCAGGCTCAGATGATGCTGCAGATTTTAACCATAATTGTCTCTCTTTCTCTCATTACAACTGGGATAGTAGTTTATCGCAAAAACTACCGGCCAGCCTTATATTTTGTGATTTCATGGTCTTGTTTTCTCTTAGGCGTCATTATATTTATCATGAAGGACATCGGCATACTGGTCTCTTCGTTCTTTACTAATAATGCCATTCTGATCGGCTCCGGGCTGGAGGCCGTATTACTGTCATTTGCCCTGGCAGACAAGATCAATATTTTCAAGAAAGAGAAAGAAGAATCTCAGGCAGAAGCATTACGGGTACTCACTGAAAATGAAAAATTAGTCCGTGAACAAAATGTAGTGTTAGAAATAAAAGTTAAGGAACGAACAGAGGAATTAGAGAATACAAACGCTACCTTAAACACAACTCTTGTGGATTTAAAGGAAGCGCAGTCACAACTGGTCGACTCAGAAAAAATGGCAGGTTTAGGTCAGCTTACTGCCGGCATTGCCCATGAGATCAATAATCCAATTAACTTTGTAACGTCAAATATTAAACCGTTGGAACTTGATATCAAGGAGCTGAATGAGGTCATCGATATGTATGACAAATTGGATACAACTGCCAATTTGGAAGAACAGTTAGCGGCCATCCAAGTATTTAAGAGACGAATAGATATTCATTTCGTAAGAGATGAAATAAAGTCTTTACTCTCGGGTATTGACGAAGGTGCTAAGCGGACTGCCGAAATTATCAGGAGTCTGAAGAATTTCAGTCGTCTGGATGAAAATGATACCAAACCGGTCGATCTTAATGAAGGTCTTGACTCCACATTGGTATTGATCAGGAGTACATTCCCTGGAAACTTAAAAATAATAAAAGAGTATTCGCCAATCCCGCCTGTTGAATGTATGCCTGGAAAAATCAATCAGGTTTTCATGAACCTTATCACCAATGCGATACATGCTGTGAAGTCGAAAGAGGAACAGGGAGAAGAAGAATTTATTACCATTAAGACCTGGCAGGAAGATGAATTTGTTAAGATCAGTATCAAAGACTCTGGTGTAGGAATGCCTGAATCTATCAAGCAAAAAATATTTGAACCGTTCTTTACCACAAAAGACGTGGGTGAAGGTACAGGGCTTGGTTTATCAATCGTATTCAGAATCATTGAAAACCACCACGGGACAATAGATGTTATTACAAATGTGAATGAGGGTACCGAATTTATTATTATCTTGCCTATAAACTCTAAATAATTGCTTCATATGCCAACAATCCGTGTGCTGTATATCGATGATGAGGAAAACAACTTAAATGCATTTAAGGCAGGTTTTAGGAGGCAGTATGAAATATATACTGCAATTTCTGCTTCCGACGGTTTGAAGATTTTGCAAAATGTACCCGTCCACATCATTATTGCAGATCAAAAAATGCCGCAAACTACCGGTGTCGAGTTTTTTAAAAGTATCTCCAATACTTTTCCGGACCCTATCCGTATATTATTAACTGGCTATACAGACATAGAAGCGCTCGCCGATGCGATAAATCATGGAGATATTTATAGATACATCACTAAACCGTGGAATGACCTGGAATTACACAATTCTATCAAAAATGCATACGATGCATATAAGGCCAAGATTGATTTACGGGAAAAGGTAGCTGAACTGGAAAAAAGCAATGATGAACTGAACAGGTTTATCTATAGCATTTCGCATGAATTACGGGCCCCTCTTGTATCAGCAATGGGAGTGATCAACGTAGTAAAGATGGAGGGCTTATTTGATTCCTGCGGGGAGTACTGGAGCTTGATTGAGACATGTTCGAACCGTTTGGATTATTATATTCAGAAAACGCTTCAATATTATAAGAACAATAAAAATGAATCTGAGATTATCCACGTAGACTTTAAAAAACTGATTCCGGACCTGATCGATCTTTATTCTTATACTGACCGTGAAACGCATTTTAATGTGGATATCAAACAGGAAAATGAATTTTTCGGCGATGCCTTCAGAATTGAAGTGATATTAGGAAACCTCATTTCGAACGCTATCAAGTATCAGAAGGAAGAAGAAGAAAACAAAAAAGTCAATATTATTATTGATGTCAACAAAGAATCAGCGGAGATTGTAATTAGTGATAACGGCATGGGTATCTTAAATGAGCATCTTGAGAAGATCTTTACTCAATTTTTTAAGATTAAAACCAACCATGGAACCGGTCTTGGGCTGTTCATCGTTAAAGAAGCATTGAATAAAATAAACGGTAAGATTTCTGTGAATTCTGATCTGAGCGGTACAACATTTAAAATTACAATTCCAAATGGCAAATAGATATAGAAAGGTGATGTTGATTGACGACAATGAAGTTGACCTGAAAATCAATTCAAAGATTATCACGATATCGAAACTTTTTGATGAAATCATTTTATGCCAATCTGGAGACCAGGCGCTAGCCTATATCAGCAAAAACATTGATACAGAAGAAAATTTACCTGATTTTATTCTGTTGGACATACAGATGCCCGAGATGGATGGCTTTGAATTTTTAGAGTTTTTCAAGAAATTTCCGGATGCTATTAAAGACAAATGTCTGATTGCGATGTTGTCATCAACGTTGGATTTTGGTGACATTAAAAAAGCTGAAGCAAATCCCTATGTGATTAAATTGCTTAAAAAGCCCTTATTTCCAAAGGAGCTCGAAGAAGTATTGAAGAAGTACTTCACCACACCTTAATTTCAACAAAAACTCCTCACGCTTGATACATGAGGAGTTTCAGTCCTTGTGGAGCCGAAGGGTTTCGAACCCTTGTCCAGTTGTGTGATAAATTATGCCTTCTACATGCTTATTTTCCAATCAATTGTCGGGATCTGGCGGGCTGGAAACCGACCTTGCCTTTCACCTTATGTGCTTTATCTCGCAATTGCATCGCACCCTGCAATTGCCAGCGTTGTTATTTCGATGCCCCATATTCTAACCTAACATCGCAGCAGTCAGAGGGACAAAAGCTATTTAATTCTTAATTAAGCAGCTAAGGCGTAGTTATTTTCGCCAATTATAGTGTGAACGTTCTCTTTAAAGTGCTCTCCGTACAACGCACTGCATGCTAACATACTTAGCTCCACCCTGTCAAATCCAAGACGGCCCCATTTGTTAGTAATTGCAAAAGTACTAAAATTATACCAAAGTTTTACCAGGATATTCTGACAAAGCGGCATCTAGACAATCCATAGCAGCATTTAAATCAACTGTATTGAGTACGTATGCCATCCTTACCTGATTTTTTCCAGAGCCGGCAGTCGAGTAAAAACCTGTAGCAGGCGCCATCATGATAGTCGTACCCTTATAATCAAAGTCCTCCAGTATCCATTGGCAGAATCGATCGGCATCGTCTATAGGGAGCTGGGCGACGACATAAAATGCCCCACCAGGATTTGGACAGAAAACACCTTTCATCTCATTGAGCCTTTTTACCAGTGTGTTGCGTCTCAAAGTATATTCCTTATTTACAGCTTCAAAGTAACTGTCAGGAGTATCAACCGCAGCTGTGCCTGCAATTTGTTCAACCATACCCGGACTTAGCCTAGCTTGTGCGAATTTCAGAGCAGCCTGGATCACTTCTTTATTCTTAGTAATGATGCAGCCCAGTCTTGCGCCGCATGCGCTGTAACGCTTGGAGACAGTATCGAGAATTATAGTATGTTGGTCAAGACCCCCTAGGTGCATAGGAGATACAAAATCTTTACCATCATAACAGAATTCCCGATACGCCTCATCCGCCATAAGGAAAAGGTCATATTTAATGCACAGCTCTTTCAAAGCCTCCATTTCAACTTTGGAATATAGATATCCAGTCGGATTATTTGGACTACAGATCAGGATTGCTTTCGTTTTTGCCGTAATGAGTTTTTCAAATTCAGCGATGGGAGGAAGTGCGAAACCGTTTTCAATATACGACAAGATAGGTTTCACTATCACGTTGCTCATACAGGCAAATCCATTGTAATTTGCATAAAATGGCTCTGGTATGATCACTTCATCACCCTCACCTATGCAAGTTTGTATCGCGATTGTAATCGCTTCTGAACCGCCTACGGTAACAAGGATATCAGCAGGTGTGATATCATAATTTAATTTGTTGTAGTATTCTGCCAGCTTGGCCCGATAGGTCAGCGTGCCTTCCGATGGAGTATAGGCCCAGATATTAAAATCAATGTTTTTAATCGCATTAATCATGACTTCCGGTGTTTGGATGTCCGGCTGTCCAATATTGAGGTGATATACCTTTTTGCCGTCAATTTTGGCCTGATCAGCATAAGGAGTGAGTTTTCTTATAGGAGATGCAGGCATCTTAATCCCTTTTTCTGAAATAGTTAGCATGGTGTAAAAGTAAAAAAACCTCGTTGATTAAACAACGAGGTTTGATTAAATATCTTCGCGTTATTTCTATTTGGTAGTAGCAGGCGGCATATTCCCTTTAATGTAAAGTACTTTTGTAGTAGTTTTCGCATTAGAAAGGATTGTAATTGACTTATTAAAAGGAAGTGTGCTTGTTGGATTATAAGTGACAGTAATTACTCCTGTACCACCTTTTTTCACTGGTGTTTTTGTATAATCTGACGCAGTACAACCACAAGATGTTTCAACCTTGGTAATAATCAATGGCTCATCTCCAGTGTTCGTAAATTTAAAATCAACAACTGCCGGCTTGTTTGCAACGATCATTCCAAAATCAAATGTTTCTTTGTCGAATTTGAATTCTGCAGGTTTTGCCTGTGCATTGACCGCAACACCTACTCCGAACATTAACGTAAATAACAATATTACCTTTTTCATGTGATATGAGTTTTAATAAAACAAATTTAATGTTTTATATCACAAATCAAAAAGTATTCCAACATATAAATCACCCTACAGTTTAGCCTTACTTTAGATTTTATGTATCTTTGCACTATACCGATTTGCTTATGCTGCCAGATATAAAACTCACCACTAATCCAATCGATGCTTCAGAATTGAGTTTTGATGACTTTAAAACTATTGTCATCAACGATTACAAAATTGCTTATGAAAGCAGGCAGGCCAGTTTATTAGGGCGAAAGGAAGTGCTGACAGGTAAAGCTAAGTTTGGCATATTTGGAGATGGCAAAGAACTACCGCAAATTGCTATGGCAAAAGCCTTTAAGAACGGCGATTGGCGGTCAGGGTATTATCGGGATCAAACATTTGCATTTGCAACTGGCATCTGTACACTTAAAGAATTCTTCGCTCAGCTATATGCCAATCCAAGTATCGAAGCAGAGCCAGCTTCGGCGGGCAGACAAATGAATTGCCATTTTGCCACAAGATCCATTAATGTGGATGGCAGCTGGAAAGACCTTACTCAGATTAAAAATTGTTCTTCGGACATCGCTCCTACGGGTGGACAAATGCCGAGACTTGTAGGGCTTGCTTATGCTTCTAAACTTTACCGTCAAAATCCTGAACTGAATTACCTAAAGAACTTTTCTGTTAGTGGAAATGAAGTGGCTTTTGGAACAATTGGTAACGCATCCACATCAGAAGGTGTTTTTTTTGAAGCGATTAACGCTGCCGGTGTA
>Ga0247815_10003781_pt1 | contig 10773 bp, 14 predicted proteins | sample UWRJL194509B1_FD_181014 | JGI IMG/M metagenome (GOLD analysis project Ga0247815, IMG submission 181014) | Plant litter microbial communities from Arlington Agricultural Research Station in Wisconsin, United States - UWRJ-L194-509B-1 | ecosystem: Environmental > Terrestrial > Plant litter >... | reverse complement strand
AGAATTTCGGTCAACGCCGGCCACGTCCTCAACACCTCTCTCTTGCCGTCTCCACTTGCTCGCTTTCCACTCTTAGAACTGCCATGGTGCTACTAGAAAAGAGTCGCTTCGGGGTTCAATTCCTTTGACTCCGACCACCAGCGTAGTCTTACTGCCGCTTACCCCGAGCCGGAGCTCCTCAGACAGCTCAAACCTCGGCTCCCGCTTTACATCCTTGCAAGTGTCCCGTTTTCTGCTATATTTGGGCTGCATGAGCTTGTGGCAACTCTTTGGCAACTAAGACTGGGCGAAAGCGATGGCCTGACGCAGAGGAGGCGTGGGCTTCTAGTGTGCTTGACTGGGTTTACAAATTTGCGCAGATTGCTCAGCCTGCCGTAATCTGCACCTTGTATGAACATCACGTTGTTGCTTGGTGGCAAGACTTGGTGGTGACTGAAGCTACACGTGAGTCAACAGCTGCAATACTCACGGGCCTCCAAGCCCGATCGACTTCGGGCTGCTTAGCTGAAAAGGGTGGAGCAGCATGCCGAGCCTGCTTCTTCCTGCGACTCAACTTTCAATATGAACCCCTCGTGACAGAAAAGATCATGTCCGCCGACGACGCTTTTGGCATTGGCGCTGTTGAACTCCCGGCGAGTCTTGGCCGGGCATGCAGAGCTTAGGTTGAAAATGAACGTCAATGAACCTTCAGCCGTACTATTCTTGTCACACCAACTCGCTCATTCGCCGATCTCCTATGGCGCATTACCAAACCTCCGATGACGCCGCCCGAGGAGAATCCAACATGGAACTCCGGACAGCCGGAGGTCCAGTCCAGTCCATGAACCACGCAGTGGCACATAGAACCCGAATAAATCCCTTCCGCCTTATATAACGGGTTGAGGGAGCACGGGAGTAAGACCAGTGTTCAGCTCAGCAATCGCCACACCCACCCAACCACGCAAACCAGCCACTTTCAATCTTCATCATGCAGTTCACCTCCGCCCTCACTGCTCTCACCACCGTCCTCGCCCTCGCCGCGACCCCCGTCTTCGCAGTCGACGCTGTCGTGAAGGTCATGAAGGACGTCTCCTGCAACGTCGAAGCCGCACGCTGGCGCCCGAACTGCAACGGCGACTGCTTCCAGTACGACAGCTTCAATGCCATGAGTAAGTCATCTCTGGATCGGTCACATTCCTGTCGCCATGCTGAACGTCTTCGCCCACTACAGAGACCAATGGTAACGGCGTGTACGGCGTCAACTGCCAGGTTTTCAGCGACCTCAACTGCAACAACTACGTCGGCCAGACTGGCAACCATGTCAGCACGAGCGAGCAGTGCTTCCCCTTCGCCAACGCCAAGAGCGTCAAGGTGCGTTTTCGGTCTTCATTAGCTGCAGGAGCTGTGGCTAACGTTTTTCCGTTGCAGTGCTATTACAAGTGCTGAACGCTGTTCCGCCGTGTATTCAAATCCCTACATTCTGAAGTCCTGCAGTGATGGAAGAGTCGTAGATCGCCTGTAATAACCATGTATTACGCCGTGAAAACAATAGTTTGCACTGTCTGTACTCCACGCGCCTGACGTGTTGGTCTCCGATCCGCCGTTGGAGTGCATCTGGACTCTGAGACACAGTACACGTTTCTTCTCATAGCTCTGATAGCGAGGATTAGATTTATTTGCCGCTCAAGGCCCGCGCGGGGGGGGGGGTAAAAGTCGGCACGATGTACGGCTTGACCTCGCCCTCACACCGTCTGATCATATCACCCAGCCATTGCACCCTACATGTGCGCGCTTGAGGTCTCCGTGCCCTGGAACCCAAGTTTGTAAGCTCTCATGCACAAATAATGACCTGCATGCCTTAGCTGAGGCAGGAAACTACGCAACACAGCCCCGTCGGTTCGCCTGCTGAGCGGCGGAACACACGAGCTTTGCGACATTCAGAGGATCACTCTATGTAATCTTCGCCTGACCGGTGTCGACTCTCCACAGTACGAAGCGAGACGGGCTAGCGTCTCCTGCCCGGTTGGAGCTCACGACGTTGCTCTGCATCGAGCCGTCGTACAGAGGTCGAAATGACCACAAGTCTGCGAAGTCTGCTCCTGCATCTCGTCACTCTGTTATCCTCGAAACCTTAAGCCTGTTATTAAAGCTGCATTTGCGCGTCGTCTTTTTCTGTGCTGCTTCTCGCCCAAACTCGAATGGTTCACGTGGTATCAACTTCACAGCATTCTAGAAGGCATTGACACGAGATCACTGAGAACAACTTGAATTGCACATTTGTATGGCCTTACGAAGCTCAGGAGACGGAGCTGCTGTAATAACTAGTTGCCACCCTGGTATTGGCAGCTTCAGGTGTCCGTCGGCTTGAGCTCCTCGGTGCCAGCGCACTCCTCATTCGCGTGTTCCTCTTGCTCCGGGGTACAACTACCCGAGCAGTGTGCTGCAACGATAACGGCAATGGAAATGCGTTATCAATTTCTGCGATTTAATCCACAGGAAGGCACAGCTGCTCACCCTCAATCCCGTGGCAGTGGCAGTCGCAATTACCGTGCGCGGGGATGGTTCCGTTGGAGCAGTAGTACGCAAAGTACGTGTACGGCGTGCCGTGCGAGTCGACTACTTGGTTTCCCTCCGAGTCGACAACGATCTGGCTAGCGAGGTCGTAGTTCGGGATGAGAATGTTCGCTATCATGCAAGAAGAGCGAGCAGTCAAAATGCAGCCAGAAAAGCGTGTAATGCATGTGATGAGACTTACTGGTGCAGGTGGAAACCGTCACGTTGCTGCCCGGCTCACTGACTTCGACGTACAGCACGCCTGTGGCACCGGGAACAATACTGTCCTCGCACGGGATGGTTATATTTGCGCAGAAATTGCCAGACTCTGAGAATGTCGCACTACGTGGACGGATGGCTCAGTAAGTCCAGCAAATTGATTTGGCAATAGCACTCGACACTCACCTCTGAACCAATGTTACGGACTGCATTGGGATGTCACTTCAGTGACGGTCGTTGCAGGGTTAGAAGAGTGTAATGAAGCTCACAAAATCATTCGCCGATCCTGGGACGAAACCGGGGGTCGTCGCATTATTGGTTACGAACTTGACTGTGACTGCGGGCGTGGTCAGGCGGGAGCTGAGCATCCCACGATAGCGTTATACAACTACTCACTCTGCTGCCCAGGGTCGCCAGAGACGGACACAAACGGGCTCTCAATGCCCCATGCCCAGGGGGTGTTGGGCTGAGAACGAATGGTTAGAGTTTTCATGGACGGCGAGGCAACAAAGTGGCTCACAGTCCCTCCTCCGCAAAACGCGCCAGTCTCTTGCTGCTCCTCTGTGTGGTCCCATTGACCCTAAATACTCAAATTTATGAGACAGACCGGTAGAATAGGGAAGAGGATAACAGACAAGGGGAAAGTTGAAGTCGACGTGAGCCGCTGCGATCGTCACGAAGGTAAGGAGCTGGAGCGCAAACATAGCTGCTGAGTCGGTTCACAAGTGAGCTTCGACTTGGGACTGTGGTGGCGCAATTCAACGCAGCAAGGAGACGGCTTTTATTCAATTCATGCCCGACTTCCTTGTGGTATGACTGATGCGGTCCACGCACGCGCTGTTCTTGCCAAGCCCTGGGTGTTTCTTGAGCACCTTCGCAGTCGTGATTCTAACCACTCCGCGGACGTTAATTGAGTACCCTCACAGTCAAACTCAGCACATACACATGATATGTCACTTGTCAATGAGCTGGTGTGTCTGGATCCGCGCGTCCAGTTGCGCATATAAGAGCTCCGCTCTCGCTCGATCTGAGCAATCCTCACAACCTCAGCCCAGCTTGCGCGTTGCACCTCGACATCTACAGAACATGCAGTTCTTCCCTCTCGTTCTCGCCTTCATTGGCATCGCCGTCTCCACTGTCCAGGCGCATCCGACCATTGGCGAACCCATAGCGCTTGCCGACCGCCAGTGCCACGGCGACCCCGGGGTATTTGAGTCAGCGACCTCACTTCCGGCACCTGCTAAGTGCGTTGGGCACGGCAACCATTTTGTAAGTCTCTCGGGCCGGGCGAGCTGTAATCTATGTAGCCAGCCACTGATCACTTGCTGTATGTTGGCAGGACTGTTGCTACGACTGCACGAAGACCAAGGTGCCTTGCTAGATGCGCGGGAGATACGCATGTCTATAAGATGCCAACCCCTATGCATTCATCCGTACTCTGTGGCACCTTTTGCTGGCATTGTAGTTTTTTGTTATCATGCTGTGCAATCGAATTGTGAGGTTGGCCATGAGAAAGTAAATTGGTTCGCCATAATGTCTGCGTGCAATTACATCACGAGCGCATGCGTATCACTCATGGACGGAAACAAAACAAAACAATCAACCGCAAGCCATCTCCCTGCAGGACGTCTAAATTTGTGAAAACAGGATTTTGCGCTAGATACGATAGGAGAGACAGAGAAAGATCTGCCTTACTTTTTGCGGGTAAATTGCGTTTGGAGGTAACTCCCAAAGAATGTCTTGGCCAATGTCAATTACGCGTTTGTGTACCGCAGCAGCCGGGCTTATGCAGAGGGCGTACCTTACCAGTACTGAAGAACCAGGTGAACTCCTCGGGACTCTCCAGATGGAGCTTGCGCCACTAGGTACCGCACCAGTGTTCCTGTTGCCACACTTGCAAATGGATATATAACAAGGCTTCGGCCTGGCAAGTTTCCTCCCTTGTGACAAGTCCTCGACCCACCGTCCGTGTAGCTGTGAGAGCAACGATGCCCTCACTCTTCGCCGTTCTCGTTCTCACTGCTACTGCCTTGCTCGCCGTCGTCGCTCAGGACATTGCGCCGCCTACAATTGAGGGTTGCGTGCCACATCAGGGCCACTACGACTGTGCAAATGACTCATTCTGTGAGCTTAACGCTGCCGGTGATGGCTGGGAGTGTGTCCTCGCCGATGGTTCGACGGTCGACGGTAATGGCACTCCGCTCACTAGTCCGGGTGGAGCCAACAACTCGACATCGGAGCATGGCTCAACTTCCGGTGGTTCCACCTGCATTATTCACGGTGGCCATACCCATGGTGACTGCTCGTGAGATTTTCCCTGCGTCTCCATGCCACTTGCTGATATGTAGGACCAGTGGTCAGTGTAACTCCATCGACACGGGCGATTACGGTCAGTAAATCTTTGCTCGCGTATCATCGGCGGTTCGACGCTCACACACTACTAGATCTACCACTGCATGTCGCCGCAGTGTTTATCATCATGGTTGGTTCTGTTGCTGGCGTCGCGATTCCCCTCCTTACAAGGAACTGGGCTCGTAACGGAGCGGTCAAGGAGTTGTTCTTCGCTGCGCGCTACTTCGGCACCGGTGTCATCATCGCAACGGCGCTCGTCCACCTTCTCTTCCACGCGTTCATAATGTTCAATAACAGCTGCCTTGTCGATCGACTTGCGTTTGAGCCGGCGGCTGCACTTATCTCCATAGGCGCCATATACCTTGTCTTCGTCATCGACCTCTTCTCGCTGCGCTACATCCGGGGCCTCCGCAAAAGACAAGCGACTGCCCAATCCCAGCTGATGTCTACCGGAAGCACATCCGGCGCGGCAAAGGGCGTAAAAGAGTGAGCATGTCTCGGGGTAAGATGTTTGAAGCTGATCTGGTGTTACTTTACAGACCACATGAGCTCCCGCTATCACACGGACATACACATGGTCTTGATGGCTTCGAGAATCTTGACGACCGACAAGCTCGTCTCGAGGTTTGGCTCCTCGAGGCAGGAATCATCTTTCATTCGATCATGATCGGTGTCATGCTCGGTGCTACTGGTGGCTCTCCTTGGATCCCGCTCTTGTGTGCCATTGTCTTTCATCAAAGTGCGCCAAAGTTCGAGGGCTGCGTACTGCTTCAGCTCACAATATTACAGTGTTTGAGGGTCTCGCGCTCGGCTCGCGGATTGCATTACTCAAGTTTGAGCGCGGCCGCGGTTGGCAGCGTTGGTTCATGGCGTCTTGTTTTGCTTTTATCACGCCGCTGGGAATCGGTACGTTCAGTTCAGGACGCCAAATCGCAGGTACTGATACATAAATTCAAGCCATCGGCATTGGAGCGCACACTAGCTATAATCCAAACTCGGACGCAGCCTTACTTAGTATCGGCGTGCTGGATGCAATAAGTGCGGGCATACTGCTGTATGCAGGTCTCGTTGAGCTTCTCGCGCACGATTTCATGGAGGGTGACCTCAAGAACGGGAGCACATCCCGCGTTCTGTTGGCAATTGGCTGGGTGTTCCTAGGTACCGGCCTAATGTGTTTCTTGGGCAAGTGGGCCTAGCCTACCGGGCGGAGCTTGAACTTGCATATTTGCCTTGGTTCCATGCGTCTACTTGCTTGTACATACTCATACAAAGTGAATATGTGCCTTGATGAGCATATTCGGGTTACGAGCGAGTCTCCTGCGAGTAATAACTCGCCAATCCATCCAATTTGTATGAGAACTAGCTAGGATTTGCGCCGAAGAAGCTAAACAGACGTAGTGAAAGGGTAACAAAATGGAGCTTGCTCTTAGGTTCTGATGTATTGTGCTCGGAACGCTGTACGCCTGTTTTACGACTGGTTTGGCTAGATAAATGTCGTGACAACTGGCACAGGTGTGTTTGACCGTATGTGGACCTCACGATTTATGAACACATACCAGCTCTAGCCTGAAAAAGAACAAAGTGCACAAGTACCTCAAGAACGCCGAAGACTGGGATGCTGATAGAAGAAAGAGAGGAAGGAGCGGTCTGGCGCGACTCGCCGTTTTCTATTGGCTGTTCATAACAGGGTGAATCGAACACATCTTGCACCGCGAAATTGTCTAGTGCAAGCAAAGCTGACACAGGATGTGTTCAAGTGATCGGGTAATTCGATGACGGAATACAGTTAAAAACTAGGCAACAGGTTTCCGATGCTCGCGGTAGGAGCTTAAAACTCTGCAGTCTCGTCCACGTTCAGGATCAAGTATGCAAAGAACCTTGCGTAATCAACGAGGTTGAGTACGTGGATGGCTACCGTGAAATGTCAGCCATCAGGAATGAGAGCATGTGTGGTGGCGACCAACCTTCATTAGTAGTGTGCTCTCCCCCAGATTCAAGAAGAACGTTGGTATGAGAATAGCGGAATATGTGTTTCGTCAGATTCCAGTAGCGCCGTGTGTCTGGAAGCATTGGCACATGAGCCACCAAGTCAACAAGAGCGTGAGGAACAAACCTGTGTTGCCACCCATTACTGCCGGCGCGACAACGGCCTTTTCAAGCTCGTGGCTGATGTACCCGCGGCGGAGTGCCGCCTGAATTGTTCCAGAGAGCAGCTCGTATGGTGCGCTACCTCTGCCTGTCGGTGTGACTGGGGCTGGCTCAAAAGCAGAACCCCACGCGTCGCTGATGATAATCGCATAATCTTTGGCGGTGACACGCACGTCCTCGCCAAACGCATTTAGGCTGAGGTTGAACTTCTTGGCTAGAGGCGTAACGACACGAACAATATGTTCTTGCAGCTCCTTGACGGAGCTGTATTGCTAGTCAGTCGAGACTTATCACCGCGGGGGAACATACCTTTCAGTGTCAATACGATAGTTCACTACTGCCTTGACGGTCTCCGGGAGAGCGTTAATCTTCACACCGCCCTTGACAAGATCAACGGCCTGGGTAGTGCCAAGGATCGACCTGGTCAATGGGTCGGCAAGCAATGCGCGCTCCGCGCGGCGAAGAGCACCGTTATGACGACGAGAATCCAAGAGGTCCTTGCGCACAGCAGGTGGTGCGAGCGGTAGATCGTGAATTGCTACGCATTGAAGGAACGAATAGATCGCACTATCCCGGCGCAAGCTGGCGACGGGAGCATGCTCCTCCAAGGCGACGATGACGTTTGCAAGGAGACCGATTGCCTTTAAAATGTCAGCTCGGATTTGTAAGCGCGTGGATCGTATATTTCTCTCACTGTGTGCTTTGGAGGGATGGATGAGTGGCCACCAGGTGTGTTGACGTCGAAATGAACGTCTATGTGGCCCTTTTCAGAGGTGCCGGGCGCGGCAAAGGCAACGCCGTCCGCAATTGCGTATGAGACTATGGAGGCATTAGATGAGTCTCGTGTGTTCAGAACTTTGGCTCTGTAACTCACTTCCCTCGTCAACCAACATAGCAAACGAGTCAGGACCGTATATCTGCTCCAAGTATCCTGCGAGCTGTAGCGCACCCTGGGAGTAGCAAATCAGTTATAATTAGACACGCTGCATGCGAATCAGAACCTGCTTGCCCGACGATTCCTCGTCGAAACCCAAAGATAACACTATCGTACGCCTCGGTGTAAAGCCATGCCCGATGAGATACTCTAGAGTTGCTCTGTACGGAAAGTGAGGTGTTTATGTATGCAGGTGCACGATAGAGCTCACAGAATGCCGATAACGGTACTTTTGTCATCGACAGAGCCGCGGCCATGGATGTAGTCACCTGAAAGCACAGTGAGGACGATTTCTCGACCCAGTGCGCCAAACTAACGCACCGTCGTAATGCCCGGAGTAGGGTGGGTACTTCCACTGCCCTACAGTTTCGGGTTCGACGGGGACGACGTCTGCGACAGGAATTAGGCTCGGTCTATACTCTAACATGCGCAGTCTCGCCTTGGTGGCCCATCAGCAACAATGGCTTCAACGATGTATCGCTTCCGTTCCAGTGATAAAGCAAGCCAAAAGTGTTGATTTTGGTTAATGTGAGTGTCTCGTGTCTGCAATAGCAGATCGTTAGTCTGCGAATATTGCACAGACTATGACGCCAACTCCTCGACACGTACACTTTCGGGAACGTCTCATGAAGGTAGTCGTGTAGTTTTCCAAAGATTTCCCAGCGCTTGTCCTGGCCAACAAGCCCCATTTCATCGTAACTTTCAGTCGGGATCTGCACCGCACCACTCATCCAATTCGCCTGCATTCGTCATGAGTGGAACGGCTGAGTATTACCAGGAGTCGCTACAACGAACAATCGTGTCTTTGAAATGAGATGTGTCGTAGAGTGCGTTGAGATCTTCAAGGAGCGTGACATGTTTCGATGGAACGCGAGACTCGACTTGAGGGCAAGTTGGCGTCGGGGACTCAATGCGTTCACGGTGGCTTCCGCATATACCATGCAGATAGTAAAGAGCACTGGCACCGGCAAGCACTGCGAGAAGAAGCTTGCGGGTGGTGCTGAATGACCGCGTAGCGGGTGACTTTTCCTGCGAAAGATCAAGTGAGGCCTTCATGACGAGAAAGGGAGAGCTGCGGATGATGCGACTTCGACTCCGATTTAGCGCGCGGTTGAGCAATCCTTTACCCTTGGCTAACAAATCTTCATCACGGAGAATAGCCGCATTCACGATACAGTACGAAATTTTGAGACGGTGCGGTACAAATCAATACAGGCGTCGTTTGCCGGCGACTACAATGGATGGGAACACCTAGATAACTATTGAAACGTTCAACTCACGATGTAGACCTCCTCCATTGGCATTTCGATCGCAATCAATACATACAACTTGCGCTCTGCACCTGTTCCGCACAGCTTTCTGATCTCGGCAGCCACCAACCCATCGAGCCTCACTTGCCACTCACGCATCCTTCTCGGCCTTAACAGTGCATCCTCCGCTTTCTCCTAGGCCATGTACCGGTCCGCTCAGTCATCTCCATCAGCATTTTGCCTAGCTTCACTCTGCGTGCGTTTAGTCTCTTACAAGTCAAACTGCATCTCAGCTGGCGCTCTCGAGATTCTGGATCTGCGCCTACACGAGATCGAGCTCGCCAGAGCAGATATTTCGGCGGCGAGCAGGTTGCGGCGCCCGTGTGTCTACAGGTGCAACTCAGAGAGTGCTCTTGATTTCCGAAAGAAGCCAAGGTGAAAGAGTGAGTTCGGAGCTAGCCGACATACATTTTGTGTTCGCTCGATCTGGGGTAAGCCTCACCGTATTGGGCAGGTCTTGGCATTTCACATCCATTGACTATATCGTCTGACGCGACATTAGAATTGAGCCTGAATGAAAGTTCGGCCGTTGCTAGCTTGGCTCGTGACGTAGAACATGATGAGGAGTCCCGAAATGCTCAACATCCGCTCGCATCAAGCTGGAATTGCTGCTATAGACCGCAAAGGAGAACAAAGAGATGCTCGCCATCGTAAATCTTCATTACGATAACCTCGAATTTCAGTCAATGCGCCACCCGAGTGTAGGCGATGTAGACGAAGAATATGCGGTTGTGGGCTGTGAAGATATTACGTGGATTGCATTCGGCGCTTCCTCTCGCGCGCAAACTGTTCTACGAGTATTCCTTCTGGATCAGCTTTGCGATCGTCTGCAGCTGAATATTGCTCGTCCCTTCGTAGATTGCGCCGATTTTGGAGTCGCGCCAGAACTTCTCGATGCCCGTCTCGCGCGTGAAACCAACACCACCACACCACTCGATCGCCTTGCCGCTGACCTCCTGCGCAACGACACTCGCGTGCCACTTGGCCATTGCTGCTTCCTTGGTGAACGGGAGCCCAGCCTCCTTGCGGCGTGCAGCATTGTATGTGAGCAAGCGGGCAGTCTCGATCTGGGTGGCGGCTGTGGCAATGGAGTGTTGCATCGCTTGGAAGGTGCCGATGGGCTGGCCAAATTGCTGGCGCTCGTACGTGTAGGGAACGGCCTTGTCAAAGGCGCCCTGCGCGAGGCCGAGCATTTGTCCGGCGATGCCGATACGGCCTGCATGCTTGTTAGATAAACGTCTAAGTTCGGTACACGTGAGTGCGCACCTTCGTTCAAGA
>Ga0247815_10003780_pt1 | contig 10773 bp, 10 predicted proteins | sample UWRJL194509B1_FD_181014 | JGI IMG/M metagenome (GOLD analysis project Ga0247815, IMG submission 181014) | Plant litter microbial communities from Arlington Agricultural Research Station in Wisconsin, United States - UWRJ-L194-509B-1 | ecosystem: Environmental > Terrestrial > Plant litter >... | reverse complement strand
GCGGATCTGGAGAGCGACGAGCGGCGAAGCACCGTGCACACCGACCGTCGGTGGTGTCATGATGCCGCAGGTCACCCGGCTCGAGCACCTCCGAGATGGCCAATGCGCGCACAGATCACATGCTTCCGTACCTAAGAAGCAACACATGCCGCAAACGAAGCAGAGTGTCAAAAGTCGCAGATATGAATAGTGCAAAGGTTCCGCGCCTGCTCGAGGATTGCTGAAAGACTTGCGCCAGAGGACCTTCGGGTAATCCCGCGATGAACACCTAGGTCCATACGACGAACTTGACTGATGACAGTCCATATTGCGCAAAGTTCAGTACGACCTTAGTCTGATGTGCTGCCGAAATCACTGAGCAATGGCGGACTGGCGGGCGATGCGCGTGTGAGAACCAAGCGAGTGAGCTGATATGCCCGTCCCAGTGTAATTGAATGGGCTATATCATCCAGTAAACGCGCAGGAAAGTCAATAGTGTCTTGCGAGTCAAACAGGACCGAGCAGGTGCCAGATGCGCTGAGTGGTAATACGGCCTCATCGAACGGTTCGCTTGGAATGCGCCAGGACCACTATACAGGTTGAAAGATGGTAGCGCCGGCCCTGTACACCATCGCATTCCGTGTCCGGTCTGCATTATGTTGTTCCAGTCAGATATTCAATAGTACGGAAGCCTGTTGCCGCAGAGATTGGAGATAAGAAGGGAGAGGTGCGGAGTTGGGAAATATGCCTCCGGGCTCAACCAAAGTCAGGTGAGCACTGACCATAGTGCAACTTGCGCCACGACTGCCCACTAGAGCACCCATGCCACTCTCAGCGACCTAATGAGGTCCGTGCATTAATGACTTCCTCCGCGGCAAACTGACCTCGGTCGTTACGCACCGCTAATCCAATCCTGCGACCGCAGACGCACACGCACGGGCGTGGGTCCCTGCGCCGGGCTCTCAGACCACCTCGCCTTATTCATAGCGGTCCTAAATGGAAAGAGGTCAAGCCGCGTAAATCGCCGCTGGCGACGCAGATCGCGCGCGTCGGGCGTGGCTGGCGGGCCGCCCCGGACCGTACACGCTTCCTCCAACGCCGCCTTCTAGACGTGGCTACTAGATGTAACTATGTCATTAGCAGCTTTCAGCCGCTTCGTCGGAGAGTTTCAAATGCTTGAGTCCGGGCCGCCTTGAAAGGTCAGGTGTTGACGCAGGACACTCATACCTGCGGTGAACTAGTCACCGCCGGCGCGGATTTCAGGCCCGTAGCGGGCAGGGAGAATCAATACCAGCCTTTGAAATAGGTGTGGCGAGCTATTTGCGTTCATGCTACGTGATAGAATCGACTTGAACGCGTCTCGGTGTTCGCCGAGTGCGCGTTTGCCTCCGCCGTTTTCACCTGTTTGCGAAGTTATGGACTCGACACTGCATGAAGCTGTGCGCAGCCTCGTAAGCCAGCACGCTAAGCGCCAAATAGATGAAGCACTTGTCAGTGCTGCGATACCAAGGTCAGCACGCTGTCAACTTCACATTTCGTGAACATACGACCGATCGCCTGTTCGATCCGCAGATTAGGGCTTGAAGCGCACGCTACACTTGCGCGCACTTTCAATGAGATTCATCAAGCCACGCGAGATGCTGTAGACATGGCTTTTGCACAAATCGGCCTGCGCGTAAACGAGTTCGCTCCTATCGACCGGCTTACGGACGACGTTCTCGTTTATATGTTTCGTTGGTTCTCTGCCCGCGACAAGATCACGGCCGCCCGTACTTGCAGTCGCTGGCGCTTTGTTTTGCTCTCTGATTGTGGCATTTGGAGCGAAATCGAGTTATTCGGCGAGGACAAGGATTTCCGTCAGCAGTTCATCCTGATGGCTCAGCGAGCGAAGGACAGCCTAATCGACCTCACTTTCCATCTATGTGACGACGAAAAAGAATACGAAGATCCGTGGCACCAACCAGATCCCGAGATGGACGCCGATGACCAGCTGGATGGGCTTGAACATCTTATCCTTGCACCCGAGTTGTTTGCACGCCTCCGCAAGCTCGAACTTATATCCAGTCTTTCATGTCGTCATAAACGTGCAAATATGACGCTTCCAGCATGTCCAAATCTTCGCTGCTTGTCATTAAACTGGATGATTTCAACATTACCCCTGGAGCTCGCCATTGATTCAGCCGAATCTTTCAGCAGCGTCACATCCTTGACACTGCTTTGGATCGTCAAGTGCGGCGATGGTCAGGAACTGAACCTTCGTCTGTTCCCCAACGTTAAGAATCTCGCTCTGGATTTCAGCGGTCCGATGTGTGAAGTTACCTTCGGCGACTTGCTGCGTCTTTTCCCTAAACTCGAAGCGCTTGCTCTTCATGCGTTCAAATCCAACTTTGTGGACACAGATCCTGGCCATTACTCGGACCATCGGCTTCACCGCCTCTCACTTCATGGCAAAGACGCCCAAGGTATCCTTGACCGACTCTCCAGGTTCGCGTGCTTGAATCTTGTGGAAATGGAGGACATCAGCATCCATTCCTGTCCAGCAGTGACAGGCATCATCCTCGAGCACATGAAATCTTCGTCTCTGCTCCCGGGGACGCAGCTATCGGTTTTCGCGACGTACGGGTGGATCTTACATGTGGCGGATCTTCACGGCAAACGTCGAACCATTCGGACCACAAGCACCGAAATGACCTTCGCGCCAGGCATAATCCACTTCGCCGTTCTTAACTTGCATCAATCGTTCTTTCGTCGCCTCGCCACCGCCATTCCAGACGCGAAGCTGCCACACCTCACCACACTCCGATTGGACCTAGACTGTATGCTTTATCCTTTCGATTTTCCGATCTCCTGTCCAGGACTTCGGGATATCGAGCTCGTCATCGGTGGAACCATATCCCAAACATTTTTGGACATGGTGACATTGAAAACAATTCGAAACTTTCTTCTTGACTCGTTCAGTGATCTTTCGCTTCCCCTGGACAACATTCTCATTTTTGGCAAGATATTCGTAGAGCACTGTGATGAGCTAGGCAGCCTGGCGAAGGTAGTCCAGTTCTCGGCATGGGCTGATAAGGAGTGGGTTTTTGTTACCAACCATATAACGGGCGTTGGCTGACCATGCATCTCATTACAGTCGCCGATTCATACACCGCGCTCTCTTCCCGTGCGAGTGTGACGGTCCTGACAACTAACGATATCTCCATCTCAATAAAGCTTCTTGGCCGTGTGCGCGATGAAAGCCAGACTCAGGGTCAAAGGTGACGCCGCTCGCTGTGCATAGAGCGGTGGAAAATGGGCTTTATGCCGCGTGTGATCGCCGGCCACAGTTGACTCTCCTTGCATGCTCCGCTGGCGTGCCTTGCCCCTATTGCACCCTGTGCTTGCGTCCGCCCCATCCCCGGTGTTGCGTGCAACACCATGTATGACACATCCGCCTCTTGCCCTCTCACCCTCACGTGCCCACCACGTCTTCGATGTCCACGACCGCCGCCGCTTTCGGCGCTGCGCTCATCTCCCTCGTTCTTGCACACGCCTGGATTCAAGCACGCCGCAACCTGCAGCGCATCGAAAGTCATGTAGGATGGCGGCTGATGATCCACCCCCTGATCCCCGTGCCGCTGCCGGACACCCCTTGGATCTGTCGAGGCTTTGGTTGGGTTTGGAGAGACAAGCATACACGTGGGAACTTTCACTGTCTGATGCGAGTCTGGCCAATACTGACCGCGACCAATGCTACCAGCCTTCGCGCGGGCAGGCAGTGATGTTATCTCAACGGTACGCTAGGCTCGAGTTCGACCTTTGGTTCCGTGGTTAAAGTGGGGAGGTGTCACTGTTTCCCAACTGGGTCACGTACCACCTCGCCGACCCTGTGGCGATCAAAGTGAGCGCCAACCATGTGTGGAGTTGCCCACCTCACCAGACTGCCCTGTAGGAAATGTTCCTCTCGCGAGTCAAGTTCCCCAAGCCGCTCGAACACTATGGCATCCTGAATGTCTTTGGAGGTAACATCATCTCATCCGAAGGCGTGGGATGGAAACGGCATCGTGCAGCAGCGAACCACTCTTTCACCGACCGCAATAACCAGTGCGAGAATATTCTATTCAGGACTTGAACATGAGTATACTGACTTAATAATTCCTAGTCTCGTCTGGTCGGAGAGTGTCAAGGTCGCTCTTCAGCTGTTCGAGTCCGCCGAGTGGAAGGACAAGGACATCGTGCGCGTTGACCATATCGTCGATGTTACACTGCCGGTGCGCCCTCGGCGAATTTGCAAATTCTTCTCCCACCTCGCTGACCTTTGTGTTTCTACAGATGGCGCTATTTGTGCTGGGCGTCGCGGCATTCGGCCGGCCAGTCTCGTGGAGCGACGACACCGTCATCCCGCCTGGTCACACGATCCCATTTAAAGAGGCCATTCAGCTTGTTTCTCAGGGTCTATTCGTGAAGCTCTTTGCTCCCTTTTGGCTTTTGAAGATTGTTCCAAGGTGGCGGAGAGTTGCCACTGCGTTCAACGAGGTCGAGGTGAGTTGGGTGGATTATGAATGAACTCAGTTCTCAACCACCCGGCTACAGATGTACATGAGGGAGATGATCCAGTCCCGCAGAGACGAGGGATTTAATGAGGAGCGAGGCGACTTGTTCACTGGACTGCTGGCCGCTGCGAACTCGGACGCCGGTGACAACCAGGTCTCGTTGACGGACGACGAGCTAGTCGGTATGCTCCGCAATATAATCCACCCATATCACGCTAAATACTCCGTAGGAAATATTTTTGTTTTCCTCATCGCCGGTCACGAGACAGTTAGATTTTACTTGACGGGAGCATCATCATGATTGCTAATCTGCCGGTTCAGACTGCCCACACGTTGGCGTTCGTGCTTGGTCTTCTTGCGCTCTATCCAGAGGTTCAACGAAAACTTCACGAGAACGTTCTGGAAGTTACCGCTGATGGCCGCATCCCGGTTTGTGAGGGCGGTAAACAATCGCACATAGGCTGACCACAACTGCAGACATACGAGGACATTAGCAAGTTGGGATACGCTATGGCGTGAGGCTTGCTACTACCAAGCGACTCGGTGTCTCATGATTTTGCAGTGTTCTGAATGAGTCAATGCGGCTATACCCACCGGTGAGTTCGAGTCTCCGGTCGCTCAAACGTCCCTCATGTCGTTCCACAGGCACTTCAGATCTTGAAGAAAGCGGAGGAAGATACGAGTCTTCCCATCGCCGCACCCTTGGACGGTGATATTGCCAGCCGCAAGCGCATTCTCGTTCCGAAAGGCGCGTATATCTACCTCATCATGCCCGGCTTGCATTACAACGGTCAGTATCACGGCCATTGTTACTTATGATATCAACTAAGCAAACTCCCTTGTAGAGAAGTATTGGCGTCGACCATATCACTTTGATCCGGAGCGCTTCCTCCAGCCAGACTGGCCGCGCGACGCTTTCGTTCCATTCTCCGGTGGCGCGAGGTCTTGTATCGGGCGACGGTAAGAGAAGGAATCACTATTCTCTAGACTTCTTTTATCGCTAAGACTCCTAATCAGATTCTTCGAGGCGGAGGCGATTGCGCTAATGACTATGATAGCTTCGCGCTACGAAGTTGAACTAGACCCGGCGCATGCGGCGAAGTGGGGTCACATCGCCGACGTCGACGAGCGGCGCGACTTCATTTTGGAACCTTTCGTTCGACTTACACTTGCACCAAAGAGGCTGCCACTGATTTTCAAGAGAAGAGCTTGAGGAAGACGATTGATACCGTCACTTCAAGTTGTACGCTACCGCGTGTCATATCACGCTCTGACCATCCTACGTTTTTTGAATCGTGTACAATGAGATATATGTGGTGTTTGAAAAGAAAGAAAAAACTTCAAGAAGCTGTCAATCACATGACGTTGGGATCAAACCTTGTGCGAAGGGGTGACAGTTGGCTCTTGACCTTACGCCACCATGACCGCCTATCAGGCGCTTGAGGCGATCGTCGCTGATCAGCTGCATCACACCATCGAGGTCGCTCTTTTCTCCAGTCTCCCGCCACCCGGTGCAGCTGGAGGCGTCAGCGCGTTTTTGAGGTACATGAGCTCCAAGTCGCGACATTTTCTTACTAATTCGAGTTTATTGCTTGACAGCGAGACGCATAAGCAAACTCACCAGAATCTTTTTGACAGCGTCGACAATATCAAGGGACTTGCTCTGGACGCAGTTCAGTCAGCAGTAGCAGCGCAGTGTCACCGCGTAAACGCAGTTGCTCCTGTTAATGCGTTGCACGACGATAACCTCGTCGCCATTTTCGCCATGCTGTCCAGCGACTCCCTCTTCTCCGCGTCTCAGACATGTGCTTACTGGCGCGCGTTGACGCTAAGTGCGCCGACCCTCTGGTGCTCAATCAACCTCCAACCAGATCCACTGGACACTCAGCACTCACTCGAGCCACTGCTCCCATTTCGGCTTTGTCGACGCGTCGATATCATGCTTGAAAGGTCGCAAAACCTTCACCTAAACGTTCATTTCGATCTCTGCAACAGCCTAGATGGTCTGCGCGAAGACGAATGGGACGACGAAGATCGAGTTGCAGAAGCGAAGTCATATGCACAGCGAGACCTCGACCTCATCACGAATTTCCTTACCGAGGATGTTTGCCGGAGACTCAGATCTCTCGCCATATCATATGAGCACCCGATCGATCCGGACAATTCGCACCTCTTCTTGCCGCAGTGTCCCGGGCTTGTCAATCTGAACCTATTTTGGAACGACGAGCCTCTTCAACTCCTGGACATCCAAATTTCAGGAGGTACATCATTTGGAGCGCTGAAAACGCTCCGGCTCGGCGGAATTTCAAATGCTCTAAAATGTCTTCCGGCGTTGTCGAATGTCGTCTCGTTCACGTTCGAATTTCCAGACGGGGATCAGGACAGCGACGACGACGATGAATTCTTCACACTCGATATATCTCTCGTACTAAAGGCATTCCCACAGCTCGCTAGGCTGCGTCTCGATGGATTGTGGGAGTACGACCAAAGGCTTGTGTTCACTACCGCCTTCAACGTGCCCGAGAATCCGCAAAATTCATCGTTGCGTACCCTGATTCTGAGCGGAAGGTCTGGAATGGCCAAACTTCGCTCATTGGAGTCTTCGAGTCCTCTGCATATGGGCGCTTTTCACTACATTGCTGCGGATTCCTGTAAAATCGCGGCCGAGATCGATATTCGCTTTCTCCTGGATCATCTTCGCCCAACCACTCGAGCAGCAACCGCAACAGCTGGCTCGACAGAGCTATTTGCCAAAGCCGACTGGAAAGAGATTCAGAATGCTTTCGAAGTTCATCTCTATGAAAGGAATGAGAACGGCAAGGCGCGGAGCATTATTTCTCATGATCTCACACCCGGACGCCTTCCCCTATCGACAGAGAACTACCACGCTCTCACATTGAACCTCCCGTTTTTCGCCGCCGCTGGCTTTCCAGTGCTCCTTCCAAACTTGACGCAATTGCGCATGCGTATTGATCACCTCTACCCTACGAATGATATTCACCACAGGGTCTCAGTCCCAGCTTTACGCGAGGTTCAACTTTACGTGCTCTCCCAGGCGATATCGGAACCATTCGAAACTCGTTCAATTCTCCGACTCTTCAAACGCTGCTTCAAAAATCTCGTCCTGCCGCTTCAGAGTCTCGATATCATTGGGGCGAAGATAACCGATGGGGACAGTCCTGCAGCTGGTCAGACGTCAAGTCTCGCGCGGCGGTTTGCGCATGGACGCAGGTTCGAGTAAGTAGTGACCGGCCCTCTTCTAGTCAGTCTTAGCTGATCTTCTTCTAGCTCGGTGCACGACCCGTTCCCAAAGGAGATGATGGAACCTTGAAGTGGTTTCAGTTGACCGTATGTGTGTGGTGTGCTACCGCTCTCTATCTTCTTGACGGTGCTATTTTGAGACGCCAATAAAGTTCTATAAATAAAGCAAGTCCGGACTTTGCGACCATTTCAACCGCGACGATGCGATACTCAGCCTACTGAGCCCTTCATTCGCGTGATACTCGGGCTGTCGTGCTGCAAACGTACCTTCGTTGTATGCCACCATCGACCGCAATGATAGCCGGCGCGTATCTCGTAGCGAGCGTAAATCATGGAGCTCTAGACCCAGCTAATTGAACAGTTGGTGAATGGCCGCTTTGTAGGGCTCATCATCGGCGTTCGGCCGGTAATCCACGACGCGTCAAACGCTTCTTGTCTTCCTGCCACTCGCATGATTCCGCGCACTTCTTTGTTGCTTCTCTTGGCCCGCGCAAATGCACAGCAGCTACATAGGAGAAACAGTGAGCGCATCGTACGTTTAGTGTCGACTTGCTGAGCAGGCCACCGGCAGTTTCTTTGGCGCGAGCGCCGTCACTAGCGTTCGCTTTCGACATAGTAAGCCAGCTTGAAGCTCTGCACATATATTTCATGGCTAAACTGCAAACCTTTGTAGGATGGGGTGCTCCTCAGAGGAAGCGAGGTCATACCTGGTGCCACGCGAACGCTGGAGTTCTTGAGCGGCGCGAATCCGATGAACATGTGCTGTGCCACCTTTCGGACTGCACGCTCAGGCCACTCACCAGTATTGCAGGACAATTCCTTTCATTCTTCTCACTAACGGCGGAGGTGACATAGAGAAGACCAAGGCTGAGAAACTGTCGAAGCAGCTCAACTTCACGGTGCGCTCTAGCTCTCGCCACTTCATCGATCTTCATCTCTTGCTCGTGTCCTAAACCTTTCCCAGATCGACGAGAGTCGTCTCATCCAGTCGCATACCGTTCTGAAACCGCTTGCCGCCCAATATGCAGACAAAGCTGTTATGGTCCTTGGGGGCAAGCACGACGAAGGAAGAAAGATTGCGGAAAGGTCAGTCGATCCCTTGCGTGGATGACTCCGACTGACACGCATGCGATAGCTATGGCTTCAAGAACGTTTTCATCCCACTAGACGTCGTGGCCTGGAACCCACAGTAACGCCAGCCCTCTTCTGGACGTTGTTTATGAGGCTAATGTTGCCACAGCGTTTGGCCCCTCGGTTCAGAGTTTGTCACCGATGAGGAGCTCGCGCGCACTCGTGTAGGACTTCTTCGTCATATTTTTGCTTGCTATATGGCTAATCATTGCTCTGACTTCAGCCGGCCGACTTCTCGAAGACACCAATCTCTGCAATTTTCGTCTTCCATGATCCACGGCCATCGTGGTTCCTCGAGGTTCAAGTCGTCGTCGACATCCTTCGCAACCAATATTGCGTGGACCAGCCGCCGCCTGAGCTCATATTTACCAACCCAGATCTCGTCTGGCGTGGCCAGTTTCCTCGCGTAAGGCTTGGTCAAGGAGCGTTCAAGGAGGCGCTCCAAGCTGTATATCGTGCCCTCGAAGGCAAAGACTATCCTTTCAAGCAGTTCGGGAAGCCTACAAACGCCACTTACGATTATGCAAAGGCCATGCTCGGTGATTTGATCAAGAACGCAGGTGGCGTGCCCGAGGCTACCAAATAGTGCGTTGTCAATCTGGCGACACGTTGCTCGGATGCTGAACACTGACAATTGATTCTGTAGTTACATGATCGGCGGTGAGTGAGGCGTTAGAAACGACAAGCATATATTTAACGAGTTTCTGCAGATAATCCCGAGTCCGACATTGCGGGCGCCAACGGCGCCGGATGGGAGTCAGTTCTGGTGGACACAGGCGTCTACGATCGAGCACAGGGACCGCCTTCGCACGTTCCAGCTCATTTCGCGTCCGATGTAGAAGCTGCGGTACAGCTTGCCATAGATATAGAGTCGGGTAGACAATAATTGGACATTAATGGGTCTTTGTCGTGTTCGGTTTTTCGGGGTATCCCGCGCAACTCATTCCAAATTCGGCCAGCTGCCCTTGACCTCCTTCTACCACGTCGCAGCTGCATCTTTCGCAGCGCGCGATGCGCCTGGCTTCTATACACTTGCACTCGACTTAGCGAGATCCTACAGCAATTATGCAAGCACTTCCACGACCGCCCGCCTGGCTCAAGCCTATCCACTCTAACGCTGACCTCGGTGGGTTTCTCGTTTCTCGGCTTCGCCGTTTGGCTGCACCTCAGAGATGCTGAATCGTATTGGGCGGTGGTTTTATAGGTCATCCCAACTTCTTTCCTCCCCTTTCGAGTGCTGCGGAGGAACAGCTGACAGACAAGACCGCTCAACATGGCTACACTCACCCGGCTGAAGTGAACGTACGTTATACAATCTGGGTCTGAAATATTGCTGATATCTATGTAGGCGGAGAGCTTTGGCGGCAAGGCTAATGTATTTGCGGCCCTTCGAGATGGCGCGCTCGAGGACGTCAAGCAGCTCCTGGACCTCGTCACTCAACGACGGGCTCAGACTTTCGCCAACGCTGAGTGAGTGCTCATTATCCAGTAACGCAGCATACTAAACTTGGCAGAGTGCAAACATTCAAACCGCCAAACCGTAACATTCGCATCGAAGCGCTCCGGCTTGCGTTCTTCAACGATCTCACAAACCCGGACACTCCTGTGCAATCGCTCAAGAGCGTCCCTGGAGGACTTAAAGGTCCCGAGCTGCTCGATATTCTTCAGGCTCGCTCAGTCCCGTTGGCCCGTGCCATCTGGTGGATTCGGGTTGTTGGCGCAAACGAGAACGGCGGCGCCAAGCAAAAGACCAACTACGACCCGCAGGAGTACAGCATTGAGTGGGCCAACGCTATGATCACATATCTGCGGAAACTCCTCGTCGAGGTTTCGTTACCGAGCGCGCCTCGCGTGGCTACTGTCAAGCAGA
>Ga0247815_10003779_pt1 | contig 10777 bp, 10 predicted proteins | sample UWRJL194509B1_FD_181014 | JGI IMG/M metagenome (GOLD analysis project Ga0247815, IMG submission 181014) | Plant litter microbial communities from Arlington Agricultural Research Station in Wisconsin, United States - UWRJ-L194-509B-1 | ecosystem: Environmental > Terrestrial > Plant litter >... | reverse complement strand
CCTGTCTGCAACACTGCCTGAAACTTCCTGGGCAAATACCGAATGCGTATAAATCAGGCATGGGACTAACAAAAGCAATTTTTGGAGCATATTCAGGCGCATATTTAAAGGTAGTGCTTCCAATGGTACGCTGTCAATCTTTCACATATTTTAACAATTTGACAAACTTAGATTTGCGTCCATTGTTATTTAAGTATGAGCGCAGCAGATAACAACACCGTCCTTGTTAAAGAATTGACAGACCTGATTTTAAAGGGTAATGCCCATGCAGCACTGGAAGATGCGGTAGCAGATATTCCATTAAAGGATTTAACAGTTACCCCAAACGACCTGCCTTATAACATCTGGCAACTGATAGAGCATATCAGGATTGACCAATGGGATATCCTGAAGTTTTGTACTGATCCCGATCATAAATCACCAAAATGGCCGGATGAATATTGGGTTAAACCTGTGGAGGAAGTAACGCAAACGCAATGGGAGCAGAGCATCGCACAGATCAAAGCCGATAGACAACGTTTTCTCGACTTGCTTAAAGCTGAAGACACTGATCTCTTCAGTCCCTTGCCACAGGGCACCGGGCAGAATATTTTGAGAGAAGCCTTGCTGATTGCCGATCATACGTCCTATCATTTGGGAGAACTGATCGTTCTCCGAAGACTACTCAACAACTGGAAGTCCTAAACATTTCCATTCCAGAACGCATTATCTCCTATAAAAAGCTATCTTGTTGACGTTTTTACAACGATCAGCAATGGATACCACAATACCCCGGAAAAATAAGATTGGTTTATGGACAAGTACTTCACTTGTAGTTGGCAATATGATAGGCGCGGGAGTTTTCCTCATGCCTGCAGCACTGGCTTCTTATGGAAGTATCAGTTTGCTGGGCTGGGTTTTCTCTGCCATAGGCTCCTTTTTCCTTGCCCGGGTATTCGGCAATTTAAGTAAGCTGGCACCACAGGTTACCGGCGGACCATATGGTTATACGCGACTGGGTCTTGGCGACTTTGCCGGATTTCTGGTAGCCTGGGGTTACTGGATTTCCACCGCTTGTGCAAATGCCGCCATTACCATTTCCCTGGTCAGCGCGCTCAGCACGTTCTTTCCTATACTTTCTGCCAATGCGGTCTATGCAGTATCAACAGGTCTAATCGCCATCTGGTTGCTCACCTGGATCAATACCCGTGGGGTAGTGGTTTCAGGAAAAGTACAACTGCTCACTACTATCCTTAAGCTTTTGCCACTTTTCGTGATCGCCATCGGCGGACTCTTCTTTATTAAATTTGAAAACTTTCTGCCATTCAACAGCAGCGGCACCTCTGTCTGGTCGGCCATACAAGCAACTGCTACCTTTACCATGTTTGCCTTTGTAGGTATTGAGTGCGCGTCTATACCGGCAAGTACCATCGATAATCCTGCAAAAACTATAGCAAAAGCAACTATGCTGGGCTTACTAATTGCTGCGTTGGTCTATATTCTTGGTAGTGTCAGCCTGATGGGTATCCTGTCTCCGCTGCAGCTTAAAAACTCTGTAACGCCTTATGCTGATGCCGCGGTGCTTATGTTTGGGCCAACTGCCAAATATTGGGTGAGTGCCGGCATAGCCGTAGCAGCATTCGGGGCATTGAATGGCTGGATCCTGATCCAGGGACAAATGCCTTACGCCATAGCCAAAGACAAACTCTTTCCGGCCATTTTCGCAAAGGAAAACAAACGCAAAGTACCCTATATCGGCATGCTCATCAATAGTGTAGTTGTTTCGTTATTTATGAGTATGAATTATACCAAAGGCCTGGTGGAGCAGTTTAAATTTTTACTATTGCTGGCTGTGCTTACCATATTTATTCCTTATTTGTTTTCCACTACAGCCTATATCCTGATCAGACTATTTAAGAAAGAAGACAAAAAGGGTCTTTTCCCGGCTGCTCTGTTGGCTGCTTTGGCTTTTGCCTATAGCCTATGGGCTATTGCCGGCTGCGGAGAGAAGACAGTTTATTATGGTTTCCTGGTTTTGATGGCTGGTATTCCCTTCTATGTCTGGAATGTTTACTCCAATAAGCTGAAGGCTCTTTAATTGTCCCGATACACCCTTTTTTTGTCTCTTTCACACCCCGACGCTCCGTGCTGTAAAACCTATATTTGAGTAAAACATGTATATGCACATACTCGTTAAAATTCTGGTTGGCATCATTGCCGTCATCGCCATATTGCTCATAGTAGCGATCTTTGTGAAAAAAGACTATGCTGTCGAAAGATCACTGGTCATCAATAAGCCCAGTCAGGAAGTGTATGATTATGTCAGGTTTCTCCGAAACCAGGAGCAATACAGCAAATGGGTGATGACAGACCCCAACATGAAAAAAACATTGACAGGAACCGATGGTAGCGTTGGTTTTATTTATGCCTGGGATGGAAATGATAAAGCGGGAAAAGGAGAGCAGGAGATCACTAAACTTGTTGATGGAGCGAGCGTTGCTACAGAAGTACGGTTCATTAAACCTTTCGCAGGTATTGCCTGGGCAAACATGTTAACCACACCAAAGGAAAATGGGCAAACAGAAGTAGTGTGGACAATGACAGGTAAAAACAATTATCCGGTAAACCTGATGAACATTTTTATTGATTCCATGCTGGGCAATGATATGGATACGAGTCTTAAGAATTTGAAAACAATCCTAGAAAAATAACACATGGCAAAGTTGAACACTTATCTGACCTTCAAGGGTGATGCTGAAGAAGCATTTAATTTTTATAAGTCTGTTTTTGGTGGTGAATTCAGCATCCTACAAAAATTCCGCGATATGCCGGGTAATGAAGGTATGTCCATTCCCGATCTGGACAAGATCATGCATGTAACGCTCGAAATCCCTGGTGGAATGATCCTGATGGCGTCAGACGACCTGGAATCTATGGGCAGGCCCTTCATACAGGGTAATAATATTTCCCTTTCTCTTACTGTGGCATCAGAAGCCGAGGCAGACCAGCTATTCGCTGCGCTTTCAGCCGGTGCAAATGTAACTATGCCGATGGAGAAAACGTTCTGGAATGCTTATTTTGGCATGCTTACAGACAGCTTCGGCATCCATTGGATGATCAATTATGATTACCCAGCCACAGAAGCGCATTAATCAATAACTGATTCTGTGATCCGCTGCTGAAGGTAGAGGAAAGTGCCCTCGTGCTGTTAGGCTCATAGTCTATGTCATTATGCCCCATATTGACGTAGACCATTTTATATTTTCTGTTGGTCCACACTACCGGATAATAGCCGCTGTGCCAGATCTCATGAGCTTTAGGCCCGGTACCCAGCGGGAAACTGGAGGAGTCAATCGCCAGGAGGATATCTATATTTTTATTTTTGGTCAGATCATTTGCCCATCGATACCATTCATTTGGTGCCGATTTAAAAGTCGAGGGAAGTCCTTTTGTAACCGGATGCTGCCTGTTTTCTACCTTCAATATCGCCGACGTTGGTCTCCAGGTATTGCTACCATAGCCACCCGAGCCCAGAAATTCATGATGATACCAATCCCAGTCTTCGGGATAGGTTGATTTTGCCAGGGCGAAAGCCGCAAAATGAAAACCCATCCAGGCGCCGCCATGTTCCATATAGCTTTGAAAGGCTGCCCTTTGCTCAGGTGCTTCAGGCCTGGTATCCAGAAAAAGCACCACCTGATACCTGGCAAGGAATTTCGCGTTCAGGTTGTTCCAGTTTGTGGTGGTATCGTAACTAAAATTGTGTGTCCTGGCAGCAGCTGCAAACCAGGCGTTGGCTTCCTGTACATAGCTGATATGTGCCTGATCAGATTTACCGGTGTAGAATGCGATTACATTAAATTTCGGCTTTATTGATTGGGCAAAGCCAGCAATTGTAGAAAGGCAGCAGAAAAGCGATAGCCCTACCCATCGGCTCAGGTTCATCATGTTCATATTTGGTCAGGCTTTTATGCCTGCTACTAAATTAAAAGATATAATTATTCTTTCCTTATAATAATATCAAAAAGCTTTTAGAAATAAGCTCTGGATTTTTTAAATCCCTTTGCCCGGAAATAATCTCAAACCAAAATAAAACTGTAGATTGGCCTATCCTTAACGACCTTTTTCACTGATATGTCTGATCATACCTTGAAAATCCTGTATGTTGGAAGCGCTTCAGCCTACCCGCAGGGAAATACCATACGCGAGCTTAATCTTGCTGCTTATGCTGTTTCTTTCGCAGCCAATCACACAGCATTTTCAGCTCTTTTATTGCAGTCTCAGCCCGATATTATTATAGCTGAATACGCCAGCGATGCCTTTTTTGCAAAAAATCCAGATGCTATTAAAGGACATCCTTTTCCGGTTCCTTTACTGTTAATTGTTTCAGCTGATTTTGAAGATGCCGTAGTGGAATTGATGGATAACGGTGTAGACGACTATGTGTTGGATACCAATCTGAAAAGACTGCCTAAGGCAATTGAAAACCTGGTTGCAAAATCCAGGCTGCAGCAGGGTAGAGAGCAAAGATACCGATACCTTTTTGATCAGAATCTTTCCGGATTCTATACCAGTTCTGTGAAAGGCCTCCTTTTGGATTGTAATATGGCATTTGCTTCAATGTTGGGCTATGCCTCGGCCGATGAGCTCATTGGCAAATCAGTTATTGACCTCTATCAGATATCATCAGACCGGGATGAATTTATAGCTGAACTGAACAAGCATAAAAAACTCAGCAACTACCAGAGTACCCTGCTGCGTAAAGATGGCAGTACCATCCACCTGCTGGAGAATATTTATCTCTTCAACGACCCGCTTACTTCAGAGGCACTTTGCCAGGGGGTGATGATCGATATTACCGAATATGTAAAAACTAAGGAGAAGGTTGCTCGTGCCCGTTCCATGTTGTCTGAAGCTCAGAAACTTGCGAAGATGGGTAACTGGAATTACAACATGCGAAAACAGGAACTCACACTGTCTACAGGGATGAGGGATATTATGGGTATTGACCATAAAAACAATGTCACAGTAGATGAGCTTAAAAACTATATCCACCCTGCCGATGTGGACAAGCTAATCAATACAATTGTTGACCTTCCGGGAACCGCAGCCAGGGCAGAGATCAATTTCAGGATCAACCGGCCAGACCATGGCATTATCAAGGCCGCCAGTGTCAATACCTTTGACTATGATGAACGTGGCAAAGTTTTGCGCTTTTATGGCGTAGTACAGGACCGTTCTGCGCTCCTTGCTGCGGAAGAAGCGCGCGACCATATCACTACGGAGCTGATCAGCCGGAATAAAGCCCTTGAACAGTTTACCTATGTCATCTCGCATAACCTGCGTGCACCAGTAGCCAATATTCGTGCGCTTACCGAGATTATTGACATGGATCTTGGTGGTAAAAGTAAAGATCTGATCGAGAAAATGGCTCAGTCTGTGCATAACCTGGATACTATAATTACCGATCTGAATCAGATTCTACAGGTTAAACAGTTGCACAATGCCGTTAAAGAAGAGTTGTATTTTGAAGATATCATGAGGAGTATCCGCCTCAGCATTAAGAACGTGATTGAAGATCAGCAGGTCACTTTCGTGCATGATTTTAATGGTGTATCCGCCATGATAGGTATTCGCGGTTATCTCTATAGTATTTTATATAATCTGACGCTAAACAGCATCAAGTATAGGCAAACAGCTGTAGAACCCATTATTAGAATTACCGCCTCGCAGGATGCACATTACATTTCCCTAGAGTTCAGCGACAATGGCAAAGGTATAGACCTGATCAGAAATGGCGATAAGCTCTTTGGACTGTACAAGCGTTTTGACACCAGTATTGAGGGGAAGGGTATGGGACTTTTTATGGTCAAGACTCAGGTTGAAGAACTGGGTGGAACTATCAGTGCCAGTAGTACCCTGGGTGAGGGGACCACCTTTACCATGCAATTTCCTGTAGCTTAAAACTTATTTGGCTTTAGATACCTTTACTTTTTTTGCATCCTTGGCCGAAGTCACATTTTCTGCTTCAGTGCCTTTAGCTTTTCCTTTGTCTTTTGTTTCTGCGGGTGCAACAGCATTTTTTGCGGTGGTCTTTTTAGTTGTCATGGTCTTTTTTTTACTTCTCCTCTAGAACAACCGATAAAATAAATGGTTTTTGCAAAATTCATTTATAGCAAAAAGCGCCTGATCGAATAAACGGTCAGGCGCTTTTTATATACTACGTACCTATTGTTTCGGCTGGGCCGCTTTTTCAGCTTCTTTAGCTTTTTTCTTAAAGAATCCCCTGAAAAGGAAGTTGCTTTGCAGCGCTTCCAGATCCTGATCTAACTTATAACTACCTGTTTGCAGGTTGGTCATAATGGCACGTACCTGATCAGCAGTTTTAGGGTCATTCAGCAGCAAGCCTGCAGCATTATCCGTCTTGTTTAATTTAGACGTCGCATTGTTTAAATTCTCTGTCATGGCAGAAGCCGACTTTGCTGTTTTCTGCAATTCATTTACAGAAGCCTGCAGTCTGGCAAAGACTACCGTATCCGTCATTAACTTATCAGCAAGACCACCTTTAGTATTCAGCTTCTTGCTAAACTGGTCAAGCTCCCTGGCCATTCTATCGGCAGAAGCCGTAGTCTTTTGCAGGTTAGCCACAATAGCTTTAAAGTTATCTGCAATTTTCTCATCAGTCAGCAAAGCACCAGCGGCACCTTTACCTTGTACCAAAGCAGCAGACAAAGTCTTAAAGTTACCTGTAATCTCTACCAGGTTCTTATTGTTCACCTGGAAAGTCTTCATGATATCGTCCGTTGATAGGGTGGTATTCACCTGCAGCTGATCGCCGTCTTCCACGAAAGGGTATTTTGGGTTACCGCCCTCAATCACAATGATCTTGTTACCGATCAAACCATCAGAGCTGATACTTGCTTTGGCATCCTTATGGATGTATTTGTGCGCTTCCTCTTCAATGCTTACAAAAACCTGTACCTGCGATTGTCCGTAAAACTGGATCTTCTTGATCGTACCGATCTTCACACCAGAATACCAAACGTTGTTACCTGCTTTCAAACCCTGGATATCGCTGAAAACTACACTTACGGTAAAGCTTTTCACAAAGCTTTTACGCTGCCCGCCTAAAGTAAAAATCGCAAGGACGAAAATTAATAAACCTAAAAGGATAAATATACCTACCGTAATCTGTTTACGGTTATCTGCTTGTGCCATGTGTTATTTGATAAAATTATAGTCGTAAAAAGGTTTCACCCTTTCGTCATTTGTGTTAAATACCTCTTCAAAAGTACCCTGACGCTCAAACTTGCCGTCCAGTAACATCGCCACTCGGTTACCAACCGCTTTTGCGCAGGTTAGATCGTGGGTGATGACAATAGAGCTTGTTTTGTAGCGTTCCTGTACTTCATTGATGAGTTTGTTGATGTCCAGACAGGTAATCGGATCCAACCCTGCGGTAGGCTCATCGTACAGCATAATTTCAGGCTGCAGGATTAACGTGCGTGCAATACCAATCCTTTTACGCTGTCCACCAGACAGTTCAGAAGGCATCTGGTTTATTGTCTGTAACAAACCTACAGCGTCCAATGTTTCTTCAACAAGCTTGTTTACCTCACCCTTAGTCAGCGTTTTACGGTTACGCACCAGTGGAAATTCCAGGTTTTCGCGCACCGTCATACTATCATATAAGGCAGAGTTCTGAAAAGAGAAGCCCACCTGCAGGCGTAAAGCCAGTAATTCCTGATAAGTGATCTCATCGACAACATTATTCAGCACCTCTACGCGTCCCTTATCAGGCGTAAGCAGTCCGATAATGATTTTGATCAATACAGATTTACCCGTACCAGATTTACCCAGCACCACCAGGTTTTCTCCACGATACAGATCAAGGTCTACATCCCGCAAAACGTGGTAGTTGCCAAAAGATTTAAATAATCCTTTAATCTGAATAACCTTTTCGGCAGTCGTATCCGTGAGTGATTTATTTAGCATATTACGTTTTGAAAAGGCCAAAGAACTGAACAGAAATAACTTCTTCCACAAAGATGAGAAACATGGCGATTACCACGGCCGAGTTGGCAGCTTTACCCACACCCTCAGTACCCTTACTTGAGTTATAACCCTGGTAACAACCAACAATACCGATGGTGAAACCAAATATGATGGCTTTAACAGTGGAGGCCGTAAAGTCCAGGAAGGTGATCTGCTCCAGTGAGGCCTGGAAAAAGGCTTTTGCACTTGTACTTTCAAACATCGAAACGTTTAACAGCGAACCCAGCATACCCACCATGGCGGTATAGAAAGTTAAAATAGGAATCGTGATGGTAGCAGCCAGCACACGTGTAGATACCAGAAATTTGAAAGGATTGGTAGCCGAAACTTCCATCGCATCAATCTGTTCCGTAACCCGCATAGAGCCCAGCTCAGCGCCAATACTGGAACCAACCTTACCCGCGGCAATCAAGCCGGTGAGCAAAGGAGCCAGTGTTTTCAAAAGCGCAATCCCTACCAATGATGGCAGCCATGAGGTTGCCCCAAATTCAGATAATGAAGGTCTTGACTGTTTGGTAAATACCACACCAGTGATAAAACCCGTTGTAGAGATGAGCAGCGCAGAGCGGTAGCCAATTTCGTAGCACTGTCTTAACAGCTCTTTTCCTTCATAAGGAGGCAGGAAAGCCTCTTTAAAGAAACGGGCAATAAAACTATACACATTATATAAGGTGATAAACATCCGACCCAGGGCGCTGGGCCTTTTTTCTTCTGGTTCTGATGCGGTAGCAGTCTCTGTAATCTCCATGGACGAGTTAAAATTTCCAAATCATTTACACGCTAGTAGCAAACCATGCGCCAAGATTTTTTGCAAATATAAGCTCCTGAACAATACTGATTGTAATCTGAGCATAATATGATCGTTAAAAAATGGCATTGCGCTTGCAGCTAGCCTAAATAAAAATTGCATATTGCTGTCCAAGTTCCGCGCCCATGACAAAGAATATATTTATTGCCTCAGCCGAGCCCTATACCGGCAAATCCGTAATCGCCTTTGGGCTGGTCAACATGCTGTTGTCCAAGACCAGTAAGGTGGGTTATTTCAAACCCATTATTGCTCAGGAGAACGCAGAAAATAAAGAACAACATATCGAGGCTATTCTGGATTATTTCAGCCTGCCTATCAATTATGCCGATACTTTCGCATTTACCAGACAACAAATGCTACACCAGGCAGAGTCAGAGAACAGGAGTGAAGTGATAGACACCGTGATCAGCAAGTACAAAATGATTGAGGAAAACTATGATTTCACGGTAATTGAAGGCAGTGATTTTTTGGGTGAGGGCATCGCCTTCGAGTTTGAATCTAATGTGCTGATCGCCAAAAACCTTGCCGCACCCGTAGTCATTGTCATCACCGGACAGGGCAAAGGAACTGCACAGGTAGTTAACACGGCCATCAATATCTATCGCAACTTCCTGTCGAGGGATGTGCAGGTACTGGGCATTATTGCCAATATGGTACAGGCAGAATTTGCAGATGATATCAAACAGCTTTTGGTAGCTCAGCTTCCAGCCGATCTGATGGTAACCGTAATCCCGATGGACAGCGGGCTGCAAAGTCCTACCATGAGTGAGATCACCCGGGCACTGGATGCCAAGGTGCTTTTTGGCGAAGAACTGATGGCCAGCCAGGTAGATAACTTTGTGACCGGCGCCATGATGCTGCCCAATTTCCTGAACCACATTAAAGAAAACGTATTGATTGTTACCCCGGGCGACCGTGGGGATATCATCATAGGTGCCCTGCAAGCCAATCAGAGTTCCAACTACCCTAAAGTAGCAGGCATTGTTTTAACCGCAGGGAGCATCCCGGATCAACCCGTAATGCGGCTGATTGAAGGTTTGCAGACCGTAATCCCGATCATCTCTGTGCAGACCGGCACCTTCGAAACCAGTAATGCCATAGGTTCCATTCATTCCAGAATCACGAAAGACAACCGTAAAAAGATAGAGCTGGCCATTGCCATCTTTGAGAAATATGTAGACATCCAGGCACTGGATGATAAGATCATTACCTTCCAGAGCGAGGGCATTACGCCCCACATGTTCCAATACCAATTGGTTAAACGCGCCAAAAGCCAGAAGAAACATATCGTACTGCCAGAAGGTAATGACGACAGGATTCTGCGCGCTGCGGCACGCCTCATGAGCCAGGATCTGGTAGAGCTGACTATTCTTGGCGATGCTGCCGAAATAGGCATAGCCGTAAAAAGGCTGGGCATTAACCTGGACATGAACGCTGTCCATGTAGTAAACCCTAAAACGTCTATCAACTACGATGACTATGTGAATACCCTATATGAGCTGCGTAAAAATAAAAACGTAAACCCGGAAATGGCCAGAGATATGATGACAGATGTGTCTTATTTCGGTACTATGATGGTGTACAAAGGCCATGCCGATGGCATGGTATCTGGCGCCGTACATACCACCCAGCATACCATCCGCCCGGCTTTGCAGTTTATCAAGACCAGGCCAGGTGTTTCTGTCGTATCATCCGTGTTCTTTATGTGTTTACCAGAGCGTGTAGCCGTTTTTGGCGATTGCGCAGTGAACCCAAATCCTACAGCAGCAGAACTGGCAGAAATTGCCATTTCCTCAGCAGAAAGCAGTATCCGTTTCGGTATAGAACCGCGCATTGCCATGCTGTCTTACTCTTCAGGTAGCAGTGGTGCCGGTGAAGATGTAGAGCGCGTGCGCGAGGCTACGCTGATTGTCAAAGAACGCAGACCAGATTTGA
>Ga0247815_10003778_pt1 | contig 10777 bp, 5 predicted proteins | sample UWRJL194509B1_FD_181014 | JGI IMG/M metagenome (GOLD analysis project Ga0247815, IMG submission 181014) | Plant litter microbial communities from Arlington Agricultural Research Station in Wisconsin, United States - UWRJ-L194-509B-1 | ecosystem: Environmental > Terrestrial > Plant litter >... | reverse complement strand
GACCTATATGTACTGGTCCGTTGGTATATGGCAAAGCCGCTGTAACGGTATATCGTTTTATTTTACTGTTATCCAAAACTATTTTTATTATTTTGGCAAAGATAAGGGTTTTACCAATGATTCAACAGCCAGCACATTTAAAAAAAGGAGACAAAATTGCAATAGTTTGTCCGGCAAAGAAACTGCCGAAACGCATAGATCAGGCTGTGATGTTGCTTGAGGAATGGGGCCTGGAGGTGATTATTGGTGACAGTGTGTATGCTGCAGATCATCAGTTTGCAGGCAGTGATGCTTTACGTTGTGCCGATGTGCAGCGCTTCCTGGACGATCCTGAAATTAAAGCCATTATTGCCGGCAGAGGTGGTTACGGGACGATCCGCATCATCGACGAATTGGATTTTACGCTTTTTAATGAATCACCTAAATGGATTGTAGGATTCAGTGATATTACCGTGTTGCTTTCGCATGTCTTTGCGCAAAGCGGCGCGATGAGTATTCACGGGCAAATGCCGTATACTTTTGGCGATGCCAGTGCAGCATCGCTGACTTCCCTCTACAACGCATTGTTTGGACATGCCAATTCCTACTCCATAGCTCCTGCTGCATTCAATATTCCTGGCAAAGCAGAGGGCGTACTCATCGGGGGAAATTTAACCCTGCTGGTGATGCTGGAAGGATCTGCCTCTGAGATGGATTTTACGGACAAGATTCTTTTTCTGGAAGATGTAGGTGAACAGGAGTCTTCTGTTGACAGAATGATGCGCATGCTGAAAAGAAGCGGCAAGCTGGCTAAACTGAAAGGACTAATTGTAGGGGCCTTTAATGAGATTGAAGAAGAAGTGATTCCTTTTGGGGAAAGTCCCGCGGAGATCATTCATGGACTTGTAAAAGAATACGGCTACCCGGTTTGTTTTGATTTCCCCCTAGGGCACATTGATGACAACAGGGCGCTTATCTTAGGAGGCAGCGTTACCCTGGAGGTCAATGAAAAAGAAGTGATTGTAGCCTGAGCTACGGTCAACTTTATTTAGGATAGTGAATTGAAGTAGGCAAATAGTTTTACTAGATCTGCGTCCTTCTTGAAATCAATCTGTTCCTTACTGATGAAAGTTTCCATATCTCCTGATTTGGAACCAAAATATTGAAGAAACGCCTTTTTATCGGCTTTAACGGGCGTAAACTTCTGATCCGGGCTAACTACCATGAATACCGTAACGGCATTGATGTTCTTTTCTACATTAGCGGTACCGTAGGTAGCTTTAGTCACGACACTTTTCCTCGTTCTTTTTAATAGAGAGAATTTTCCGTCGTAAATGACCTGATAAAAACCAGTATTTTTTTCGTCGCTAGCAACCTTTTTAAAGTTAGCCACAGTTCCATTTTCCAGATTTAGGTTAAATTCTGAAACAGGAAGACTGTATTCCATTGCTTCTTTAGTATCCTTTGTATCTTTGAATAGCAGGGTACTTTTCACTTCATCCAACTGGAGATACACATTATCATATTTTTTACCGTCACTCAGCTTAACGCTTCCTTTAACAAAATTGTCGTTAAAATACGGAGAGCCATTGACATCGACATACGATTTGGTCAACAAAGGTCTGTTTTGGTTGTCTGTCATGCCTCCTTGGCCAAAGGAAGTAAATGCTACGCCCGAAAGGCAGAAAATGGTCAGGGCAATTTTTTTCGAACTTTTCATAGTATCGTGATTAAAAATTAAATATAAAAAAAAGCCCCCAGATAAATGGGGGCTTTTAGTATTAAATTACAGTACTACTATTAATTAGCAAAGGTAAGTGTGAACGTTTTATAGTTCTCACTCGCTTTAACCTGATCAGTTGATCCTAAGTTCAGAATCAAAGGGAAAGTTGCTGTACCTGTAATTGAGGTAGCAACAGGTCTTGTCAGGATATATCCTACTGATGAGTTAGCCGGGATGGTTACCGAACGTGCTCCAGCAGGAACGAAATTATAGTGTGTTCCTTCTATAGCAGTACTTGCAGCGCCAATAGTGAAAGGAAGTGTTGTTGCTGCTGTGAACTGAGGCCCTACCAACTGAACATAGATTGTATCAGTTACTCTTGTAGTCACTCTGATTCTTCTGCCAAGGACAACGTTAGTTGCTCCTGTAACAACGCCAACCGGAATACTTGCTGCAACTTTTCCAAATAAATGATTTTTGAATTCAGCTACCGCCGGGCCTGTGTAGACTAAGTCGTCTTTCGGCATGCAGCTCGTTAAAACAGAGCTGAATCCAAACAATAAAAGTCCGTATATAAATAGTTTTTTCATGTCTTTATTTTTAATAATTAGTAACCAGGATTTTGAACCAATCCTAAACCGATTTCAGCAGAAGGAATTGGAGCCAATAATTTGACATCATCAGGAGCTAATGTAGAAACACCTGTTTTGGCTGGTTTAGTAATACCGCCAGCTTTGCGTTTCAAGTCAAACCATCTGTGACCTTCAAAGAACAACTCTCTTCTTCTTTCAGTTTGAATGTAATCACCGATAGCCGCAGTTGTAGGAACACCAGTAACAGATGCATTTCTAGCTGTACGTAACTGAACTACTAGCGCAGCGGCTGCAGCATACGACCCTTGTTGAGCCAAAGCTTCAGCTTTCATTAACAATACGTCTGCAAACCTGATAATTTTGATATTATCAGCGTACACACCTTGTGCACCCGAATATTTATCAGCCCAATTGAATAAAGGTGGATTCACAGAAGAACCGCCATATTTAAAGAACATCTTGAAACGATCATCAGTTGTTTCGAACAATGAATACAATTCATCAGAAACAGTTTGTCCTCCAAATGTTCCGATTCCATTATATGTGTTCGGATGTGTATACGAATAAGGAGAATCATTATTTCCAGTAGTACCACCAGTTTGTGTAACAGGGTTTAAGACAAGTTCAAAGAACGATTCAGTATTCGGATTAGCTTTGAAAGCACTAATATAAGCGCCTGGGCCAGCTAGTCTTGCACCAGTATTTGCAGGATCCATAGCAGCATCAAATGCAGTCACAGCCGCCGCCCATTTTCCTTCATATAACAAGGCTTTACCAAGCAAAGCATAAGCTGCACCCTTATTCATTCTTGTACGTGAAGCAGAAGCTCCAGATGGCAATAATGCTATAGCAGCATTTAAGTCAGCTTCGATGGCTGCATACACCTCAGTAATGGTTGCTCTTGGTTTCTGAGTTGCATCAGGCAAGCCTTGAGTTGCAGTTAAACGCAAAGGAACACTTAAATTAAAGTTTTTACCAGCAGCAACGCTAGTAGGCTCATAACCGTAGATACGCGCCAAATCAAAATAAGTATTTGCTCTTAAAGCCAAAGCTTCACCTTTCAATGTACCTTTTCTGGTTGCCGCAGCGGCGTCACTGATGTTTCCGTCAATCGTACTGATGATAATATTTACATCATTGATTTCTGAATAAGCAGCAGTCCATATGTTGTAATGAGAGTTGAACTGATTAGAGTTCTGCGCGATATAACGTCCGTTAGCTACACTTAATTCTGTGTAAATATTATCAGCCATTACATCACCTAATAGAGCCATGTCCCTACCCCAGTATGTAAAGGCAATCATGCGCACATAAGCTGAGTTTAATAGTGATTCGTAACCAGCGATACTTCCTAAAGCAACAGTTGGGGAAATTTGATTTTTCGGTTCAACAGTAACCGTCTTTTCACAAGAAGTTGCGAACAACCCCAGTGAGATGCTGAATATGTATAATAATTTCTTTTTCATAGTCTTATAGATCTAAAGTGATACCACCAGAGATAGTTCTTGGATTCGGGTAAGCATTTAAGTTGTTACCTGTGTTCTCAGGATCTTCGCCTCTGTAGTTGGTAATTGTTGCAAGGTTAATTGCCTGAGCAAATACGCTAATTCCAGGAATTCCAATTTTAGAAGACCATTTGCTAGGTAATTTGTAATTCAAGGTAACTTGTTTCAAACGGATGTAAGAAGCTTTCTGAACGTATCTTGACGACAAGTTAGTTGGATCGTAACCTCCTGGCTCAGTATAACCATCGTAAGCACGCGGCACTGAAGTAAGCTGACCTGGAGTTGTCCATCTGTCCAATTGGCTGGTTACGTTGTTCTCAACAGACATACCTGATGCTTCAAGAATCTGAGCAGTTTGCAGGTAAGATGAGTTTCCGTATTGGTATTGGAACATTACATCTAAAGTTAAGCCTTTATATGAAAACGTATTGCCGAAACCTCCGTAAGAGGTCGGGTTAGCATTACCTAAAATTCTGTCATCACCATTACCTAACGCATTCGCTACAGGTACATAAGTAATGTTGTTGTTTTTGTCATAGAACATTGGTCTACCATCAGCAGGGTTAACACCAGCATATTTGAATGAATACAATAGATTCGTTGGCTCGCCAACAATATAATTTGTACCTATTCTGGTTGCACCATTATTCAATTCTTTCAATTTGTTTTTATTGAAAGAGATGTTGAACATAGTCGTCCATTTGAAGCCACCAGCGTCAACGTTCACAGTGTTCAATTCAATTTCCAAACCTTTACCATCTAACCTACCACCGTTTTCAGTGATGCTGGTGAACCCAGAGTTGGTAGGCAATACACGGTTAAGCAATAATTTAGTTGTTTTCTTTTGATAAACATCTACCGAAGCAGTAATTCTGTTATTGAACAATCCGAAATCCAAACCTGCTCCAACCTGTTGTGATTGCTCCCAAGTTAAGTTAGGGTTAGCCAGCTGAGAAGGTCTGATACTTGCAGCTCCATTGTAAGCTCCTGTTGCACCTGGTGAGTTATAAAGACTTAGCGCACCAAAATCACTAGTTGGCTGAACTCCTACCACACCAAAGCTACCTCTTAATTTCAGGTCACTGACAAACTCCAGGGATTTCATGAAGTCCTCAGCAGATATTCTCCAGCCTCCTGATACACCACCAAACAATCCGAATTTCTGATCAGCACCAAATCTTGATGATCCATCGTAACGTACATTACCAGACAACAAATACTTGCCTTTGTAGTCATACCTCAAACTTCCTATGTAAGAAGCTAATTTAAAACCAGTGAAAGTTGAAGTAGTTGAGACCGGTGTTGCAGCACTTGAAAGCAAGCTGAATAATGGACTTGCGAATCCTTGTGCAGATGCACCTACCTGAGTTGTTTCAGCAGATCTGTATTCAAAACCACCAATCGCTGAGAAGTTGTGATCCTCATTGAAAGTGCGGGTATAGTTGGCAGTTATACTTGTATTGTAATTAATATTTCTAATGAAACTTTCTGATCCTGATCCTCCTGTTGAAGCATAAGCTGGGATAGATGCTGGTCTATAAGAAAAGTTTTTAGCATCAGCGAAATCGATACCAGCATACGCGCGGATATTTAGGTCAGGAAGAACTTTATAGTTTAAAGCCATATTAGAGATTGACTGGAAACTTTTTGTACTTCGTTGTTCTTCAAGAACACTTTGCACAATGTTAATATTCTGCGCACCACGAAGATCGCCACCATTTCTATAAGAACCGTCAGGCATGTATACTGTGTTGGTTGGAGGAATAAACAAAGCACCGGTAAATGGTGTGTTTACAAAGAAACCTTGATCTGTCCCTGGTCCACCTGATTTGGTGTAATTCAATGTGATATTACTTTCCAAAGAGAATTTATCAGAAATTTTGTGATCTAAATTAGCACGTAATCCGCCTCTTTTATAATCAGAAGCTAAAGCCACACCATCGTAGTCGTTGTAGTTAGCTGAAATGAAGAATTTGGTTTTTGCATCTCCTCCGTTAAATGAAACATCATAGGTGCTGAAGTTTGCGTCACGGAAGATTTCATTGTACCAGTCTGTAGTAGTTAATGTACTGGGAACAGTGGCAGTACCGAAAGTGGCAGTGTTTAAGTTAGTCACTGCTGCCGCTACCGGATTACCTAAGCGAATTGCGCGGTTTACCACAGCTTCTCTTCGTAATGCATAATATTGGTCTGAGTTAAGCGTCTCGTAAGGATTCATTTGCGAGTTTACCCCACGTTGGTGAGAAACCCTAATTGCAGTACGTCCTTCTTTACCTCGTTTGGTAGTTACGATAACGACACCATTAGCCGCCTGTGAACCGTAGATTGAAGCAGAAGCCGCATCCTTTAAGACCTGGATTGACTCAATGTCCGCAGGATTGATAGCTCCTAATACGTTCTGCGTAGTTACAGTAGACAAACCACCAGCAGAAACCTGAACACCATCAACGATATAAAGTGGTTGAGTACTTCCGTTAATTGTGTTTACCCCACGAATACGAACTGAGATACCAGATCCAGGTTGACCACTATTAGTAGTAACCTGAACACCTGCAGCACGACCTTGAAGGGCCTTGTCAAATGTTTGAACAGGAAGACTTTCAATTGTTTTACCCTGAACTTGTGAAACAGCACCAGTTAAGTTTCTCGCTTTCGCAGTACCGTAACCTGTAATAACAACCTCATCAAGGTCATCTACGTTAGCTTCTAAAGAAACGTTCATAGTTGTACCGCTGATTGTTCTTGTTTGGTTAACAAACCCTAGGTAAGAAAATTCCAGAGCAGTAGCACTCGTTGGAACACTTATTGAAAATGCACCATCATAGCCTGACTGGGTTCCCCCGCGGGCTCCTTTAATTCTTACAGATACTCCTGAAACCGGCTTGCCGTTTCCTCTGTCAGTAACTGTACCAGTGATCGTTCTGTTTTGAGCCATTGCCGACGAAGCAATTAGCAACAAAGCGAACAAGCTTTGTAAAAGTTTTTTCATGAATTTTAAATTAAGTTGATAATGAAAGGCTAATATAATGCTTTACTGCTGATTTTTCCAATACTTCATGAAGAATAAGTATAAAAACACAAAAATTCGCAATTTTATCTATAAATACCCCTCTTGTTCTAAAGAATTCATAAAAAAAGCCGACACCTTACAGTTGTAAGATGTCGGCTTATTATAAATTCAACCTTGTTCTACTTAAATAACCATATTGGGGTATTTAATTCATCAGGTCCCTGACTGGCAACCACAGCATTATAATTTGCTTTATTTAAACTCGGTTCGTCCGCAGTATATCCTTGTCTTACCGGAATTTTTCCGCCAAGGTTCTGAGGATAAGCGGATGGGGTTAATACAGGGAATCCTGTTCTTCTCCAGTCAGACCATGCTTCATATCCGTAGCCCATATAGTTGGCGATCCATTTCTGCGTAATGATCTGCTCCAATCCTGTAGCAGGAACATACGCAACACTTGGCTGTGTATAATAAGTAGCCGGAACAGTGACACCATTTAGAGCCATATTCGCAGCAATTGCAGCAAGGTAGGTTGTGGCAGCCTGTGCCTCATCCGGAACACCAGTAATCCAGCCTAATTTATAGGCTTCCGCTTTAGAGAATAAGACTTCAGGATAAGTAAAAATTCTAATCGGTGCATTTTGTACCCTGAATGCAGCACCTATTAAAGATACTGTTCCGGGATTGCCAACTTGTCCTGGTAGATATTTGGCAGATAATGCTTGTGTTAATCCGTAAGGCATTCCAACGTATGTACCTGCAGCTGTTTTATCGGCATATACAGGCAAACGTGGATCGCCAAGGGCTGTTAGTTTGTTGACCATAGTATTGCTGGCTGCATAATCATAGCGTCCCTGAACCTGGTAATTGTAATAGATCGGGTTTTCATTTGCTGACTCGCTAAGTGTAGTATACACTACGTTTTCTGCATTTGAATTGATAACACCATCAGCGAGCGCCAAATTAAACTCCGTTTTGCCAGTTGCAGGGTCCGCTTTAGACATTCGCAAAGCCATATTCATACGGATTGTAGCCGCAAACCTCTTCCATTTGGCTACATCACCATTAAACAGGAAGTCTCCTCCAACAGCGCCAGTAACCTGTGCTGCTCCTTCTTTCAATTCTTTGAAGAGTGCAGTATAGATATCCTGTTGCTTGTCAAACTTAGGAGTCGCCAGTGCTAATCCTTTCAATGCCTCAGTATAAGGAACGTCACCCCAGCGGTCTGTGATATTCTGAAAATAGAACGCTTTTAGAATTCTTGCTACACCAATCTGGGAAGTATTGCCTCCATTATTAGCCACATTTGGAAGGCCCTTTGTAGCCGCATCCGTGTTTAATTGGATAATAGTTTGCAAATCTTCCAGCGGACTGTTGTAAATCCCTGTGTAATTGTAAATTTTCGTATTGTAACGTGATTCTGAAGTGTATAAAGTCTCAGAAATTTGTTGCGTATACAATTTAGGTGCATAATCATTTATTACACCTGGAGCTGTAACTGTAGACGTTACAGCCGTAGTCCTGCCCATATATCTTTCTGCACTAGAAAGAAGCAACGAAGTCACAGGGGTAGTCGGCGAGTTTGGACTGACGTTGATGTCACCAAAATCTCCCGGCTTACAGCCGCCAACAACGGATATTGCTGCGGTCAGAAGGAATAAATTTAAAATATTTTTTTTCATGTCGGTAAGATTAGAATGTAACTTTAAGGTTAAGACCAATAGTTCTGGTTCCCGGCAATTGTCCGCCTTCCATCCAGTTTCCTGCTGATTCTGAAGGATCGATACCTGGAATAGCCGTATAGATTAGCCATGGGTTACGTGCAACAAGTGTTAGTGAAGCTCTTGAAGCTTTGATTTTAGATGCAAAACTTGCAGGTAAAGTATAACCTATAGAAACCTCTCTTAATTTAACATAAGTAGCTTTGTAGGTTTGCTCTTCCCATGCGTAAGGAATGTAGCCTTCATAATAGTCTTGTGCACCAATGTAGTTTGTATTTGGCTGACCGTCTGATTCACGTACACCTGGAATCAGGATACCACCGCCAGTTGATGGATCATCCCTTTTTGGATTTCCTTTTTCATTCAGACCAGCTGTTTCTGCAGCAAGACCAGATCCGAAAGTATTACCTCTGGTTACAGAGAATAATTTACCACCGATCTGGAAGTCCATAGAGGCACCAACTGTAAATTGTTTGTAGGTTACTGATGTAGTCAAACCACCAGTCAGATCAGGAACAAATGAACCGAGGTTGTGGTTATCTTCCAAAATTGGGAAACCATCATCATCAATTAACGCAACCCCATCAGCATTACGTTTGATACCTGTAGTTACAATCTCACCCCATTCCTGTCCAACTCTACGCTCTACGTTGATACGTGGTGTACCAGTGTAGCCGAATGAACCGTAAGGAAAGTTGTCTAGCCCAGGATACAGTTCAACAATTTTGTTTTTACCTCTGGCAAAGTTGGCGTTGATGTCCCATGTTACCTCTTTAGTCCGGATTGGAGTACCACCTAAGCTAAATTCAATACCGTGACTTTTGATCTCTCCTGCATTAACAAGTGCCGTAGAAAAGCCTGTTGAACCGGGTAAGCTTAAAGCGATAATCTGATCTTTTGATGATCTGTTGTAGTAGTTGAAGTTAAATCTTAATCTGTCTTTGATAAACCTCAGCTCGATACCTGCTTCGTAGGCATCAGATAGCGCCGGTTTAAGATTTTCATTTGGGATCTGATTAGGAACTGTCAGTGTTGGAAAATTACCGTAGAAACCGTTGGTCTGGTAGGTCTGGTAGATATTGTACGGATCTATGTCTGAACCTGTACGCCCTGCAGAAACTGTTGCTTTACCAAATGAAAGGATATCATTTTTCGGCAAAAGATCTGTAAATACAAAGGCAAGTGACGCTCCACCATATAGATAAGAGTTGTTTGCCACAGGAAGTGATGATGACCAGTCATTGCGGACATTCAAATCCAAAAACAATAAGTTGTTATAGCTTGTGGAAACAAAACCGTACACACTGCGTACTTTCTTGTTGAAAATAGCACTTGTAGCGCTAGGTCTATCCTTAGAGGCCGCAACACTATAATAGTCAGGCACTGTAAAACCACCAGCTGTTGCTGAATTGATTTGCTCATCGCGGTTGATACGCAGCTCACCAAATGCCCCTGCGTTTAAGCCAAACAGACCAAATTTCTTGTTGAACAAGGCATCGAGCACGAAATTATTCTCTCTTGATCTTGATTGACCACTCGCATAGCTCTCCAGATTCAACGTTCCTGAAGCTACCCTTGATGTAGTGTATGCAGATGAGTAATTACCTTTCGCTGTGAAATCAACTGATAATTCAGGGATGATTTTATACGAAGCAGACATTAACCCAAAAACTCTTGAGCTGTTGTTTTGTGCGGTATTCAGCTCCGATTCTACGTACGGATTATCCCAGTACTTAGGATTTAAATTACGTGGACTGCTGATATTCCAGGTTGTAAATGTTCCGTCTGGGTTTCTGAAGTTCTTTAATTTATCGATCTCCAGATCACGGTGGAACCATTGACTAAATGAACCCGTAGTCTGGTTCCCATAACCTTCAACTGGCCTATTGAAATAGTTGATGACATTAAAATTCACCTGTGAATTGAAGGTAAGCTTCGATGTTGGCATGAACGAAGTATTAACGCTTACCCTGTTCTGATCCATTTTGGTGTTCGGGGAAACACCTGTTTGATTGATGTTGGTGTAGGAAGCTCTTCCGTTGAATTTATCACTTGCCTGAGAAATAGCTATGTTACTATTGTTCTGAATGCCGGTATCATAAAAGTCACGGACGTTGTCAGGTTGTGCAACCCATGCCTGTTGTTGGGCATATTGCGGATCAAATTTATTCCATGCATACCATGGTGCATAAGGTTGTCCGTCAAATTTAGGACCCCAACTTTCATCCACCGAATAATCATAATAA
>Ga0247815_10003777_pt1 | contig 10782 bp, 22 predicted proteins | sample UWRJL194509B1_FD_181014 | JGI IMG/M metagenome (GOLD analysis project Ga0247815, IMG submission 181014) | Plant litter microbial communities from Arlington Agricultural Research Station in Wisconsin, United States - UWRJ-L194-509B-1 | ecosystem: Environmental > Terrestrial > Plant litter >... | reverse complement strand
CGCATCCTCCAGGGAGATGTCGGGAATGAGGTGACCAATTGGGATGTCTTTGACGTATTTCTGAGTAGCAAGTTTAGCCAGATACATTCTCCTGCTATAACGATGGTACTCACGTCGTATTCTGCCCAAGTCCGCACTCTGTCGGACGGAACGACATGGAAGCAGTCCGAGAAGATCTCCGTGTTCTTCTTCGCCGTCTCATTCCAGAGCTTCGTCGTTGAATCCGCCAGCGGGTCAGCCACTGTGCTATCCAGGCGGCTCTCGTCGGCATTCGCAAATGGGGCGGCGCGCATGAACGACGTGACCTTCTCGTTTGGCGTGTCACAATGTTGCGGCTCGATCAGCCCGAGATGTTCGCGCCAGAGTTTACGACGGAGCGTTGCAGCAAATCGAGAGGCCTTGTACGACTGACCGTCCATCTTGGATTCCATGAGGTCAGTGTCTTCGATGACAATGGCGATCTCGGAGTCGCCGTCGCCTTTCTGTGAGCGGTCGTTCAGGTTCGCAGAGCCGATCTGTGAGGCAGTTGGTCAGAACTAAAATCAAAGGGAGTAGTCATTACTCACAATAACACGTTTGTCGTCAACGATCATGAGCTTCGTGTGGATGTAGAGCTGCTCAGTGAAATAACTGCGAATATTTGAAGCGATCATAACAACTCCAATCTCGTTCTACTTACGATGCTTTCTCCTCCTCAGCCGTGCCAAGCCATTTTTCGTCCGCGAGCCCCTTTGAATTGCCCAGACCATGGTGGGCTACTGAGTCAGCAATCGGGTGTGGTGGCAGCAGCCCGTCCTTGCCCCGCTCGAACTGGTCCACAACCTTCTCCGATTCCTTCTCGTCCGGTACAGGAACAGGTTTAATCGCCGAAGCAATTTTCTCGGGGGCCTCCTTGGCCGCGGTGAACGGCAGCCGGAAGGTGTTGTTTTGCTTGACTGGAATACCAACTGAACCGCCGCCGCCCATGTCATCCCCTGCCCCGCGTTCGTACATGCCAGAGACCCCTGTGGCGATCTTGATGTTATCTTGGTGCCACATGCCGTTGGATACGTCGCCGATCCAGCGACGGGCAAGGGCAACTTGAGCCTGATGAACTGTGACACCAGATTTCTCTTCCATCTGTTTCATAAGCGAACCCTGAAGTTCAAGTCAGATACGAGTCAGTGAGGAGGAAGACCGATATAATTACGAAAGGCGCGTTGATGCGATCATATGAGCGGAGGTGGAAGACACGCATGTAATCGAGTCTGTGGCAAACGTCTGAGGCATTGGCGAAAGTAAGCAACGCAGCAGAACTCACGGTTCGATCCCTCGCTTGCGCAATTCTTCGTAAATGCTGTGGCCACCGCGGCTGATGGTTCTGTACTGGGCGTTCATGATGATCTGTATAGCATTCGTTGTCTTGATGTCGCCGGTGAAGCCTGGAACCTCAGGAATGACTACGACGACCTTAAACTTTTGACGCGCATAGTGAGCAGAGGAGATGCGCTCGACGAGTGCCTTCGCGATGAGGTTCTTTACAGGGTCATCGAACCCAGTGTTGGAGATGCTGTGTTACGGTTGAGTAGTTGCAAAGGCCTGGTAAGATGATGGAACTCACAAGAACTGATTTTCTGCGAGGCCAGTCAGAGCACAATCGCTGCACGAACGCAAAAATAACGCACCGATATAGATGCAGTGGCTCGACTCGCGAATCATTTGAATGTCTACATGAATGCTTTAGTCAGTTCGTCTCGAATATGGAGAGCAATTGTAGATCCTCACAAGCGTTCTGGATCGAGTGCTCAACAAGTACGCCGTGGCTCCAATCGCTCACACTCCGGCACACTTGCACGCGTGCAGTACCGCGCGGTAGATCATGATGATGCTCGTTAAACTCCATGGCCTTCTTCTCCCAGTGGATGGCCTGCTTGAACATACGGCCCGTGGCGTGCCATTGATCGCGATAAGGGTGAGCTGCGACGGCGTAAGGATACGTCTTATCCTTGGACATACAGCGGCGAACCAGCAACCGCTTCGTTTGGCGCAGCTTCAACATCGTGCGGGAGAGCAAGCCAATCGTAACGTCTGTGAAGAACCAACCACTCAGAACGAGTTACGAGCAAATGGAACGATTACAACGCACTCTTCCCGTTTGTATTTGCGCAACTTGATCTCGTTCCACCGTTCGATGAAGTGCTGTAGGATGTCCAAAACGACAGGCCCTACCAGACTGCAGCTCACCTGGTGTGGATTATGACGCATAAGAGCCTTATCCCGATCCCAACCGCTACAGTCAAACTTACATCATGCCATGGCATGCGGCCAGTATCCCAGATGCTGAGCTGGTTGCTCGCGAACTGATCCGTTTCATGGAAGTCCTTGATGCGGCTGTTGTTGTAGTCTATGGAAGGCGTCGGTCATGATAATAGCGAATTGGCAGAGGCAACGGACCTTGACCTGGGAACAGAGTTTTCTTCAAGTCCTGAGAGCATCGGTTCAGTTGACAATTATTGGCACCGAGACGCTGTACTCGCCGTTGGATGTGCATCGGAAACAGGATGGTTGTGGGTATCCCAACGCCCAAAGCAAGCGTCCAGCCCGCCCACGGTCGCGAAGTGGTTATCGACAATGCAAACCTTGGTTGCAGGTATCAGAGAACGCGACGATCACATGCGCGAGGCTAGACCTTCTCATGGTGCGACCAGAACTGCACGGTGTCGACTGCGCCAATGTGGTCCTGAAGATGGAGGTTAAACGCCTCCAATGACTGGTGACATGCTAGAGAGCGGAAATAGCTCACTGGATGACGCTGTACAGAGAAAAGGTTCAGCCGCTTGCAGAACCTGCGTAACGGCACGGTAACGCACCATCACGGCTATATTCTCGTGCAAGTCCTCCAGATGATGCTTCGTATGACGCGAAGAGATGGATAGCGTTTGCGTGACCTGCAGACGCGAGAATTAGCCGTGTCTGGGGTAAATGCATTCGAGTTGCTGGTGCGCGCCTCTTTGTAAACCAGAACGTAAACTCGGACACCTTGTTGAGCTTTCCTCAACAGCACTTTGTCAATACGCCATTCTGGGAAGTACGCAGGCGGGCGGCGAAGATAGAGCTCAGGACTGAGCCACCAGTCCATGATCATGATGACCTCTTTGGCTTTGTCGAGGATCTCGCTCATTGCCCAAAAGAAGTCTTGGGTGTCGCATGAGTATTACGACAGAGCTCATTGGCACACCCGCACCATGTCCGTCGATGTGCCTGACGCGCGGAAGCATCGTTCAGCGGGGTGCAGTATCGATGAGACACGAGATGAACACACCATTTCACTGTGTTCAGGTCGCGCTCTGCCGCAAAGCTCTCGAACCTGGTCACGCGACCGTTCTCAGCGCTGAATCTTTCCGTGTAGAGACTCTCGTGCGCACCTATGCCCAGCCCTAATCTGCGCACGAATCGCATCCGCTTCCTTCTCGTGTTCCTCATCGTGTCTGTCTACGCTCACAGTCAAGCCTCAGCTCTTGCGCCGATCCTCCGCGCCACAAACAACCTGCAATCAGGTACACGCACGATTCGGATTCAGAATGCCCGAGACCTGATCGCGCGTTCGCAGGACACCCTCTTCGACCTTGCCCTGGATGGTGCTGATCTTACTGGTCACTTTGCTGAACAACGACATGAGGGAAGGTGGACAAGACGCGAATGTCGGCGTAGGGCTCTGCCGGTGCAAGTGCAAATGCAAACGCCTGTCTCGGAGGTAGCAAAGGCGGTTGTCGGGTCGGTGTGCGGCCAGGACGAATCTGCGCTGCGGAGGTTGGAAGGATCTCACACGTTGAGAAGGGTTCAATCGCCGGGTGTGTCAAGCAGTTCTCCAATTACGACATTATCGTGTATATATCCTTCCAAGAGATTAGCAACAAATCATGGGATCCTAAACCTAGATCTTGGCCTTATCCTGCAGCTGGTGGAATTTGAGTGTCGAAGGTGCGAACCCAAAGTCTCCATCGGTGGCGAGCTCGAGTTCCCCGCAGATCACGCGAATCTGAGGCAGTTGAGAATGATAAATGTACTAGATCAATGGCTTACCATAGAGAAATGGTGGATGGCATGCAGCGCACAGAACCAGAGCTCTCTCCCGAGGCTGGTCTTGACGGTGACATGGTGAGGAGTATCCGCGGCCAAAAGCACCGGTAAGGCGAGCGGTGGCGCGGAGCCAGACTTCAATGTGCCAGCCAGAGCTTCCAATCGCGCAATTACTGTTTCGTATGCTTTTCTTGCAGACTCCCTGTTGTTTTCGACAGGAGTGTTACGTTTGCGAACATCGTAGGACAGCTCAAGATGTTCTTCGCGCAGCTCGACGCTATCGTCTGGATGAGACGTCTCCAGCGCATCGAGCAGCAGCTGGAAGTGATCCAGAACATGGCGCAGATGCTGCAGTAGTGGACAGATGGATGTTAAGCACACGGTTGACAGTGAACGAGACGTGGAAGCGATGAACCTTGCCGATTGTACTGCCCGGAATGTGTTTTGAAGTGTACGTGAGCTGCTCCTCAGTGAGGACTGTGCCCGCGAGCAGTGTTAGTGCCTGGCTGAGGACGGTGGAGCCGACGGTGAGCAGCTGTGAGAATGTCTCTTGCGGGCTGCGTTCTACGGAGGCCATCGTTCGAGTAAATGAGGAGGCAAAGGGAGAGCGTGAGGACAGCGCGTGTTACGGCCGACGAGCGAGAGCCCAACGAGGTCACCGCGCCGACCACTCTCACGTACAGAAACACGCAGCATATGAAATCAAGTCATAAATATATTGTAATGGGGATGTATCTCTGCACAATTTCGAACAACCCATGATGATAAGCGGTCCGAACTCAAAGCGAGAAAAAAGGGCGTTATTCTGCGACGCTGAATCCTCCCTCGAGAGGGGGCAGAGACAGGACATGCTTGAGACCCACATGTCCGTCGTCTGTGAGTCAGGGACTTGATGATTGATCAGTACTATCGGCGGCAAGCTGGGCTGAATTTCGAACGTTCGTGTTGGAGGACAAGTTGTGTCGAGCGGACTTGATGTTTGCGCGTCACGTTCCCCTTTCCCCGTCATGCTTACTGCAATTAAACGGGCTCGCCTCGTCTCAAAGGTTCGCCCTTCGTGATTTTTATTGATCAAGCGACGCTGAGCGGGCTTTGAAGGCAGCATCTGCTGGCCAGAGGCGGTTGCTCTCAATCCACGAGTATCAGTCCGTCAAACTCCTCAATGCAGTCAGTACTTTCTGAGACGTGACTCTGCGCTACCCCAAGCTCTAATGCGATGTCTTACGCAGTACGGTGTCCCGACTCCGAAGAGCATTGCTGCACACACGCCCGAAGAGGCCTACGATGTCGCTAAGAACTGGGGTAGGTTTCGTCCTGCACCTTACATCGTTGATAAACTAACTCAATACACAGGCTCTGACGAATACGTCATCAAGGCGCAGGTTCTGGCAGGCGGTCGTGGCAAAGGCCACTTCGATACTGGCTTCAAGGGCGGCGTGCATCTCATCAAGGGGTCCGTGAATGTTGTTCGCGTTGCGGCTCGCCGGTCGCGCTGACTGCTTGGCCCTCGTTCATAGCGCCGACCAGGCAAAAGACTACGCGGCGAAGATGATTGGCAACAAGCTCATCACGAAGCAGACCGGCGCTGGTGGGCGCGTTGTAAACGCTGTTGGTACTCCATACTCCTCCTCAAGCGGGATATTGACGTGCAACCGTCTCCTCTCTTCGACTAGGTCATGCTTGCCGAGAAGCGTGAGGCAGCCCACGAGTACTACGCCGCAATCCTCAACGACCGTGCCCGCCAGCCACCTGTCCTTGTTACGTCCTCCAAGGGTGGTATGAACATTGAGGAAGTTGCCCACGAGGATCCGAGCGCCATCATCACCACCCCAATCGACCACCTTAACGGCCTCTCCCACGCTGATGCTCTTGCCCTCGCAAAGCAACTCGGCTTCAGCTCGGACAAGACACAAGAGCAGGCGGCCGATATCTTCACGAAGCTTTACACCATCTTCAAGGACAAGGACTCGACCCAGATTGAAATCAACCCGCTGACTGAGACCAAGGATGGCGCCGTTCTGTGCATGGACGCCAAGTTTGGCTTTGACGACAACGCCGAGTTTCGCCAGCAGGACGTCTTTGGGCTGCGTGATGTGTCGCAGGAGGACCCTGCGGAGGTCGAGGCACAGAAGTACGGCCTCAACTTCATCAAGCTGGATGGCAACATTGGCTGTCTCGTCAACGGCGCCGGTCTGGCAATGGCCACCATGGACGTTTTGAAGCTGCACGGTGGTGACCCTGCCAACTTCTTGGACGTTGGCGGGTATGTGGCCTGACATCGTTTTGTCTTGGATGTATACTGATATCCTTTCTTGTAGTGGTGCCACTCCGGACACTGTCAAGAAGGCGTTCGAGCTGCTCCTGACCGACAAGAAGGTCAGCGCCATTCTGCTCAACGTCTTTGGCGGTATCATGCGCTGCGACTACATCGCCGAGGGTGTCATCAAGGCAACCAAGGAGCTGGAGCTCACGGTTCCGCTCGTCGTCCGCTTGCAGGGCACTAAGGAGAAGGAAGCCAAGGCGTGCGTCTCGCCTTTATTGATTTCCTAATATGCTGCATTTTTGCTCACGCCTGTGTTCATGACAGGTTGATCAAGGAGTCAGGACTCAAGATCTACGCTTTCGACGGCCTGGATGAGGCTGCCGCTAAGGCTGTCGAGCTCAGCCAGATCCACTCGTCATCGGTTTCGCCCACCTCCTAAGCACGTTATATAGATTTGCGGCCGAGTCGTACGAATAGATGTAGCACTTTCCCAGACACCACTCTGGTAAACGTCTCATTCCTATTTCCGAAAGCAAGTCGACTTGTTAATCGCTCGATGTACTCGTAAGTGAGATCAATAAGCCATATGGAATTGAACCGGCAGAGGAGAGATAATGAGGATTGCGAGGCAAACTGTTTGGAGGGATGAGTGTGATCAGAAGGTCGAAAGTGGATTCAAGATGCAAAGCACGACGAGTGGACGAGTGTTATACGAGACACAAAAAAGCAGCGACAAAAACAGCGACGTCGACTAGCTGGCTATGAAAACAGGGTTTGCAGGCCGGTTGGAGTGAGGAGAGGAAGAGAGTGCAGCGGTACTAACACAGTTGGGAATCCGGATGCTGAATAACCTACCGTATCAAATTAGTGCGATGAATAAAGGATAGTAAAAGAACGAATGTGGGCGTGATGTGGGAACTTGCAAAGAGGCACGGGGTCCAACTACCACGATGGGCGTTGGAACGTCCCCGGCGGCGGATGCATGACCGGGGGATACCCGGCTTGAGGAGCTGATGGATACTGACCCATAGGCGGCCTCGGCTGCCCAACATACATGCCTGGCATCGGCTGCCCGGGATGTTGCATCTGCGGTGGCGGTTGCATCTGTACATGCGGATGCGGGTGGTGCTGCTGCTGCTGCATGTACTGCATCTGCTGAGGCGAAGGTCCATAGTGATACCCAGGTGGCAGGACCGGCGGGGCTCCCATCTGCTGAAGAAGCGTAGGTGGCGCGGCGGCAGGACTGAAGCCATGTGGTGGTGGTGGTTGACCGCGTCCAGCACCGGACGGAGTCCCTGGAGCAGGCGACTGCATGTGCGTGGCCGGTCCACCAGGCTTGGGTAGCATGTGCGACTGCTGCATTGGTGTCTGCTGCATGGGAGGCTGCTGCATAGGAGGCTGCTGAGGTGGTTGGCCGTACATCATCTGCTGCGGTGGATAGTGAACCATTGGGACCGGGTACGGTCCAGTTGGGTGTGGCGGCTGAAGGTATTGCTGCTGTTGGGGGAGTTGTCCTTGTGGCGGAGGTGGCGAAATAATCCAGCCGCCTTGTGCAGTGACGGGAGCCGGCGAACCGTTGGATGGTGGTGCCCGGGCCCCCATTTGCGGTGATCCCATCCCATATAATCCAGTGCCAGGTGTAGCACCTGACGGAGTGAACGGTTGTCCAGGGACAAAGGGGCGGAAGCCCACAGCCGGCTTTCCGGGCGATGGTGGGGGTAGAAGTTGGCGGGATGGGGTTGGGGGAAGCGAAAGTTGCGACGACGAGGACATGGTCGACGGTGGCGGCCTCGAAGGAATTGGCGACGGCCTTGATGACGGCGACAATGCAGGAACGGTCCTGAAAGCGCTGTGTACATCGGCAACGGACATGCGAGTCGTCGGAGTTGTGCTTGTGCTCGCCCCACTGGCCGTGGTTGCCGGAGGAGTCTCGCCATAATCTGACTTCATCTCCTGCATCGTGAAGGACAGCGGCGTTGGCTCGTCTGCGATGCCTTGCAGTGAATTTGCCGCCAATTTGCCGCCCTTATCCAGGTTTTGAGACCAAAGCTGTCTCAGAGATGGATCGGGCCTACTGTTAGGAGAAGACGTGGTCATTGGAAGTGCAAGCGCGGTCTGGCCCCAGTGGGCAGAAAGTGCGGGCGATGATTTGGATGGGTCAGAGTCCTGTTTCAAAGTTAGCGGCGACCAGATAGTAGCGCGAGTCAGACATACTGGCAGAGTGGCCGGCTTATGCAATGCCGATCCAGCGTCGACTTTTGCAGGTGTCGCAGCCGGACTTGACGTGACCGGAGCCGCGTTCCTTCGCCAATTGTCTTCATCCATCGCCCTCGAGGTCCGCGAGAACAACGGCGGCCGTACAGGCGGAGCTGGTGGCCCGTTTGGATTCGCTGATGAGCTTGTCCCGCTGGGTAGTGCTTTTGCTGCTGTAGGCGGAGGTGGCGTGGACGGCAATGGCAGCGCCTGTACTGTTTCAGCAGGCTCCGGCAGCGCTGGAGGTACCACGCCGCCAGGTAATAGCACGCGATATACAGGTACTCCTTTCCGCATCTGCAACGGGTCGAACAAATGTTCCTCCACCACAAACATCCTCCTCGACATTCCCTTGACTGGCGGGTCGAAGCTCAGCACGTCGAACCGCACTTGCGCCGGCGTCTTCCACATGTGCATCCGCCTCTTGCTCGGCGGCTCGCGCAGTGCTACCGCACCAAATGGCCGTAGCCTCACGACCGGCGTACCACGCCCTGTAGTCGCAGGTTCAAACACCAACGCAATCCGCGTGCGATCCGCCGTTTGCCCAAGCGGAATTGTGGTCGCCTCGGCCAGTTTTTGCTCAGCGAGGACGGTAAGCCTGCGAGTCTCGCGCTCGCGCCAGACAGACGTTGTAGGTGCGGCCCCAACCTTGTACCGTGGTGGGGCGGCGTTGGACTCTGAGAACGGTGGTGGAGCGGACGACGTAGGAGTCGGCGGCGACGGTTCTTTGTCTTTATCCTTGGTCTCCTGCATGCCGTCCAATGCGCCTTTGATCCGCGACATCGTATCCGTGAGCGCGCTGAGCGGAGCCTCCCGGAACGCCCGCATGTCACCGCTGATCTGACGGCCATGCTTTGCTGCTGAGGGGGACGCAGTTGGAGAGGCCGCCACACGGTCGCGATGCTCTTGTTGCGGAGACCGGTCTTGTGTGCGCGGCTGGCCGGGCAAAGACGGCTGCCGTTGAGCAGCTGTTGTGCGTTGCCATACCGGCGCAGCTGAGCTCGTAGCTGTTGTTGGCGTCGTTATTGGTTCGGCTGGTTTCGCGGGCTCTGGTGCCGGGGGACCAGCTTTCCGCCACTCGCCGTCGCTTCTCGACGGTTGTGTTGGAGGTCGAGGTCGTTGCAACAGCTGAACGGGCTGCCGCTCCGATGGTGTTAACTGTTCAGATTGAGCATCCGCCGTCACTGCGTTCTCAGCTTCCGGCGGCGCGAGCCTACTGATATCAGAGAAGTCCAGCACCTCTACCTCGTCATCATCCGCGTTGATCGTCGCCAGTTCCTCGCTATTCAACACCGAGTTGAACCTATCGGCTTGCCGCTGAAGCTCCGCTGGCAGCTCCTTGGGTGGTTCTGGTGCACGAGAGTCTCTCCTGGAAGGGCGTGGCGGAGGAGGCGCGGCGTGAGTTCGCCATGAGTCGAGCTCCATGACAGGGTCGGGTGGCGGCTGGAGTGCCTCCGGCGGCGCGCGTTGTGTCCCGCGCTCCGATGGAGGTCGCGCCTTGCCGAACAAGGGGCCGCGAATCGAAGGCACAGATTCCTGTCGCGGGCGAACTGGCGGTGCAGTCGGCGGTGGCATCCGTGAAGCGGCTTCCACTTCCCGCGCCTTCTTCTCTTCCGCGGCTTTTCGCTCAGCTTCAGCTTTCTGTTCCGCTTCAGCTGCCTCCTGTAACCGCACAATCTCTGTTAGTCCTGTATTCCCGCTGGCTATATGCAGATCAACGCACCTTTGCCTTCCTCTGCGCCTCGAATCGCTCCTCCAGCTCTGCCGCCTTCTTCCGTGCTCGTTCTTTCTCCCGTTCCCTCTCCGCCTCCGCCTCTTCTCTTCGCTTCCTGGCCCTTTCAGCAGCGTCGGCTCGGTACGCCTTGATCAATTCCTCCTGCTCTTCCGGGGTAGCTACTGGAGCCTTTGGCGGTTCTGGCGCAGCCGGAGCAACCGGAACAACTGGTTCGGGTACCGGTATGGGAGTAGGTGCTGGTGCGAGAACAGGTGCAGCTACAGCCGGTGCAACAGGCGAGAAAGTTGGCTTGCTGGGTGAGAAAGTCGGCTTTACAGGGGAGAACGTCGTCTTGATTGGCGATGTCGCGCTATGGAGTGACTCGCGGTCATGTTCCCGCTCCCTCTGTGGTGAATGCATTTGCAGGGGTGCACCATTCTGCGGGCCAGACGATGGTCCACGTCCCATATGAGGTAATGCCTCGCGGGTAGGT
>Ga0247815_10003775_pt1 | contig 10786 bp, 5 predicted proteins | sample UWRJL194509B1_FD_181014 | JGI IMG/M metagenome (GOLD analysis project Ga0247815, IMG submission 181014) | Plant litter microbial communities from Arlington Agricultural Research Station in Wisconsin, United States - UWRJ-L194-509B-1 | ecosystem: Environmental > Terrestrial > Plant litter >... | reverse complement strand
TAAATCCCAACTTTCCGATTTCATCTTCCAGCATACCCTTGATCCGGGAATAAAATACCCTGCTGTCAGCAACTGCGCCATAAGCGGACAACAAAACCATTCCCGAAACTCCATTACGCTTCGCGATTTCCGCAAACTGCAAAGGAATCTCATAATCGATATGCTGTTGTTTTTCTTTGGAACCGGCAGCCTTCAGTGTAGTTCCAAGACAGGAAAACAAGACAGCTCCATTGATATGATCAGACACAGCTTCCAATTGATCAAAATCGGTGATGACCTCTGACAATTTAAGAACAGTTATTCCGCTGGGGCGCCGTACAAAGGTCACTACTTCTGTATATTCAGGATCCTGCAACAAAACATTTACCAGGTCTTTGCCGGTAGCCCCGGTCGCTCCAATGATCAGCGCTTTCATAACTTTTTGTTTTAAAGCTACCTAAATTTTTTGTCTAAAATCCAGCCGCATTTCTCTTAAAAAATGGAAATTGCTGACTTTCTACATGTTCTCTGGAAAGGATGTTTCGCATGGAAGCGATCAGTTCGGGATGAAGCTGCGAAAGATCATTTTTTTCACCAGGATCAGCATCAAGATCATATAATTGAATGGCAGCCAGCGGATTCTTAAACACCCCTTCCCGAATCCCCTTCCATTTCCCCATTCGCACAGCCTGTCTTCCGCCATCCTCATGAAATTCCCAGTATAGAAAATCATGTACCTGTTGCTTCCCACGGCCCGATAGCATCGGCAGGATCGAAATCCCATCAGTTTTAACAGCAAGCTTCCTTCCCGACAAGTCGGCAAAGGTGGGCAGAAAATCATAAAATGCTCCGGTGTAGGAAAAAATTTGCCCGGCCCTGATTTTGCCAGGCCAACTGCAGATCACAGGTACCCGGATCCCACCTTCGGTCAACTGTCTCTTGATTCCCCTGAACCCTGCACTGCTGTTAAAAAATTCCGGATCATTTCCCCCTTCAGCATGAGGCCCGTTATCACTGGCAAAAACAATCATCGTATTTTTCGCCAGGCCCAAACGGTCCAGCAATTGTACAACCTCACCAACATAGGTATCAAGTTTAGCTACCATCGCCGCATAAGCCGCATGGGGATAAGGCTGCGGCTGATAATCGCCTGCGTTCCAGTTCGCGTTTACCACTCTTGGCTGTTCGTTGAATTTTTTCTTATAATATTCAAAAACAGGATCTCCCGCAGGAAGCTGCAGCGCCGCATGGGGGAGCGTATAAGCCAGGTACATAAAAAAAGGATTGCTCCTGTTTCTTTCCAGAAAGGCCAGCGCCTTTTTTTGGATCAGCGCGGGCGCATAATCCACCTGGTTGGTATGTGGTTTATTCCCAAGTTCTACCCGTTTGGTATTTTCCCAAAGATGGTCAGGGAAAAAGTTGTGCGACTGTCGCTGGCAATTGTAACCATAAAATTCATCCACGCCCTGATTCACCGGATCTCCCTCTGAACCGGGATAACCCATTCCCCATTTGCCGAATACCCCGGTCGTATAGCCTGCAGCCCTGAACATTTCAGGCATGGTGAAGGCCGAGTCGGGTAATGGATACTGGCCTTCAGGCTTAATCTCAAAATTACCACGGATCGGGGTATGGCCCGTATGCAGGCCGGTCATCAGCGAGGCGCGCGAGGGCGCGCAGACGCTGGTCCCCGCATAAAACTGCGTGAACCTTATTCCCATTTTGGCCAGCCGGTCTATATTTGGTGTCTCGATTTTGGTTTGTCCATAACAGCCCAGGTCCCCATAGCCCAGGTCATCAGCCAGGATAAAGATCACATTGGGTTTTTGCTGCGCAGAGGCAGAAAAACAAAGGACTACAGCCAAAAAGAGCAGCGATATAGATTTGAGGGAAATAAGTTTCATTTGCAGCATGATTCAAAAATTTATTGTTTTAGCAGTTGGACAGCGTCAATGCTACACCATTTACCAGCAGCAGCGGTTTTAGAATACAAAACTACCTTGCAGCTGTTATTCACGACTGCAATATTAGCAATCTGAATTTGTTTCCAACTGCTCGCTGCCGGAATATTTGCCGTTTTTTGTATTCCTGCTCCGGCATATTCCTTTGCGATCAGCTGACAGGTATCCTGTCCACCGCTGCTGAGTACGCGTGCCCTGAGCGTATAGTTACCATTTGGAATGCCACTGGCCACCTGGTAACTTTTCACAGTATAGGCCACGTTTTTCCAATGGGTCAACCGGTAACTGCCATTATATCCTCCGGTTTCGGTGTAGGCTCCATTTGTGTTCGCAGTCCCGTTGGTACAGTACCAGGATGCTGGATTGTGTGTTGCCCCGTTCTCCTCAAAATCAGGATTCAATACGTAGTTCATGTTTACTGAATCGCGGAAGGCTTCAACGGCAAGTGTAGGTCTCCCCTGCGGATTCATCATGCCCCTGTTGTAACCGGTCCAGGGCGCGTAAGATTCCGGTGCCCAATAAAAAACACCCAGCCCGCGGCCATTGGGAATGTGCCTGGTTTTATTAATGATGTCGGCAACATACGCTCGTGTCTGTACAGAATCCTGCCAGAAAAGACCAATCTCGCTCAGCATAATGTCTTTGTTATAGGTACTCACCAGTGTCTTCATATTTGCGAAGCATTGGTTATTGGCACTTTGCCAACCGGCAGTAGAAGGATATAAAGACAGTCCCATTACGTCATACTTTCCACCATTACTCTGGAGCCCTCCAAAAATAAACTGGGATTTGCCATAATTGTCTCCTCCGGAAACATGAATGACTACTTTACTTGACGGACTTACAGCTTTCACCGCATCATAGCCCTTGTTGACCAGTGCAGCGTAATTGCTCATGCTCACCGATGCTTTACCAGAATCCCAGAGCATACCATTGTCAGTCTCATTTCCAACCTGCACCCATTCCGGGTAAATGCCGTTGTCTTTCAGGGAGTCCATTACACTGTAGGTGTGGTTGTACACTGCATCCTTGAGTTGTGCGAGCGTATAAGCGGCCCAGGCCAAAGGTTTCGACTGGTTAAGCGGATCTGCCCAGGTATCGCTGTAATGAAAATCGATCATAATCTTCATCCCCAGGTTATGTGCTACAATCGCTTCGTTAACAACACTGGCCTGGTTGCTGTAGCCTTTGGTATGGTTCACCCAGACCCTTAGCCTCACCGAATTCGCCCCGAGGCTTTTAAATAAGGTATTGCATTCAGTCGGCGTACCGTTTCTATCATAATACACTGCGCCCTTTGCGACATCTTTGGCTACAGAACTCAGGTCTACACCGACAGCAAAATCAGGGTCCGGGAAATTATTGATCAGCGCAGATCCGGAGGTCATCACAGACCTGGCATCTTCCACTGTCCGGACAGTAGCCGCCGGATCAACAGGTTTCTTGCAGCTGATGGCGAGCAGGCATAGCGCTGCCACAGCAGGAAATTTGTAATTTTTCATACTTATATTATATTTGGTTAATAAGCAAAAAATTGCCTTGCCGGCAGCGTATTGGAGGTTAATTGATCAACAAGCGCTTTTCCTGTTTCCTGACCCCGGCGAAAATAAATGCCGCAACCACCAGGATCAACGTCCCGACACCAATCACAATCTGCGAAAATGAGCTGGCCAGTATGCCCAGGATGATAATTCCCGTTCCAACAACAGCCATGGAGATGGCAATCACTTTAATGCCAAATACGTTCTGCTGCTGTGCTGCCCGGCTATCAGCTCCGGAACTGAGCTGATCAACAGCCTTCGCTACCATAAAATCAGGGCCGGTTCTTTTTGTCGAGATGCAGTAAAGTTCATACGCGGTGAGCAGCAGCACTGGCAAACCGACGCCCAGAATGGTCTCCAGGGTGCGGCTCAGTTTTAGTTCAAACATAACCGGGGTAATGACCTTAAAAAATAATCCGCAGAGCAATGAAAACACAGAAATGGAAACCATAGATAAAGAGGTTTGCCTTTTGCTGAAAAGAGACCAGATGATCGGACCGAATAGCGCACCGCCCGCAATAGATGCAGTACTGAGTACCACTTCGACGACACCTCCCGCTCTTGGGATCAAGATCGCGACGACAATCGTAGCCGCCCCAAAAAACAGGGTAAACAGGCGGGCCATCAGGATCATTTCTTTTTCTGAAGCTTTTGGCCGCAGAATGGCTTTATAAATATCATTCGCAAAAACGGTAGCGACCAGGTTAATCGTCGTATTGGCTTTACTTGAGGTGGCAGAGATCATTCCCGCCAGTACAATCCCGATCAGACCTGCCGGTAATACTTTTTGACACAACATCATATATGCCCCTTCCGGCTCCAGACCCTGAAGATTTGGATTGATGATGCGGTAAATCATAGGCGGGATCATCCAGATTACCGGGCTCACCAGGTATAGAATGGCAAACAGGTAGGCTACCTTTTTTGATTCCTTTACTGTGGAAACACTGGTGTAGCGCTGAACATAGGACCAGTTGCCGCCAATGTAAAAAAGCTGGTAGACAATAAAAGCCAGCATAAACTCAAAGGTATAATCGGCATTAAAGGGCTGAAAAAAATGTTCCGGTGCTTTGGCAAATAGCTGTGCGGGGCCGCCAATTTCAGAAAAAGCAATCGGGATCACAATCAGTACAGAGGCAGTGAGGATGACAAACTGGACGACATCGGTAACCAGTACGGCCCAGAGGCCGCCCGCAGCAGTATACAGCACAATGATCAGCCCGATCACGATGATACAGGCATTGAGCGAAAATGGGGTGGCAACATGCACCATTTTTCCCACCGGATACAAGACTGCGGCAGTGGCAAACAAGCTTAAGAGCAATACCAGGTAAGTGTAAAACTGCTGGGTACGCAGGCCAAACCTGGTTCCCAGGTAATCTGCTGCAGTCATAGCACCTGTTTGTTTCCATTTGGCGGCAATAAACCGGGCGACCAGTAAGCCGCTGATGGCCATGGTGAGCTGGATCACATTTGCCACCAGTCCGCTTTTGTAAGCGATAGATCCCCAGACCACAAAGGTTCCGGCGGAAAAATAACTGATGAACAAAGAGAGCCCATTGATCCACCACGGGGTTGCACCCCCGGCTTCGAAAAATGCCTGCCCGCTCTTGCTGCCCACCCGTGTAAAGGTGAGGCCGATCGCAAATATCAATAAGGCGAAAATCGCCATCACATAAAAATCAAGTTCTAACATAATTGTCTTTTTTATCTAACTGTAGCACCTGATGGCAAACAATGCCGCGGGAACCAGTTCCGATGGATGTTCAAGGTGTATAAGCAGTTCATCAGTATAAACCGGTGTTGTAAATTTAATGGAATTCCGGGTCTGGTAGTTACCCGATTTCTCAAACAGGATATTACCCGAGGTGTCGGCGATGCGGTAATTGCGCACGCAAAAAGGCATTACAGATTCGGGGTGTGTCATTAATACCGACTCCATAGGATGGTCATAGTCACAGTCAAATACCAGCTCTATCCTGGAAATTGACTGCGGTCCGTCCCATTTCAGCTTTAGAACGGGATTTTTATCTCCAAAATCTGCTACCCAGGCATTTGGCGACAAAACAGGTCTGTCTATCCCATTGATGACATTTCTGGCCTGGAAGCTGTCCAGAGCTGGCTCAAATTCCAGCGCCAGATTTAGTCCTTCCGGCCTTCGCTGAGGGCACCAAAATTCAAATTCATCGACCCCGATATCTTCAGTTGGCGTCTGCTTTCCATAATTGGAAACGGCTTTATTCACCAGGTTGAACACAGACAGCATTCCGGTAATGCGCTGGCTGGTAAAGCCGAGTTTAATTGCAGGATTTTTATCGAAACACAGAAACAGGTAACTGTCTGCTATCTCCAGAGACTGAAAAGTCAGTTCCGGATGGTTCATGCCCTTTTGAAGCTGTACCTTAATTTCCTGCAGGATCAGGTCGGGGGTAAAATTACCAGGCTTACTGCTTCCGCGAAGCGTTACCCTCAGCGCACAGTCTGATATAGCCTCTGCGGTAAAACGGACGGAGGGCAATTGTCCGCTATGCAGCGGGATCAGCTGGGCAGAAGAAATGTCCAGTGGCCTGAGTTGCATGTCCTGATCCATCTTAGATAGCTTAAGCGCAGTTGAGGCTGTAATTGTCGCTTTCGAAGCGAGATCCTCTGAATCTTGTAATGCGAGTCCGGGAATGTACTGTCCCGACTTTTGAAGACCGGTTTGCAGTTCAGAAATCAATTCTGAACCTGCCAAAGCTTTAGGCAGAACCTCGTGCTGCAGGCAGAGTGCGGCAGCCATGCCGACCGCCTGGGCAGCATAGGCGCTGGTTGCCATCACCCGGCTGGAGGCAAATGCCACATGGCTTGCACTGATGATCCTGCCCCCAAGGAAAAGATTAGGGATATTTTTACTGTATAAACAGCGGTACGGGATCTGGTATATTCCTTTTCCATGCCACTGGTTGCAGCCGGGTTTCTCACTGAACACCCCATCGGCAGGGTGCAGGTCAATGGACCAGCCGCCAAAGGCAACCGCATCAGGGTGACTGCGTTGCTCAATGATGTCCTGCTGGGTCAGCATATAATCTCCTTCGAACCTGCGGCTCTCGCGTTTACCCGGGATGGTACCCACCCATTCCAATGTGAGGTTCTCCGCTTCAGGAAAATTACCGGAATTTTTAATGTAGTTCCAGGTGCCGTAAACGACTTTCCAGAGCTCCCATTTGATGTCTTCGGTATCGTAAACTGTATCCAGGCGTCCTCCATATTCCAGCCACCACAGCTTGCAGCCAAACTCCTGGGCGTTAAAACTTCTGAACCTTGGGATTTTAGTAATGTCATCCAGGGCAAAATCAGGCGCGATGTATTTAACAGGTTTGCCGGTGTCTTTGGAATAGAAATAAAGGGAATGCCCTAACAGCTCGCCGTATTCTTTACTTGGTGCAAATTTTTCACCAAATTCATCTTTTGATTCAGCGCCCATTCTAAAAGCTGCTCCTGAAAGAAAACCCAGGATACCGTCTCCCGAGCAATCGCAAAACAGTTTGCCTTTTAGAGTATACCAGGTAGAATTCTGGCTGCAAAAGCCGCTGACACTTTTAATCTGGCCTGCGTTATCTTTATCTAATTCAAAAATGGAAGTATTGAGCAGCAGCCGGATATTCTTTTCGGCCCGTACCAGGTCCAGCAGGATCACATCAAAGATCAGCGGGTTACCTTCAGGGTTTCTATAAGTGTTTTCTACCAGCAGCTCATCAATCACACCGCCTTCTCTCGCCCAGCGGTTATTATTGCCCATGTGCGAGGTCGCTCCCAGTATCCATAACCTGACCTCACTGGAGGCATTGCCCCCGAGTACAGGCCGGTCCTGGACTAGCACAACCGATACTCCTGCGCGGGCGGCAGTGACCGCAGCGCAGACACCGGACAGACCACCTCCAACGATGACCAGTTCAGCATCAATCTCATTTACCTTTAAGTGTCTTTTCTCTTCTGAATTTGCAAGCAGCATATATAATTATTTAAGTGGGATCAATGTTGTCGCAGCCAGGAAGCCTGTGGGCTTGAATATCTGGATGGTCAGGTGCTCGGGCTTTGTGTTTAAAACCAAAGTCAGTTCCAGTGATTCTCCTGGATTTATAGTTTTAAGCTGAACATGCTGATCATTATATTTCAGGATATAATCCTGAAGGACATAGGATGGAAAATCTGCTCTGGAGCGAATCTCAATGATCAGTTTTCCGGTTTCCGGGGTATAGCTTTTCTTAGTGATCAGCACCGGCGAAAGTTCGGCTTGCTGACGAAGATAGGCGCCCCTTGGCTTCAAATGGTAGTCCACTAGTCCCCAGGGTCGCTGCCCATCGGCATTACTGCCGGCATAACGACTGTAGTAATCATTTACCGACCACCAGGAAGAACCTATTACATGACTACTTTTTCTGAACACCTCCATTGCCTTTTCCAGGTATACCGCCCGCTCCTCCTCAGTCTTTACCTGGTCGGCACGTTTTCCCCATTCGCTGATCAGAATCGGCTTCGCCGGATAAAGATTTTGAATCTTGTTAATGGTTTTCTCTATTCCGGCGATATTGTCATAGATGTTCGCGCAAACGAAATCGGCATAATAACTGGCTTCATTTTCTGCTTTACCAAAGTCATGGTTCAGTTTATTGCTGACCAGTGTCTTCAGCCGGGAACTGTCAATAGTTTGGATGAAGGCAAACATATCCCGGGTCCAGTCCACCCCATCAGGGATATGAGAATCATATTCATTGCCCACACTATAGGCGATGACCGAGGGGTGGTTCCAATTGGAAATGATCATCTCCTTCAGTTGCTTTTTATACACTTTTCTGAGTTCAGGATTGCTCAGTTCAGGCTGCTGATATCCCCAGTTTCCCGCTTCTGTAATGATCAACATGCCGTTTTTGTCCGCCCAGTCCAGTATCTGCCGTGGAAGCGGATAATGAGTGAGCCGCTGAAATTCCATACCCCCATCTTTCATGATGCGCATATATTTGTCAGCGATGCTGTCGTTCACAACAGATCCGAATCTGGGATAGTCCAAAACAAGGTTTCCTCCGCCATACTTCACACTTTTCCCGTTGACATACAATTTGGCATCCTTGACCTCCACTTTTCTGATGCCGAAGTTTACATACTGGGTATCGGTTCCGAGTACAATTTCTGCCTTGTAAAGTGCAGGATGGTCCACACTCCATAAAGCCGTATTTTTCCTGTCCAGTGAGATGGTCGTCACCGCGACAGCACTATTCTTGCTGCCTATATTTACTTTGATTTGTTTAAACTTTGCGGCAACCGGTTTATCATCTTTGAACAGTTTTATGCTGGCTCCTGCCACGGTATCCCTATTCTTTTTATTCACCAATAGGGCTTTAATGTTGACTACCGAAGTTCCTTTTGCCAGATCCGGAATTGCATCAATCTTTACATTTTCAATATAGGTTTCTGGCTTAACCAACAGTGAAACTTCCCGGGTAATGCCGCCGTAGTTTACCCAGCCTACATTGCCGTTATTGGCGGGGTTACTGCCAATGGTTGGGATGGTGAGGGAGTCCAGGCGATTGTTGGCGCTTACTGTAATCACATTTTTTCCTTCACGGATATACCCGGTGACATCGAATTCAAAGGGTGTATATCCTCCTTCATGCGAGCCCAGGGCATGACCATTCAGCCATACCTGTGAGCGGTTGTAGACTGCTTCAAAATGCAGAATTACAATTTTTCCTGGCTCCGGTTTATAGTCAAATGTCTTCCTGTACCAGCCTGTCCCTTCAAAAAACAAATATCTCCCGTCTGCAGAAAAACTGTGCGGCACCCGGACCTTGTCCCAGCTGCCCTCATATTTATAGGCATCACTCTGCCATCCCCTGCTTAAGGCCGTGTTGTCAAAATCAAGCGAAAACCGCCATTCGCCATTTAGGGAGATCTCTCCTTTGTTTGGCTGCGCCTGGACCATTAAGGCCTGAAAAAACAAGGCAAAACAGAGGAGGAATTTCATGTGGTTGTATTTCATGTGTGTGTTTTTGAAATAGTGTTTTACCAGCCCGTATTTTGTCCTAAACCGGCATTCAGTGTTCCCTCTGCATAAGGTACAGGCCAGATGTAATGCTTTTCAGGACTAAATGCCCGGGTATCCAGTATCGTCAATTTAGCAATAAAAGCCGCATAAGAAGGGATGTCGTTTTCATCCAGGGTTGGTGTTCCCGGAAAAGGGTAATCATTTTTGTTTATCGGTACACCCACAATTTTTCCGGCCATCACTACTTCTGCCAGTTTCCAGCGGATCAGGTCCAGATACCTGCGGCCTTCCAGTACCAGTTCCACCCTCCGCTCCCGCCTCACAGTTCTTCTCAGGTAAACCTGGTCTGTACTGGCAACTGCCGGATAAGCTGCCGTTTGCGAACTGGACACACCATAAGCCCTTGCCCTGACTGCATTAATCGCATCAATAACCGATTGATCAATCTGGTTGAGTTCTATTTTCGCTTCTGCATAGATCAGCAGGATTTCAGCATAGCGCAAAACAATCTGGTCCAGATCAACTTTGTTATATTGGGCAATCTGTGATTCGTCAATACCCTTTTTCCATAAATAGCCGGTATAACTGGCAAAAGGAAAAGCAGCATTTTTAGCATCCTTGTTGGTTACTTTCTTATTGTCTTTGGTACTGAATACCAAAGTGCTGTCAGGATGGTTCTCATAGGTATAACCCAGCCAGTTTTCTCCAGGGGTGACTACAGTAGCCTTTAACCGTGGGTCACGGTTTTCAAACGGCTTTTTAAAATTGTAAAGCGGTGATTTGTCAATGGTTTTTCCGTCCGTACACTCATAACTGTCGATCAGCTCCAGTGTTGGAATATTTGATGCGTAACCACCTGCGTTTCTGCTAATGGTGTATTGTATATCGTAGAATTGTCCAAAGGCTGCTGAACGGGGAAAGGACATAATGACCTCGGAACTGTGCTGGCCTACTCTCAAAAACAAATTCCTGTATGAAGAATAAAGGTTATAAGATTTAAGGTCCATCACTTTTTTAGCCGCATCGGCTGCCGTTGCCCAGTCGTTCAACGAAATGGCAATGCGAGCCTTAATTCCCAGCGCAGTCCCCCTTGTCCAGTAAGACAGACCAGCATCGTATTTTACCGGCAGGATGGCTGCTACCTGATCCAGTTCTTCGTAGACAAATTGCCTGACCTCCGCTTTAGGTGTCCTGGTCATTGTTTTGGATTGTTCCAGGGTCTGTGTAGTCTTGATCAGCGGTACATCGCCAAAATGGACGATCAGGTTACCATAAGCATATGC
>Ga0247815_10003774_pt1 | contig 10786 bp, 10 predicted proteins | sample UWRJL194509B1_FD_181014 | JGI IMG/M metagenome (GOLD analysis project Ga0247815, IMG submission 181014) | Plant litter microbial communities from Arlington Agricultural Research Station in Wisconsin, United States - UWRJ-L194-509B-1 | ecosystem: Environmental > Terrestrial > Plant litter >... | reverse complement strand
AGCGCCTTTCCGGCTACAGGTACTTCCTGAGTGGCAAATCCTACCATGGTAAATATCAAAACGGCATTACCGTCGGGAATATCTAATATATACTTACCATTCTGGTCTGTGGTAGTACCGAGCTTCGTACCTTTAACAGACACAGAAACACCTGGCAAAACACCAGTTGAATCAGTAACTGTCCCCCGGATCTCTTGTCTCATTGAGGCTGATATAGCCGGCTTCTTGCTGACCTGTGGTTCCAGCACAACAATAGTTTTATTATTGATTACATAGGTCAGTGTTTGAGACGAAAAGCATTTGTCCAGCACTTCTTTGAGAGAACTGTTCTTTACATTAATGCTCACAGGAACTGCTTTCTTAAGCAGCTGAGCGCTAATGATAAAGCTGTAGTCTGTTTGTGTGCTGATCTCATTAAAGATCTCCTTTAAGGACACATTTTCTCTGTCCATGCTAATTTTCTGTGCATAAGTAGCAGAATAAGCGTGCATGAAAGTGGTGATCAATAAAATGCAGATTAGCTTCATTACTAACAGGAATTTAAATGGTATACGGGGTTTGATCCCGCAAGGAATTACATTATAAAATTTATACATTTGAATGTCAGCTTGATTTATATTGGTTTAGCGATTGATTGAATTGCCCTGATATGAGCTCCGTGTGGTACGAACACACGGAGCCTTTTTGTCAAAAGCAATTATTATGTTTAAACTAAGTAGCTATTTAGACATAACAACGACCCTCCTTCCTTGTACTTTAAAGTGAACTTTTCCTGCCAATTCCAGATTTTTGAGCAATTCAGATATGTTTTCATACCGGTGCCCCCTGCCATAAAATTCCGTATTTTTCATATCGCCCTGATATTGTACATCTACATCATACCAACGGGCAGCTTTTTCCATAATGCTGTAAATATCTTCGTTTTGATACACGAAGTATCCGTTTTTCCAGGCGATTGCATCGGCTGCATCAACATTTCTGACGCTTATATTTCCATTTGAAGCCGTAATTCCGGACTGTCCCGGCTTTAGCATCGCTTCATGGCCATCTTTGCTAATTCTAACTGAACCCTGCAACAATGTGGTGTTTACTTCAGGATTCTCCCCATACGCATTAATGTTAAAGTGCGTACCGAGCACCTCCACTTCTGTTCCCTTTACTGATATCTTGAACGGCATTTTTTTATTTTCAGCAACCTCAAGGTAAGCTTCTCCAGTAAGTTCAACCCGACGTTCGTTACCTGAAAATATGGTCGGGAACCTAATAACAGATTCCGAATTCAACCAGACTTTAGTTCCATCTGGTAATAAAAGTTGTGATTCTCCCCCACGCGGTGTACGAATTGAATTGTAAATCTCAGGCGAATTTTGATTTTGATCAGCAACTTCAGTGCGATAGATGATTTGGCCATCTTTAGCCTTTGAAATCAAGGTTTTTCCCTGACTGGCCACAATGCCGTTTTTAGATTCATCTAAAATAACGGTTGAGCCATCATGCAAAGTCAATATGGCTTTTTTCTTTCCCGGGCCAACATCATTTGTTTTTACGATCAGATTGTCTGAGGACAGCGGGGCAAATGAATTACTGTTAAAATAATAGATACCTGAAGCCAGAATGGCAAGCACTACTGCCGCGGCAGAAAATCTGGCCCAAAGTAACCAGCCCGACTTGCGTTTAGGATGAATCTGGGATTGAAGCTGCGCATACATTTTGTCCACAACAACCTGCTCATCGCCCAGCTCGATCTGGTCCCAGGCTATATCATTCAATGCAAAATCATCGGAATAAGACTCAAAAAACTGCTTTTCCTGATGGCTGCAATTGCCCGAATGGTATTTTTCGTACAATAGGATGTATTCTTCCTTTGTCATGGTTTATAATTGGTTATCTGTATAGTGCCAGGTTAGGCGTCGAACACACATACTTTTTTTAAATTTTTTTTTTGTTATAAATTTTCTAGCTTAGAAGAACCAAATTGAACCTATCAAGTATGACCACCGATCACGAACTATGGGATCGTATCAGGGAAAATAACGAACAGGCATTCGCCACATTGTTTTACCGGTACTCTTCCAAGATTTACAGTACGGCCTACTCCTATATCAGGAATCCGGAAGTCTGTGAGCAGATTGTTCAGGATATTTTCATTTCTCTTTGGACCAACAGACACAAACTGGATATTCAATCCTTTAAATCTTACCTCACCTCTGCTTCACGTTACAGAGTCTACAAGCACATGACGGCTTGTAAAGTCATTCCGCTGGTTTATAAAGAAAACCTGGAAGATCATCTGTTTGAAAATTATAGCACACAGAATGAAGCTCATAGCAATCTGGCTTGTGAAGAACTGCAGTTAGAAGTCGATTCTTGTTTGCAAACCTTACCAAAAAGGTGCAGGGAGATTTTTGTGATGAGCCGCACACAAGACCTGTCAAATGACCAAATCGCTGCACAACTGGGTATTTCAAAAAGAACAGTAGAAAATCAAATCACTTACGCACTCAGGCAGTTGCGGTATTCCCTTAAAGATGTTTCGGTCCTGTTAATTATACTGGAAGGCTTAAATCAACTGCGCCCTTAAGGCCTATGGTATCCACCGGTTAGTAGAAATCGCAAACTTATCGGACCAGTTGTTGTTTTATAGGTACAATCATTTATTGATCACCAATACCTTAATTGTACTACTATGAAAACGATCAGTTTATTTAAAAATTTGTTCGCAGCCGCAATGCTCGCATCTTGTCTTGCGCCGGTTTCTGCTTCCAGTCAGGAAAAAATGAGCAACGCAAAATTTTTACAGGAAGCTTCTATAATGGGGGGCAATGAGGTTGCGATGGGAAACCTGGGCCAAAAAAGGTTACAGAACCCCGAAGTCAGAGCCTACGCCCAAATGGTTTTGAATACGCACATGGCTGCAAATGCCAAACTGAAAGCGCTGGCGAAGAGAAAGAAAGTAAAGTTGCCGGATCCCATGACCATACCCATCAACAGCATGCAGACCCGTGCCGATACTACCAAGAAAGATACCTCTGTTAAGGATAGCCTGGTTATGGATTTTGATGCGGAATATGTTCAGATGATGATCGACGATCACAATAAAGCCATCGCATTGTTCGAACTTGGAAGTGCTTCAGGTGATAAGGACATTCGTGTTTACGCAACTAAAAATCTTGCAGTCCTTCGGAAACACCTAAGCGAAGCGCAAAAACTCGCAAAAGGTAAATAAATTGTCTATATTTATTAATCGTGTATGACCATTGGTGTAATTTTATCTGCTGAAGATTAGATTGTTTAATGCCAGCACGATTGATTAATAGTCAATTTGCATGATAAACGCTTCAAAAAAAACCCTTGTATTTCGTTTGCTGCCTTTGTTTATTGGCTTGGCTTTAGGATTTAACCCCTTATCCGGGATCACACAAGAACCTAATATTTCCTATCCCGTACCCGTAAACAAGTATGTTGTTGGGGGTACAATTACCCCTTTAGTGCCACAAAATATTGGTGGTACCGTACCGCCTACTAAGTATGGCGATGTGACCACTTATGCCGGTAATGGACGACCGGAATGGCGAGAGGGTGCTGTTGCGACCGCGGGGTTTTGGGGGCCGGCTGGATTAACTGTTGACGCTTCAGGAAACCTGTATGTTGCAGATACCTTTAATAACCGGATCAGGCGCATAGACCGGACTGACGGACAAGTCACAACTGTAGCTGGTACAGGTGCCAATACCATATTATTTGCTCCCTATGGGCTTGCCTTTGATGGAACAGGAAAATTATATGTATCTGACACGCAAAATCATCAATTAAAACGGGTAAATGCTGACGGTAGTTTGACGCTGATAGCAGGGATTTATCGGTTAGGTGACTTTGCCGATGGCCAGCCACCGTTTATCAAATTCAACGAACCGGAAGGTCTTGTCTTTGATGCTACAGGAAATCTGTATATGGCTGATGCCAAAAATAATACAATCCGCAAAATAACAATGAGTCCTGGTGTAGAGGCAAGTAGTCTTGCCGGGTCGGGCGGGGTTGCCGGCTACGTGAACAATACCGGAGTAAATGCCAGGTTTTCACAAGCTGTTTCTATTGTTATTGGTAATGATGGCAATTTTTTCGTAACAGACTGCTTTAACAATACCGTGAGGATGATTACACCTGCCGGTGTAGTGACTACCTATGCCGGAACTACCGCAAAAGGAAACGCCAATGGCGATAGGCTCAGTGCTGTGTTTAATTTCCCTACTGGTTTAGCAATCGATCCGGTCGGTAATCTTTATGTATCTGACAACAATCACCTGATTAGAAGAATCTCCAAAAAAACAGGTATTGTGTCTACGATTGCCGGTAACGGACAAAAGGGCGACTTGGACGGGCTTCGATGGGATGCCATGTTTGACAACCCGATCGGCATGGTGTTCGACCGCTCAGGAAATTTGTTTATAGCAGATGAGCACAACAACAAGATCAAGAGGATCACGTTAGGGGGAGGCTATTCTATAGATAAAAAACTTCCCGCGGGACTCGACTTTGATCCTGTTACCGGAACAATCAGCGGCGTTCCTTCTGCAACCTCTCCTGAAACGCAATATACCGTCACCGGATATAATGATTATGGAGAAAGCAGCTTTGTCTTAACACTAAGTGTTTCAGAACCAAATTTAAGATTCCCGGAGCTGCCTTTAAAATCCATTTGCGATGCAGATTTTGATCCGGGTGCCACTTCACCTACCTCCGTTAACTATGAAAGTAGCGATCCTTCAAAAGCAACGATTGTAAACGGCAAAATCCATATTGTCGGGACCGGAATTGTAGAGATCAGGGCAACAGATGGTGTTTCGGACCTCTTCAGAACATTGACCATTAACGGACTGACCCCTCCTGCTGTCACCATCAAATCATTAAATACGACCGCTTGCAACGGGATGCCGCTTAGCTTTAAGGCTGAAACAAATAATGCCGGTAGCAATCCCTCCTATCAGTGGCTCCTAAATGGACAAAATACAGGTGTCACAACAGCGGAATTTAGTAGCGAATCGCTTAATAACGGAGATAAATTGAGTTGTGTAGTTACCAACAGTGACAATTGCGTACCGGTTTTTTCATCTTCTTCGGAAAAGACATTGATTATTATGCCTTATACTCCGCTTTCTGTCGAGATCAGCAGTTCTGCTGAAGAAGCAGTTTGCCCAGGTACTACGATTACGTTTACAGCTGATGCCATTGATCTTTCACTGGGGCCAATGGCCTACCAATGGCAGGTCAATGGCGTCGCGCCAGGTATTACCACAAGCTCATTTACGTCAAACGAATTGCAAGATGGAGATGTGGTGAATTGTTTGGTTACCTCATCAGGTGCCTGTATCGTGAATCCAACTGTATTATCTAACAGCCTAACTGTCGAAATACTCAGTCGATCCTTGTGTGAGACGATTCCGCCGAATGCATTTTCCCCTAATGGTGATGGCATTAACGACACTTGGATCGTGACCACACTGCTTAGCTTTCCCAAATGTACCGTTAGCATTTACAACAGGTACGGACAGCAGGTATTTCAATCCATTGGTTATAAACAACCTTGGGACGGGACTAAAAAAGGCAAACAACTTCCCGCAGGAACTTATTACTATGTGATTGCCACCAGCCCAGATTTTAAAAGGATATCTGGACCAGTGACAATCATCCGCTAATTATTAATCTTGTTTGAAATCGGTACTGGCAATCTTATAGATCGTTGTTTGACTGTATACTTCTCCCGGTCTGAGTACAGTATTCGGAAATGAAGGAACATTTATTGCATTTGGATGATGCTGGGTCTCTACGCAAAACCCGTCAAAGGCTTTGTAATCCTTACCATCTTTGGCATTTTTTACATTAACGTATTTTCCAGTATAAAAATGAGCGATTGGCTCCGTTGTGTATACGCTAAGCGTCAATCCGCTAGCCTGTTCTGATGTTTCTGATGCGAGAGTCAGTTCTCCGTATGCTTTATCAAGAACCCAGGTTTGATCATACCCTTCTTCCGGTTCCCAATCTTTTCCAATAGCTTTAGGAGCGAGAAAATCATATTTGGTATTTTCAACAGGGATTAACACACCGTTTACGACATAATTATCATCTTGTTCCAGGATGTTGCTTGCAGGCATTCTATGAATGTGATTTTCTACAGAGCCACCTTGAGGAGCTAAATTAAAATAACCGTGATGGGTCAGATTTACAATGGTTGGGGCATCTGTGGTGGCCTTATAATCCAGAATTAATTCGTTGTCGTCGGTTAGTTTAAAAGTCAGTTCGATGGTCAGGTTGCCAGGAAAATTCTCTTCTCCTGCGGGACTGGTGTATCTAAGTGTAACACTCGGATCGATTGTCGATAGTACATCCCAAACACGTTTATCATAGCCTGTTACGCCACCATGGAGACAATCAGGACCGTTGTTCTGTGCCAGTTGATAATCTTCGCCATCAAGCGTAAACCGGCCATCTTTAATGCGGTTTGCATACCTGCCTACCACAGCACCCAGGTAGGAATAGCTGCTTAGGTAGTCTTCACTCAAATATTGTTCAAAATCATCAAAACCCAAAACAATGTCTTGTTTTTCCCCGTGTTTATTGACCACTACAAATTTGCCGATGATGGCCCCGTAATTGTAGATTTTCACATAGGTTCCTTTAGTATTTGTCAGCTCAATAGCAAATACTTCTTTTCCGTCTATAATTTTATTGGTTTTAATAAGTTTTGAGTCCATTTATCAAAGGTTAAATCGTTGAAATTCTATTTATGGCTTACAAGAGTCCGTTCATAATTGTATATTAGCCCGCTTAATAACGGAGCAATACTATTAATACTTTAGCTAAACTAAAACATAAATCTGAAATATATTACAATGAAATCTGAACTGACCAAAAAATTTTCTGAAAGATACGGACAAGAAGCTACAGCAACTTATTTTACTCCTGGTCGTGTAAACCTGATCGGCGAGCACATTGACTATAATGGAGGTTTAGTAATGCCTTGTGCGGTAACTTTAGGCACCTGGTTGGCACTTGCACCTAACAATGAAAAAGTGATCAGATTTCAAAGTTTAAATTTTGAAGAACAGGCCGAAATTCCACTGGCAGACAGCTATGTAAAAACAGGCTCTGAATGGTATAATTATCCTCTGGGCGTATTTCATGAGATATTGAAAGACCATAAAATTCCCACCGGACTGGACCTCAGTTTTGTAGGTAACATCCCGATTGGCTCTGGTTTATCTTCTTCTGCTTCAATTGAAGTTGTAATGGCTTATGCATTGAATGATTATTTTAATCTGGGTTATGATCGTCTTCAATTGGTGTTAATGGCGAAAAGCGTAGAAAACAACTTTATAGGCCTGAACTCAGGTATCATGGACCAGTTTGCCGTAGCTTTCGGAGAATCGAGTAAGGCATTGGTATTAAACTGTGATACCTTAAAATATAAAGCTGTTGATTGCAACCTGGGCGAATATAACCTGGCGATTATCAACACCAATAAACCACGCAAACTCGCCGAATCTAAATACAATGAACGGGTTCAAGAATGTCAGACTGCCCTTGCAGAGTTGAACCAGGAAATCAAATTGAACAATTTGTGTGAACTTAATGCAGAAAAATTTGCGTTACACAGTCACCTGATTACTGACGAAACCGTTTTGAAACGTGCAACTCATGTTGTAAAAGAGAATGACAGGGTAAATCTGGCTGCCAAAGCTTTGAATGAGGGCAACCTGGCAGAATTCGGCCGACTGATGTACGCCTCCCACCAATCTTTGAAAGATCTTTATGAAGTTAGCGGGATAGAGCTGGATACTGTAGTAGAATTCTGTGGTGATCACCAGGATGTTATCGGTGCGAGGATGACCGGTGCTGGTTTTGGCGGTTGTGCAATAGCGTTATTAAAAAAGAATACAGAAAATGATTTCACAGCCAATTTGGTTGATTTCTATGAAAGCCGGATTGGTTACAAACCATCGGTTTATATCAGCGAAATTGGAATTGGTGCATCTGCTATTTAAGATTTGAAAAAGTTAAAATTAGACGAGCTGAACCGGGTCGGGATTGAAGAATATAAAGAACAGCAAAAACTCCCGGTTGTCGTTGTGCTGGATAATGTGAGGAGCATGCACAATGTAGGCTCTGTATTTCGTACAGCGGATGGTTTTTCTGTCGCGAAATTGATCTTATGTGGAATTACCGCCCAGCCTCCCCATCGAGAAATAGAAAAGACAGCACTGGGTGCTACCCAGTCGGTTGACTGGAAGCATTATCCTGACACATTGACCGCTGTAGCGGATCTCCGCTCCCAAGGATATCAGATTATTGCGATCGAACAGGCTTCTGGAAGTGTTATGTTAAATGAATTTACGCCGCTTGATGAACGCAAATACGCACTAATATTTGGGAATGAAGTCAACGGTGTAAGTGATGAGGTAATGGCTGTGATTGACGCCTGCATTGAAATCCCACAATTCGGCACGAAACATTCGTTCAATATTGTTATCTCTGCAGGGATTGTACTTTGGGATTTCTTTGCTAAATTGAGGTTGTAATTAGAGAGTACCCTACCGATTAATTTGGAAGTTATGGACAACGTCTTACTAAAAAAATTATATTTCAAGCCAGGCTTTACAGTTTTAATGGCAAATGTACCAGAAAATGGCGCTGTGATTTTAGGAGATACGAAAGAGATCCATTTAACAACCAGTCCTTCAGAGAAATTTGATGGTCTGTTGTTATTTGTAAAAGACAGTAGTGAGCTTAGTAATGCACTGGAAATCTGGGGCCCCTTGATTACCGAAAAACAAATCGTTTGGATAGCTTATCCAAAAAAAACTTCCGGCATACCTACCGATTTGAAAATGGAAAAGTGGAAGGAACTGGACGTCTACCAGCTCAGTCCATGTGGTTCAGCTTCGCTAGATGAGACCTGGACGGGATTAAGGATCAAGCCAGTCGTAAATCTAAAAAAATCAGGTATCGGAAATTCAGAAATCAAGAAGAATGAATTTGCTGAATTTATAGATGTTGACCTGAAAAAGGTAACCGCTCCGGCAGACCTCGCATCATTATTAAATGCCCATCTTAAAGCAGAGCAGTTCTTTAATTCTTTAGCTTATTCGCATAAAAAAGAATATGTGCTATGGATTTTGACTGCAAAACAAGCCCAGACCAGGGAATCACGATTGCAAAAAACAATAGATATGTTGCTCGCCGGTAAAAAAAATCCGACTATGAAGTAGCGCTGACAAACAAAACTTTTAAAGTCGTGTTATTTGCGAATATGAAAGTAGTTCTACCTTTTTTGCTATGTCTGGTACTATTAAGTTGTAACCATTTTGAATTCAGTCCCAATCAATCCTTCGATCGCATTTCTTTAAAAGACATCAACCAAACTAACCTGAAAAAACTTGGTAATGGTGCAGATGACGATACTATTAAATTTGTGCTTACCGGCGATAGCCAGAAATCCCGCGATGAAACGGTTGAATTTTGCAAAGCAGTCAACGCTATTCCCGGAATTGATTTTGTGATACTTGACGGGGATATTTCGGAGTTCGGTATTCTAAAGGAGATGACCTGGATTTCCAGGACATTAACAGATCTTAAAATGCCGTATGTGGCTGTGATCGGAAATCACGATGAAACTTCCAGGGGCAGAGAAGTTTTCCTGAATATGTTTGGGGAATTGAATTATTCATTTGTCTATGGCGGGATTAAATTTGTATGCCATGACAGCAACAGCAGGGAATACAATTTTAACGGTAGGATACCCGACATTCCCTGGCTCAAAAACGAATTGAAACCTTCTGCGAGTGTAACAGGTTACGTCGCCATTTCTCATGTGCCTGCAAATTCAATGGATTTTGACAGCAACCTATTTAAGGACTATACTGGCGCTTTCGCTCAGACGCCAGGCTTTCTGGCTTCACTGAATGCTCATACCCACAATTATGAGTTATTTTATCCCGACAAGTCGGGTATCCCTTACATCATCACCAGTGCGATGGAAAATACCGAGTTCCTGCTTGTCCAAATTGTTAACAATAAACTTACTTACGAACGTGTATTTTTTTAGATTTAGCTTACTCACTATCCTCATTTTCGTTGGTGGTCTCCATGTGAATGCACAACGTTTTAAATTTTTAATACCAGACCAGGCCATTGTCCAATATGCCGGAAGCATCGGCTATGTTAGTGGAGGCGTAGGTTATGAGATTTTTGGCAATAAACGTGGAAATATTGACCTGCTTTATGGCTTCGTACCCGGAAGCAAAGGTGGAGTATTACACATTGCTACGGCAAAGTTCGCTTATAAACCATGGGCAATTGCGCTGAAGGAATGGGGTAAAATCTATCCGTTTAACCCAGGAGCATTTGTTACTTATACTTTTCATAAAGACCTTTCCTTTAAATTTCCAAGCGGGCAGTATGCACATGATTATTATTACTGGTCTGAAGCACTCAGACCTCATTTATCATTCAATACAGAGATAGCACTAAATGCTGCCAAATTAATGCCTAATACCGGTATAAAAGCATTAGGACTATACATTGAAGCAAACACCAATGATTATTACCTGATCAATTACCTGCAAAACACCTCAACACTTACCGTTGATGATATATTTCAGCTTGGCATAGGCATGCGGGTCAAGTTTTAAATAAAAAAACGCCGGTTAGCTAAAACCGGCGTTTTCTATTTGTGCATATCTTATACTTATGCGTATGGAATACCGTCTTTAGAAGGCAAACTACTATGTCC
>Ga0247815_10003773_pt1 | contig 10793 bp, 14 predicted proteins | sample UWRJL194509B1_FD_181014 | JGI IMG/M metagenome (GOLD analysis project Ga0247815, IMG submission 181014) | Plant litter microbial communities from Arlington Agricultural Research Station in Wisconsin, United States - UWRJ-L194-509B-1 | ecosystem: Environmental > Terrestrial > Plant litter >... | reverse complement strand
GGTGGCCGTGGTTGTAGCGGTGAGAGAGCAGTAAGGCTCTGCTTGAGCGTTTCATTGGTTTGGATGCAGTACAAGAGGCTGGATGACAATGATACATGGCGACAGGCGCCGATTAGAATAGCGTAGTGTGCGCGCGCGAAGGGGTGCAGCGACAAACGAGCGATATTGTATGCAAATGGACGTGGTCCGAGTGGGTTGGCGAGAGAGCATGAGAGCAAATAATAGCCAGACGGATTGAAGTCATTGCACCAGGAGAGAAGGCGCGTCAGGTCATATGAACGAGTGGAATGGTGATGAAGAGGACGAAGGTGCCGGGGTATGAGAACCAGGGGCAACGTCTAGAAACCATCCAGACACAACATGGGAGAGGGAGAGGTGTTGCAGGGAGCACGGGGGCCGTACGAAGTCCTTGGTTTGGCAGCAGCATAGTGAGGTATTTGCGTCGCAGGGGGCGACGACTTTGTAGACGATGTTGATGAATCGCTATCGTCCGTAGAGACGAGATCCTCATCGCACTCGTCCACGCCAAAATACGACTGCGAGTTTGGCGTACGGTACGGAGACTGATTTCTGCGCTTGGGTGGCTCTACGAGCGCATAAAAGCGAGAATTGCGCGGCGGCAAGGCGCAAGGGTTGGCCTGGACGACGAGCGGGGTTCTAATGGATGCATGAACATGGTCAGGAAGAGACCAAGCAGGTCTGCAGCAGTGCAGCTGACCTGTCGTATGCACTTGCGGGATGAGCTGCGTGGAAAGAAACCAGCGATGGCGATGGGGGAAAGTGTACTCTGCGCGGATCCTGAGACGAAGTCGACGACGTAGAAGTGGTCGAAGTCGAACTAGAGGAGCGCGAGAGAGAGCTGCGCAGACACGGCGGCTTGTTGGTGGGAGTGCTCATAGTGTCCTGGCGAGGGGATGCGGATGGGCGGGGAGGACGGGTACTGGTCCGAGTGAGGCTGCGCCCTTTTATAACGCCCGCATGCCATGTAGGGGTCGGAAGGCAAGCGCCGAGCTCGCCGGATCCGGTCCAGCTGCTTGCCTCCGAGTCCCGCCTCGGAACCCTTTCGGGAGCTTCGAAAATTTTCGCCCACTCTTCCCCTCGACCCAATGCATCACAAATTCGTTTGAGATTCGGTTGGGACTCCCGTCTGGTCCACCCGCACAGACCTCCGTCAACCAAGCACTGTCACGGCCCCACTTAGTGCTCATCGATCCGCCTCGCCTCCTCCTGGCCCTCCAGATCACTTAGCACTCGCTAAATGCCCAAGTAGCTACTGTCATAACACTGCGCCACCTCTCCCGTGGTCGGGCCGTGCCGTGTGTACGGCCTCTCGCGTCCGCTGCTGAGCCCCACCTGCTTCTGAGGCCGTGCCCCAAACTCTGTGACGCGCCTATGGAGGGTGTCTCACCATTCTAAGCCATAAGTATCCATCGATTCGCCTATCCAGGCGCCTCGAGAGTAGCGGCGAAATGGCGAACCGTGACGACACCTCCGTGCAGACCTCATCCTCCCGCGTCTCACGCAACCGTGCATCAACTACTCTGCCGCTCGCTCTAAACTGTCTTTGCGTTCACTTGTCCTCGTGGGTGTGGGTAAGTACGGCTGGCAGGACAACGACATGCTTGCACGCACGTGGCCCGACCCGGTCGCCGGTCGCCTGCACCACCACCACCCACCTGCTCTTCACCACGTTGCCTAAACGACCCTTCGTCCGCGGTCCTGAGCTCCAACAGTGCCGCATTTCGCACTGCACATTACCCTTCCGTGGCAGCACACAATCTCCGCCTTCAGTTTGTTGATCACACAACGACTCTGTCCTGATGCATCCATCGCGGCTCGCAGGACCAGCCAACCTTGATGGAGCGCTGCCGACAACAGGCAACGTGACCATTGCACAGCTCCTCACTCCTGCGTTTACATTGGCTTCTTGTGCACAGACCACCGAGTCGGGACTTGTCGACAACAGCGGCAGCACCAGCTGATCATGCACGAATGAAGCACAATGCATCCTCCCGGGCAAACTAAGTGTCGGATTGTCATCTTGTGAAGTTGACTTTCAATTGAACTCGGAACAGTCCGAATCTCGTATCTCGGCATCTCCTAAGTGAACGGTCCGAGCGAGCGAACGGACGTGAGATTATGCAAGTGCCAGGCAACAATGGACGCTGGCCATTGGGCGCATGCGTACTTTGACAGGTTTGTTTGCACCCAATCTCCCAATGTCCGAGCTCGAGCCCTCATTTGCTAGCATGCATTTTCTTGGAATCTTCGAGCCGAAGGAGACAACGAGCCGCGGACAGTCCGCCTCGAGGCGACAAGGGCGACGCAGATATTCGAGGAGTGAAACACGTGCGTTCACGCTTTTTCGGCGCCGATCCCTGAGTAGCGCTCCACGACGCGAATCCCGGCGGTTCCCGACGAGGTTAGTAGTCAGCCTGTCAGCCCTGACGGCGACCCTAGTTCTTTTTAGTATTTAGGAAGCGCCATTGATGAGGGGCCATGTAGCACTGACACTCAGGAACCCAGACTGAGGAGCCAGGGGAAGCCACTGCACGCGTGGACACAGCGAGGACGTCGTGTCCTTCGCGGCGTTGAACACAAGCTGTCAAACGTGGGAATCGCGATGCTGGATTGGACGCTGAGACGGTCAGCCAAGGACAATGAGTACCCGGCCGGGTTTTGCGTGGGCCGGATTTCAGCCAGCAACAGGCGGCGGGTTCGCTGTCAGACAACTCAATGGCATCTCGCAACCGGGCCAGCTTCTTTCGTTGCAAGTTCTACCGCGCTAACCACATTCCGAGATGCATCGAGGGCACCCCCGATTCCTCCGTTTTAAATGTAAGCATTCTGCGTGTTCAGGGCAAATGACGTGACAAGAGGGTTCTGAAAGCTCGCGTTCCTCAAGGTAGAAGCCTGGCACTGCCCCTGCCGCCACCCAGCGCTCACGACGGGGGTGCGGAATCACCGCGGTCGAATCACTGTGCCTTTGCCTCCCGCGCCTTCTTCTTGAGCGCCCGAACCCGTATGTCTGCGTTGTGGCTGTGACTAATACGCGTCCAAAGTCCACGGAGGTGGAACTTTTCAAGCACAAACTCCAGAATGGCGTGACTCCAGTATGGCGTGAGGGATGCACGGGTGCCGATGCTGCCACGAAGCGAGAGCGCCGAGCGAACAAATGCCTTGGGCATTGGGATCAGAATCGACGGCTTGCGGATCTTGCTCATGGCAGAAACCTATAGCAGAGGAAACGTGGCGCGTGTGAGTCTTCATCCGCAGTCCTTATTTTGCATTGCATTTCGTAGACACGCACCACATAGTAAGTGTTGATGATGCGGGTGTCGATACGCGCAGACTTGAGTTCCTCGCTAAGAGCAGCGTTCCACGCGACGAGGAATGCCTTCGAGCCAGAATAGGTTGCGAGAAGCGGGGTCGGGGTGCTGGCGAACGAGCTCAGGGTGAGAATGAGGCCGCGCTGCTTGCGAGCGAGCATTGCCGGCAGGATAGCCCGAGTCGTGCGCAGTGTGCCAAAGATGTTGATGTCGACAATGCTATTGAGCTCGGAAAGGTCGGTCGTGGCGAACGACACGGGCATCTCGTGCGAGCGGCCAACATTGTTGACTGCAGCATTGGACAGAAGCGCCAAGACGTGTAGCGTTGACGTGAGACACACAAATATAAGACGGGCCCGAGCGGCGTGGACTGACCGAGCACACGGACGTCAAGCTCTGTAACAGCTTGGCGGATGGGTTCGTAATCGGCATCCTTTGCAACCTCGTAGTCAAGCGAGATTGTCTTGGTCTGCACCTTAGGGTTCTTTTGGGCTAGGGCTGGTGTTAGCGTGTGTGTCGAGCGAGCGCGTCATGTTTGACTAACTTATTTCTGCCGCGACAGTGTCGAGTTTTGCCTGGGTGCGTGACACGAGGAGGATGTTGAAGCCCTTGGCGGCCAGTTGGAGAGCGAATTCGCGGCCAATGCCATCAGTCGCACCGGTGACGACTGTGCGGAGATTGTCAGGAGACACGACAGCAGTGGTTGGCGCAAACTATGCGCACCAGCCCATGCTCCTTTCTTCGCCCCGTACTTGCTCCACTGAGTACAGCAAATGTGAGACCAAGTACAAGCTCGAGACACGCAGAGACGCGTACATTAGTGCCAGGGAAGATGAAGAGCGTGAGGAAAAGTCCAGCAAATGAGAGACCAATCGACAACCAGGTGAAGAGCCCCGTCGAGAAAATGAAGAAGGTCGTGAATGGGAACAGCGATGACAACAGCAGCGCGAGCACACGCGGGTTGAGCAGCGCCATATACGGCGGTTTCTGTACTTCGGTTGGCGCCATGGTATGACGAGCAGGAGGTCTCCTGTATGGGTCGGCAATGGCCGGCGCAGGTGAGATTTCAACGTCGGAGCGCGAATACTCGTTTTTCTTCACTTACATACCACGTTCCTCTACCAAGGTGCACCAGCCGTAACCCACGCTCTTGCACCATGGAGAGGACCAAGATCAACAAAGCTGGGATCTAATACCCGCCGCGCATCTCTTCCCACTGCCTTGCGGGCTTCGCTTTCTCTGCACATCCCTATCTACGTCCACCAGCTGTAGTTTTGCATCGGCACTTCAATCAAACACCTGGATAGCATTTGATCTTCTCAGAAAGCAACGGAGACGTCTTCTTGCAGCATCCTTGGCTGATTTGTGTGAAATTATGCAAATTTTCTGTGTCTAGCCGCTATGCCTGGGCTGCCTTCAAACACTCGACAGTCCGCCTGAATGCCTCCTCTCGCAACTGCTCGAAGATCGACATGCCCTTCGTCACGTACCGCTCCCAACTGTGGCCTGCCCGCGGGACAGCCATAAAGTCAACCGCAACCCCGGCCTCAGTCAACTTTTGTTGGAACGCCACGCAGTCGCTGTACAACGCGTCACGTGTTCCCACCACCAGAATCAATGGAGGAAATGCTGACGCCTCGCAAAATAGTGGCGATATCCTGGGGTCGCCACGGTCCATGTCCACAGGCAAGTACGCCTGACGAAACTTCAGCAGCAACTGCGGCGACACCTTCTGTCCCGGTCCGTCCCCGGGAATCTCATCACCAGGGATCGGCGGTGGAGACCCTTCACGTGCGTGTGTACGAAGGTCGACAGGTGGGTACCAAGCACTGACTGCTCGCACCATGCCTTTCGGCAAGGACGCGGCAGCGAGCAGGGCCAGGTTAGCCCCAGCGCTAAACCCTCCCACGGTCAATCTCGATGCATCGAGCCACTCGGGCTGCGTCTGGGTGTATTTAATGACCGAAAGGACATCATCGAGCGCGTGTGGCGCTTGGTGCCACGGGCCTTTGGCGTAATCCGCGTCCAGAACAACACATTTGAGCGTGTTCGAAAGGTATCGACAAATCTCAGCTTCTCTGATCATGGCATATGTAAGTGTTCTAAGTCAATAAGTAGCATGTTGAGACTTACACGCCGAGGAGAGGCATGATGAAACTTCCACCGTGCAAGTTAATGTGCACAGGCAACGGGCCAGTGGCACCAGCAGGCACGTAGACTTCAACGTTGATCTTCCTGTTGCTGTCATTCGAGTCGACAAGTATGACTCTATCAGGAAGAATGGACTGGTCGAGAGGCACCAGGTCCACAGTGGCCTTCCTGGTCTTCGCTGCCCAAACCGCGAGCCCTGCTGTTGCACGGATGCCGTAAATGGTTGCCATGAAGGGGATATACTCGCTGAGAGGCATCCCCAGCTTCTGCTGGGTGTCATAATCAATGAGGCCGAACATGTTGGTCTGCGGCTAAGGTGCTGCGGCAGAGTTCCAGCTCCGTCCGCGACTCAGCTTCCTGAACCGTGACCTGCTCGAGAATCATTGCGACTGCAGCACGAGAATCATGATCTGAAAACATTAGTCTCAGTACTCTTGGTGGTTATAGTCATTCGAGGCTACTGGCTACTTAGATGATAAGGTAGAGCACAACGTCGCGGCGTCGTCCGCCGCGGAGGTCAAATGACGCGCCATCTCCGACTGTTGGATATACATGTTTGAGTGACAAGACGCCAGTCAGAGACCCACAGTTACTTGTGTTAGATTAATAAGAGATGTCGTAAGCAAATGCGTCGTGTGCAACTGAGACAGCTGAAACGGACTCGCTCAGCGGCCCAGCTCAGCTCGTTGACGGTGCATGCGCCGCCCTCAAACGCTCTAATGTCCGGCGAAACGCCTCTTCGCGAAGCTGTCCAAAGACAGGCATGTCTTTCTTCACGTATCGTTCCCATCCGTGCTGGCCTCTAGGCACCGGCATAAAGTCAATGTCGTGACCACTTGCCTCCAGCTTGCGATGGAACGCTACGCAATCTGCGTACAGCGGATCCTTCGTCCCGACAATGATCGTGATTGGAGGAAACGCTTCTGGGTCGCAGCAGATAGGTGAAATCCGTGGGTCTGCTGGGTCAACACCAGGCTGGAGGTACGCGCGACCGAAGACGTATTTGACGACATGAGGAGATAGACCTTGACCTGGGCCAATTCCAGGCACTTCGTCGCCTGCAACGGGTGGTACCTCCTCGCGGATGCCCTCGCGGAGGTCGACAGCCGGATACCAAGCAGCCACACATTTGACTTCTCCCTTCGGCAGCGCAGCAGCCGCAAGCAAAGCGAGGCAACCTCCTGCGCTGTAGCCACCAGTGGTGAGTCTGGAGCCATCGAGCCAGGTCGGTTGAGATTTGGCATATTCTATGACGGCAAGGACGTCGTTGAGGGCAGTTGGCGCTGGGTGCCACGGGCCTTTCGCATAATCCGTGTCAAGCACCACACAATTCAGTTTTGTCGAGAGGTATCGACAGATTTCGGCATCCCTGTAGGGAGGACACTTTAGAAAACCGATTCTTTTGATATGTTAGGTTCACTCACATCCCAAGCAGCGGAACTACGAAGCCACTGCCATGAAGGGATATGTGAACGGGCAGTGGACCAGTTGCGCCAGGAGGTTCATAGACCTCGACACGTATCTTTCGATCTTCATTCTGCGCGTCGACATAGATTACGCGGTCCGGAAGGATGGAATGGTCGAGCGGTACAAGTTCGAGTGGGACTTTTCGATTTCTCGCGGCCCAAGTTGCAATGGGGGCAGTTGCGCGAAACAAGTAGACGTAGGACATGAACTGCATGTACTCGCTGAGTGAGATACCCAGCCGGGCCCTGAGGTCTGAGTCGACGAGGCCGAGCATGCTCGCGAAGACGGATGACGAAGAGGATACAGAGGTGCTGTGCGGTTGTGCCCGGCCCGGCGTGCTCTTGCCCTCGTGAATCCCGCACACTGCGGATCCGCCGCGACTGTCTCCTCAGAGCGGACTCTCCTCCTCGGGATTCAACTTTATGAAACCGCAGCTTCTCCGCGCCGTATCCGCAGTCATCGACTGTGCTATGACGCTCTCTGATTCGCACGCGAAATCAACTCTGTCCTTCTTGGGATAGTTCGTGGAGCGAAATGTAAACCCTGCATCCAACGAGCACATCGAGCATTTAATCGGTGCAGGGGTACAAAAATCGAGCCCCCAAGAGCTGCTCCGCTGCTTCCCCAATGTTCACTCTTCAGGCTTTCTTTCAACTCGCGCTCGCAGCCACTGGCATTGCTGGCGCGCCAAACTTCGTCCAGCTTCCAACTGGTCGTTACATCGGTCTATATGATCGTCAGGCTGACGCTCGCGTCTATTACAACATTCCGTATGGGACAGCTCGACGTTTCGAGGCGCCTCAACCGCTTGACGATAGCGGCTCATCGAATGCTCTTGTGAACGCCTCCACTCACGGACCTGCCTGCATCAACTTCAACATTCCACCTCCATTCGACGAGGGCTTTGCCTTACTACTGGGCGAGACGCCGATCGAGCCTCAGGTCGAGGACTGCCTGTCTATGGACGTCTACGTACCGGACGGCTACTTTCGCCAGCCACTCCCAGTCCTCGTGTACATCCCTGGTGGTGGCTTCCTCGTGGGTGCGAGTTTTGGTTACGACCTCCGCCCACTTCTTGAACGCGGCGTTAGACTCGGCAAGCCCTTCATCGCCGTGACTTTCAACTATCGGCTTGGTCCCCTGGGTCAGCTTAACCCGTCCACAGGTGTGACAGACGAGATCAACCTCGCACTTCAGGACCAGCGTCTCGCCCTTCGCTACGTGCAGAAGCACATTCAAGCTTTTGGTGGCGATCCTCGCAAGGTCAGCTTCGCGTAGCGTCCTGCAACCCTGACAATACTCGTTTTACTCATAACTTAGATGACACTCCGCAGGTCATCATATCTGGCGAGAGTGCTGGCGCGGAATCTACGATCTATCAATACCTGTGGCCACGGAATGAAACACTCTTCCGCGGGGTATGGGTCATGAGTGTGCCGTCGTCCGGCCAGCCCGCTCTGCAAAAAGAGTTTACTCCCAAGGACGAACTCGTTTTCCGTTACGCTGTTGCTGCGGGTTGTCCTCCAAACCAGACACTAGCCGATACCATCTCTTGCCTGCGTATTACCCCAATTCCAGCTCTGGTCAATGCCTCGGAAGCTTGGGAAGGCAGTCAGATGAGCATCGGTGGCAGCTCCATCTCCGGCAACATCTTCAAAACAATTCGCGCCGGCAACTATCCGAAGATGCCGATGGTCATCTCTACCTGCCGTGACGAGGGCACGAGCACGGCAATTGGGTTCAAGTCGGACAACGACGAGACCACGGCTATTGCTGCCCAGATCCTGGTTAACTCGGCGCGTATGGACCCTGAGCGTGGTGTCGTCTTCGTTGACGATCTCATGGCTGCCTATCCAAACGACCCTACTGTCGGGTGTCCCTACGATGGTCAGAACACGACTTACGGCCAGCCATCGCAGTTCAAACGCATGTCGGCTATCATGACAGACTCAACGTACACACAACCGTTTGTGGAGTATCTCGACACGTTCTCCAAGGTGCAGAGCGTGTGGGGCATCGAGTGGGCTCAGAGAATATCTGGTACTGGCGTCGACCCTACGTACGGAGTGACGCATGGTTCGGACCTGTTCTTCTACTTCCCCCGGCTTGGTGGCGACAAGCGCGACCCTCGTCTTCACGGTCAGGCAGCACTCGTACACCAGATTCAGGACGGGTTAGCGAATTTTGTCACAGACCTGACGCCGCAGAGCAGAAGCGAGAGGTACAAGTGGCCAATGTTTGCGCAGGAACGGAAGGTGACACGGTTTGATTCGAACGGCGCTCAGACGGTGAATGCTCCACACCGACCTGGTTTTGATGTTATCCGAGAGGGCCTGCGACCAGCTAACTTCTAAGCGAAATGTACCAGTCGTCTCCTGTAAAAATAGCCTATAGTCAAATGAAGAAACTCGTTGAAACTCCGCTAACAAGCAATCCTTCGACGAAATGCCGGCTCACGGGCATACGTCCACCCATGTGCGCGTAGCTCCAGATCGGCTAGAAAACAAGACCCCCGACAGGCTTGCGTTCGTGCTCGCGGAGCGGCCCATTTGCAAATGTGGCCGCTTTGGCGTGCGTAACTCAAAGCCCGAGTCAAACAGCAGAATCGAGAAACACCCGGTGTCGCCGCCGGTCTCGGGCGTGCCTCCTACAGCGCCTCTTACTCAATGAAATGGCTTGTTTGGGCAACGAGCATGCGCAGCAATGCAAGGTCAACACGCTTGCCCAATGGTTGCTCCTTGACCTTTTGCCATCTCGCTCTCCCTGCTGTCTGCTGACTCGGACATAGCGAGTCTGGATGAATAAATCAAAGTCGGCAACTGGTCGCTTTTTCGGACGCATCTTTCGAAAACCGTCTCAGAGTAGACAGCCCACGGTGAACTCAACCATTGCACCGAAATCAGACCAGTCCTCTTCAGTACCATCTGTACCAGCTCACTCGGCTAGTGAGCTGAACTCGGTCCCGGAGTCTTTTCCGCTTGGTTCGTCGGCGTCGACGTCGCCTACGAAGGCTACAACTCCTGCGACCACCCCACCGGCCAGCGTTGGCTTGGAACCAACCGTGGTTCCCGACTACCTTCAGCCACCCGAGGCTTCGTCTCCATTGCATACAGCAGGTGCTATTGTCAAAGAGTTCGCTGCAACACTGAGGGATACATCCGATATGTGTTTGCCACTCAAGGCGGCACTGGTTCCTTTGGTAAAAGCCTGGGATGTTTATGATGTACGAGCTCGCGTCTTTTGTGTTTTGGCAGGAAGCTGAACCTGATGCAGAGGACTGTCGAACTTCAAGACGACTTTGTCGAGCTCGCAAGCAAGCTCGCGGCACTCGATCTCATTACGAAAGCGCATCCTGCACGAGCGTCATCTAATGATGCCGACCTCCGCGAGCGATTGGACGCAGTGACAAAGTATGTGGTCTGCATCAGCTTACACCGTTTCTAACGAGAAGCATTCAGGGCCGTGCAGCAACTCGCCAGTGCGATTAGCGCGAAGCAAGCTCGTGGCAGATTCGCACGTACAGCGCAATCCGTAGACGATGTTGCGTTCGTGAAAGTGTTATTCAGAAGGGTCTCGTCGCTTCTCGAGGTCTTCCAGGTGAGCACTCACTTTACTCTGGTTGAGTTGGCGTCCTCTGACCACATCACTTTAGTTCGAAGCTTCTATAAGAACGGAGAACAAACTGGATGTTGTCCTTGTGGTAAGACTGCTGGGGTTATCTTACCTTCATAGCTAAACTATCCGCAGCGTCTCGCAGCCGCCGAGCAACGCCATCAGACACACGACGACTCGATTCAACGCATCCTTGCCCAAATTGAACAACAGCAGGCGGAGCAGAAACAAGTC
>Ga0247815_10003771_pt1 | contig 10795 bp, 11 predicted proteins | sample UWRJL194509B1_FD_181014 | JGI IMG/M metagenome (GOLD analysis project Ga0247815, IMG submission 181014) | Plant litter microbial communities from Arlington Agricultural Research Station in Wisconsin, United States - UWRJ-L194-509B-1 | ecosystem: Environmental > Terrestrial > Plant litter >... | reverse complement strand
GCGGATCACCCGCGCAGGTAGACACCCATGGGTCGCAACGGGTACGGGTCGGGTTGGACCTTGCTGACCCGCGACCCATCTCGAGACCCGGACAATAAACAGCAATTCAAACATGATTAAATTGTCTGTATATACTCAGAAATACGCTACATTTGCATTCAGGGTAAACAGGAGAGCAAATGATGAGGGGAGGATGAGATAAAACTGCGGTATGCGCGCACGCCAAAGATAGCGAGCGATCTCGACGATACCGCGACCGTTTCATGCAAGCGTAGAACCGCCGAATAGCCCTTGAAAGGGGCTATCTGGCGATATGCGAGAGCGAGGGCAAGCGAGAAGAGACTGAGGCAGGGCAGGATGCGCAAAGCGGACAAAAAGAACGCACCTCGATATATGCATTATAGTGCTGTATTAGGATGTCTTTGGCTGGCCACTGACACTTGAATAAGGCCGGCTGATCTTGAAGTGGCGTTGCAAGTTGGGAAATGAGTGGGAAACGGAAGGGGTATGCGCAGGAGGGGAGAGAGTGTGTTGAACAGGTTAAGGCCTCTGCAATGGGAGAAGGGCAACTGAGTTAACAATTGAACAAGAGGGCGCATATCTGTACACACGTGCAATGGGAGAAGGGCAACTGAGGATTGACCCTGAGTTGCCTCCCATGCAGTTTATATACAAGTGAAGCGCAAATACATCCAAACATTGGTAATTGCCAATGTTTCTACAAAAGTACAACACGATACCACATAAGTGGGATCGGTATTAGCAACCATGGGTGATCATCAAAATGGAACACAAGATAGGACCAAGTCAATACCAGAATCATGAGACTGTGCTGGAAACACAAGTCCAACAGAGTGTGCAATTACGGCAGGTTCCGATCATTGATCTTGCACACTCTCTCCTCCTGCGCATACCCCTTCCATTTCCCACTCATTTCCCAACTTGCAACGCCACTTCAAGATCAGCCGGCCTTATTCAAGTGTCAGTGGCCAGCCAAAGACATCCTATTACAGCACTATAATGCATATATCGAGGTGTGTTCTTTTTGTCCGCTTTGCGCATCCTGCCCTGCCTCAGTCTCTTCTCGCTTGCCCTCGCTCTCATGTATCGCCAGATAGCCCCTTTCAAGGGCTATTCGGCGGTTCTACGCTTGCGTCAAACGGTCGCGGTATCGTCGAGATCGCTCACTATCTTTGGCACGCGCGCATACCGCAGTTCCATCTACTCGCTCCTCGCCGCTTCTCTCTACCTTCTTCTGTGCATACCCTCCAATTTGAACATTTGAAACCCATCCATGATTTTCATTCTCCTACGATCATTGTATATACTAGAATTTGGGTCCCATGCTTACCTTCTCAACCCACCCATCCACTCACCACACTTTCCTACCTGTCTACCTCTGCCAAACCTTTATATTAGTACATCACAATGCTCATACATACCAAATAGAGTTTTATGTCAGTTAGATAGCTTTGTAATGTAGATCTGGAGTGCAGACCCACGAGACCTGAGCGCAGACCTGAGACCCGTGAGACCCGTGAGAAACCCGTCACGACCCTTCAACCCGTGGGTCTGACGGGTCAAACCCGCAGCGGGTATGGGTCAGGTTGGCCTGAGGACACCCGTAGGTAGACCCGTGTCCTACCCTAGTGGTTCGTGTTGCAGTGCCATCCCATCTCCTAGCCTGCCGCTTCGTAATGCCTGCTTCGTTCCACACGCAACCTGTGCATGTTTGAAGCCCTTAATGAGGGCTACGATTCAGTTTAGAATGCGTGTTGATCGGGGCTCTAGATCAAAAGATTGAGCACCATCTCTCTCAATTTCACTCCCCTCTCACCCTAACCCCACCCACATCTGTATTTCTTCAATCTATGTGCTCCACACTCTCGCGCGATGGTCTCTACCACTCTCTAAGATAGTTTCGCACAGTTTTAGCATGTATATATTGTGTAAACTAGGTTCAACCTTCTTTCAAGTCGAGTTCAGCCCTCTTACTCATTCTGTATCCACTCTCACTCTTGCTCTACCCCTGGATAGCAAATTAGATAGGGTTTTCATATATCATAGCTTTGTTTCAATATACAGAAGTGGGTCTGGGCTCCACAGAAAGCTGTGGGTTACCCAGACCCGAGCACCTGAGTGACCCATGGGTAACCCATAGGTAACCTGTGACCCAGCTGTCCTGGGTTCGGGTTTTCTGGGTCTGGGTCCAGGTTGGCACTTCATACCCAGGGGTTGACCCGGGAGATGCACTACACCTGACCAGCTGATCTGCAGCTTCATAACAGCTGCTTTGATTCACGTGCAACCAATGCACATTGGTAGCCCAAGGGCAGGGCTATCTGGCTGTATAACATGTGCATGGATCCGGGCTCTAGAACAAAAGATTGAGGGATATTTTCCCTGACCTATCCCCCTCATCGTCCTCCTCCCTGGCTCTGTGCTCATATCCCTGGCCTGCTCTCCCTTCAAATTTTGTGCAGTCCATTTAATTACTCTCTACACTAGTTTCACACAATTTTTACATTGCTCTTTTTATTTTATGGCTTCAGCAGTTGCTAACATCTGTCATACCTTTTCCTCCTCTCTTGTACCCATCTGGTCCATCTTTTCCTGCTGTACTAAGTTGAATGCATGTAGTCAATATTTCTAACATTATTTAATATATCAAAATGGGTCTGCGACCACAGTGAATGCTGTGGGGTACCCAGAACCCATGACCCTGGGTAACCCCTGGGTAACCCTTGGGAGTACCCAGACCCAGTGCACCTGGGTCGGAATTTGCCAAACCCAGGTATGGGTTGGCCTCTCAGACCCAGCAGTTGACCTGGTGCAGGCATTACTTATGCTTGTGTACCCCATTCTTGTTCCCTCTCACCCAACCAGCTCAGAATTATGGCCAAAACCAGAGTGCACACAGTCCCCCAATGCAACTACATTGACCTCACCAACAACAAGACACCGCTGCCTGCCAACCTCCCCACCTGCAGTGATGTGGTATGAGACTATGCCATGCACATAGCCTGTGGGTGCCGCACCTGCAGGGAGGCCTCATTGACCAGCATCAAGAACATTGACTGGCTCTGCCAGAAACTCCTCTGGATGCACAACACAACCAAACATGAGCTGTTCAACTTCCTTGCCGCCCAGTACTGTGACTCTCTTGTTGAGGTTCTGCTCCTCCACCACATCATCAAAACAGACCACAAACAGCTCAACCAACTCCAATGCTGCACATACTGTAGCAACTGTCAGATGCCCATGCACGTAGACCATGCATAGACCTACATTGTGGACACATGTTCTGCATCAACTGCATCAAGTGGTACATCAAGAGCACTGAGGAGGCAGAAGACAAGCCATGCTGCATTGACTGCCAGGAGGTCATCACGAGGTACAAGCTGAACTACCAGCTTGGCAAGCTCATTGATGATCTTGAGGGGGTCACAACCTGAAGGGGGGGGGGTAGTGGTGTGGAAATCATGCTCATGCCCTCTTCTCACCCCTCAATTTGCACCCCAATTTGCACCACCCTCTTCCCATGCTTCCTAGCTTCTTGCCATCAACTTCTGGGCTTCTCCCCTGGTTACCTGCCACTGATATTCTCCCTATATCACGCCATGTGCCATGTACACTTCTTATTGCATCGCCATGACTCACTCAGCCACACACTTCTCTGACTATATATACAGCCTCTGTACCTACTGTATCTAGTGAGATTTGAGCTGGTTGGCCATAAACTGCTTTGCACATCTCACACTCCCTCATCTCTGTGAGTGATCCTTAACCACTGTGCCTCTGTGCCTTGTGTGTTGCAATACAGAGTACCCAGACTCACCTCACACAAGGTCAAATTTTCTGAAAATTGTATAAATATGGTCAGTACCTGGAAAATGAGCTAATTTTAATAGAAATTAATGCTAAATACACTTCAACACATTTTCGAATGTGCCTACCACTGTTTCCTAATTGGGACAAAATCTTCGCTCCAAAACTATCTAATAATTCGGTTCTCATCAGCGGCTTTCATTTGACCTAACATAAATGAGTCTTGCTGTAGCAGTTCTTGAAACATCTCAGGCTGAGGGCTTGATGCTTCTCAATGACTCAGCAGCATATATTCCTTGTTTTTGGATAAATGATATGCCTCAGTACACCAGGTTGACCTGGGTTTCACATTATTATTTTTCATAGCAAGTACATGTGATATTAGCAAATGGGCTTGATATTGGCATACCAATGTGCAGTCAACACAAGCCATGCACAGTGAGATGCTCACTGTCTGAGGCTGCTTATGGACATAGCATGACAACGAGATTTTCTGTGAACAGGCAGAATAGGACAGCAAGATCATTAATTTTGCACATCTTCTTGCTTAGCAGAAAATTTGAATAGGTACAGTCAAAGTTCTCATAATGAATACACTCATAACACAGAATGCATACAACTGAGACTGAGTCCCAGTAGTCAGCATGTGTGCTTCTCATATGGAATTTGCCGAAAATGTGTGCATAATGAATCAAATGCACAAATTTGCTTCACAAAATCATATTCATCATGAGAACTTCAACTGTAGACCTCAATATTTATTTTCGCTCTGTAGAATATTCTGCTTCCTACACAGCAGGGATATTCTGACAGCAATCCCAATCAGTTGGGCTGGAATGGGGCTGCTTGGTTCAGCTTAGGACAGCCCAAAGGTCCATGCTCGAGCCCGGCTTGGCCTTGGGTTTCCATAGCCCCAGCCATTCTCCATAAATTATGATGGACGAAAAAATGTGGTGCAAGGAACGGTAAACAGCTGTATGGCTCTGGGATGAGAAATCACTAACTATAACAATGGTTGGCATCACTTCCAATGGTTTGGTCTGCACATTTTCCTTGTGAATCGGATGTATTGACTTGAAGTATCTCAGTTGGCCTGATGGTGTAGTTGGTTATCACGTTCGTCTCACACTTCTTGTTCACGAGCGGTCGCCAGTTCGAGCCTGGCTCAGGTCATTTTTACAAACCGCGAACTTACTTGCTCGTGTCCCTAGGGGTTGCAGCAGGCCTGATTTAGTCCCGATGAACTGGTGCGCAGCAACGCAGAGTCTGCGGCAGGCGCCGGATACGGGTGGCGCCAGCACGGATCTCATCCTCCTGCCACGCTCCACGCTGCAACTGCGCGAGCCGACAGCACGCAACACCGCGGCAACGATCATCTCGAGACGCCATGCTCGTCCTGACGATTGCAGCCTACCTCGGCTACTATCTCGTTCTCGCATGGACGTACTGCGCTCTGGCTTTGCGACGGTAACCGGGATTCGCACGCTCGGACGAGCTGCTACTGACCTACTGCGTCAGAGTCGATTCAGCGCAGCCGGCGTCGCCTCCCAGCGCTGACCCCACTGACCCGACCGCCAGCGCTGGCGGGGGCTCCTGGTCGTGGCTTGGTGCCCTGTTTAGCCCGTTGGGAGACAGGTGTGTCCTCCCGCCAGGTCTCTTACACTCTCTTGAATCACTGACCCGGTATATCATCACGAAGCACAATTGCAGTTCTTGACCGTACCCCGCCACTCTCTTTTGCCGCGCGGCCTGCCAGCTTTGGTCGGCGCATCTCGGAGGAAGACGGTGCGTTTGCTCCGTTATTCGATATTGAGCCGTGTGCATTCGGCGTGATGGTACATGCCAGCGTAATGCTCACTTGAACTACTACACCAGGTGCCGTCGTTGGATATCTTATTCCCATCGACGCGTTTGCTCTGAGCCCGTCAGACGGCAATGCTTGTGCGGGCACTCTTGTGCGTGACGGTCACCGGTACGTGTGTAGCAAGTTGTAGCGATTATATCTGATACACTCTAGCATACCTGAAGTGTCGGAGAGCTGGATTGCTCTCGTTCAACGTGGAGGTTGCGGGTTTGCAGCCAAGGTTTGGCTGCGCGCCGGATCATACACGGCACCGCTGACCAGACAGTCTCACAGGTTCTCACGGCCCAGCAGTTCGGGGCGCGGGCTGTCGTGGTCGGCAACTCTGAGCCTAGATTAGAGACTGGCGAACGTGATAGTCTCGTGCAGATGTATGCTCCAGGCGAGTTACGGCGCATCGCTCCAGACGCCACCGACTGATCTACCGCACATAGGCTCCTCTGGCGTGGAAGTGACGATACCTAGCGCATTCGTAACATTCGCGACCTTCAACCGGCTCGAGCGGCTGCTTGAGAAGAGCAATACGACGACTAGTGGATATCGCACTCTTAGTCTTGCTATGCTTCCTGAGATTGGCGGCTGGGAGTGGTACTCGTGAGTTTTCTGGCTTGCATTCACGAGACTGTCATCGCTCATCGAGCATCCCGAACTTCATCTTCTTGTGCTTGTGCCTCATTCACGCCATCAGCCCGGTATTGACGTTCCTGGCCCTGCTTCTTCTCCCGTCTCTGCTCACCCTCATCACGCTGCTGTTACACCGTGTACGAGTTGCCCGCGCTAGAAGGTCTGTCGAAGATGTTTCGTAGTGATGCGGGCTGACTTTGTATTTCCATACTAGAGCTGACCGTGCGCCGGAGGAAGTGGTCTTTGCCCTTCCGTGGCGCGTTTGGGGCGAGAGAGGCCTACTAGGGGATGGAGATGAAGACCACGATGACAAGCTATCGACATCAGGGCTGCCGCCATTGGGCTCAGCTCTCGGAGGACTCTCCATCGTCGGGTCCGTCGATGTTGGGCAAGGCAATCGTTAGTATCAAGCAATCCCACTGCTACCCATCTAACTCACCGAATCCTTTAGCCGCACCATCCAACGGAGCCGACGGTTCAGATGTACCCGCATCACCATCATCTGCCGCTGCGAGTCCAGCCGTTCCGACCGAGCGAACAACGTTGTGCCCGCCCAACACCACTCATGCCAGCACTAGCCGGCTCGGTACGCCATTTCTACTTGACTAATTTTTTGTCATTCCATGCTGACTGGAAGAAGACTTTATGCGGGTCGGGCCACCTCCGGTGTGGTTTGCTTCTCAGACGCAGTGTGCGATCTGTCTTGGCGACTTCGAGAGGGGTGATCGAGTGAGGACATTGGCCGCTAACTTGTTCGCATCTGCTTATACGGAGTGAGCAGGTTCGCATACTTCCGTGTCGTCATGTGTTTCATCTCGAGGAGGTCGATGCCTGGCTTATTAGCCGGAAGAAAGTGGTGCGTGTTTGCTTAAGATGACGGGTTGTCACATTGACGGTTGTTTTCGTAGTGCCCTATCTGCAAATCTGATGTAACTGCTCATCTTCGCGCGCTGGCAGCGGCCAGAGAGTCACGTGTTGCGCGACTACTAGGCGCATTCTCAACTCTTTTTCCACACGGCAACCGTGGGGTGCAGCCGGCTGCTCGCGTGGCACAGCATGAGCCTGACATCGAAACTGGGTACGGAGCAGTTGGGACGACAGGTAAAGCATCCTAGGCATATGCGTAGTGTATATGTGTGCTAATTACACGAAGACCAAGGGAGTCCGGACAGCGAAGATCGCTGGCTTTCCATTTCGGAGCGACTTGCTAGACGGGAAGCGCAACAAGATGGCATCAGAATCGGGGGTACGTATGCCTCCTCAGAGACCGAATTCCAGCATCAACAGCGTGCCCGCGATACGGCAATTGAGGACTGGGTGCATGGCGAGGACGATTCTGCGTCGTCGAGCCACAGCCCAACAAATGGCACCCATATTGACCAACGCGCCGAATCAGAACCACAACACAATTCTCCACATCGCGTTGCGTCCTGATCTGATTTCGCAATCTGACGGCCATGGAGTAGTTGTATGTGCTGTATAACTAGTTTCTCAATTGACGGACCTGTGCAGAGTTTACAGTGCGACTAAGACAGGCAACGATGAAAGTAACCTCTCCCAGCAATTCACTTCTTCCCAAAGAACCCGCCGATCTTTGTCTGCCCGGTTGTGGTAGCCTTCGCAGTTGCAGCTTTGGGTTTAGGTTTTGTCGCTGTAGCTGCAGGTTTGGATGTCGATTTCGCCGCGGGCTTCGACTTGGCGGATGCTTGAGGCATCATTTCACCGTCATTTGGAGCGTCGTCGTCGGTCTCGTACTCCGAGTAGTCTTCCGTCACTTGGGGGAGGTGTCAGCTTTGTTCACTCTGAAGTAGCCAGGCACTACCCATCGAGCCGTCTTGGTCGGTGGTGAAGCGTTCTTTCACCACACGCTTCTTAGGTCTCCCATTGCTGCCAAATGGAACCTGAGATTTCATAGCCTTCTTGCGCGTGACTTTGTGTTCTGGTTCGGTGTCTTCGTACAGGTCGACGTTGGTGCCTGCATTTCGTGAGTCTAGTGCCTCTGTTCCGTGGAAGAGCGGATTCGTACGAGAATCGACCTCCATGGAATCCTCGTCATCGCTGAGCAAGATTTTGCGCTTACGCCCAGCCATTGAGTCTGCCGTGATATTATGGCGAGCCTTCGGCGCCGGCTCATCACCATCATCGTCGCTAAGAACGACACGGCCTTTCCGCGAGCTTCCGCGGCGCGCTGGAGCGTCCGGCATTGCGACGTCTTCGTCCTCGTCCTCGTCCGGCTCTGTCGCAGGTACGGTAGACGCACGGGATGAGGGCCGCGAATCGATGATAGCTACTGGAGCCGCCGGAGTCTTCTTCGGCTTGGTTTTGACTTCCGGTTTAGACTCGACCTTGACGTCTGTAGTAGTAGAGGGAAGCCCGCTACCGGGGAACTTCCCTTTGGTATCCTTTGAAGCGGCTGGTGCAGGCTTTATCTCGTCTTTGCTTTTCGCCTTGCTAAAGTCGAGGGTTCCTGGCTTGGGCTTAGGTTTCGTGTCTAGTTTCGCCGAATCCTTTTGCGACAACGAAGGTTTGGATGAGGTTGATGCGAGAGCTGGCTCGTGCGGCTTCAGTGGCGTCTTGGCAGTACCATCTGAACGATGAAGACGCGCAGCAAGTCCGACGATGCTGTGATCCTGCAGTAGTATCCATTAGCAAACACGTTATCTTGGATATGCGTGTGTCACCTTGAGCGGCGTGTGGGAGAGGCTGTAAATGTGAGCGACGCTGGCCGAGACCAATTGCTGCTTGACCTCTGGTGAACACACAACATCGTTGAGCGCACCAGATCGCATAAACGAATGGACGTTTGGATATCACCTTCGACAGTATCTTGGGGCGCGAACAAAAAGTGGCGGTTGCCGGCTGCGTCGTCTCCAGCAACAATATAGGTGGCCCAGGTTTTGCCGTTCGACGCCGCATGATGTATAGCAAGCACACTGCGTGGCGCATATGTTCGGTCAGCAGCGCGAAGGCTTAATTGTCAATGAGTTACTTCTTCGCTTGCTCCGCGTCGATCTTGAGCGCGTGAGCTAAGGTGCGATGTGTGACCTGCAAGTACCAGCAACTCAATGAGATATCTGAGGCATATGAGCTATTCGACGAAGGCGCACAATCTGGTGATTTGCGGCAAGCAATCTGTCGACGGTATCGGTGACGGTGGCGGGATTCATAATGATGAGACAGAGACGCGCTTTGAGCTCCGCTTTATTCCTCGGCTGTGCTTCATCATCCAGTCAAATTCGGCGGTTGGTCTCTCCCAATCGTCACAGAAGCAACGTTCGGATTGAATTATATGGGTAGGAATTGATTCGCCTGTGCCGACGTCGAGGAGACTGACTGAAAACTCCAACTGGCGTAAAGTCAAGTGGGAATTCTTATTGGCTGCTGGAGATTTAAGATACATAAGGGCTGCCAACGATGACGTGACAAGCACCTACAAAAAAAATACACAGAGGGCGACAAGGTGTGAACTGGGGAGGCGGAGGCAGACGATGGAGTCGTTCGAACGGCGAATGGGATGGGAAAGGCTCGAATGTCCGCGACAGCATGGCAAAACGAAAGTCCAGTTGGCGATGCGCTGTGATAGATATATATAGAACCAGAGGAGGTCGAGATGCGGACTGAACCAGGGCTTTCAAGTCCATGTGGAACAGCGCGATGGAGGGGATAGACATCAACGGGTCGTTGCAACGGGAGAGCGGGTGAGCGTGTCTGGATTAGCATGGGAGGGAAAGATGAAGTTAAAAGAAGAAGGCCCTAGGGATCCTTCATAGAACAAGGCCACCATTTGGCGTCCATTCGTCGCCATGATCCCCGAGTGGCATGGGCTGCAAACCTGCCGTCATGTTCATGCCGTCGATCATGCCCATCATCACATCGTTACCGTCGGCATCCAAACGCCTGCACTCAACACCACCTTCAGATCGAACTGTGAGGCATGTCAGACCACCATGATTTCTCGGGTTTAAAGCAACATAAACGCACGATGTCTGTTGAGCGCATCCATGCGCGCGAACGTCTTGCCGCAACCGTCGCAGGTATAGGGCCGGATGTTGAGATGGAGTGCCTCATGCCGCTTGCAGTCATGCTGACGTGCAAAGCCTTTCTCGCAGCCTGGCCATTTGCACTTGAAAGGACGCTCCTCGTTATGCGATCGAAGATGTCCTGCACGCAGGGAAGGATTAACACAAGATGGCGATCGGGCCGAGCATTTACTGACCTTTCAAGTTGAAGTGACGGGTGAACGTGCTTCCACAGCCAGGAACAGGGCAGACAAAGTTTGCCTCGCTCTTGCGACGGCTGTTGCTTGCCACCGCGGTAGCAGGAGTCGTCACGTGCGGCCGGCTGACCGATGGCAGATCCATGCCCATGCCCATGCCACCAGGAAGCATCTCGTCGAGATGGCGCGGCGATGCGTTCGGGCTCGGGTACGGACTCGGGCGACCACTGCTCAGGCTGCTGCCACGCTCGTGCGAGCCGCGGTTG
>Ga0247815_10003768_pt1 | contig 10802 bp, 7 predicted proteins | sample UWRJL194509B1_FD_181014 | JGI IMG/M metagenome (GOLD analysis project Ga0247815, IMG submission 181014) | Plant litter microbial communities from Arlington Agricultural Research Station in Wisconsin, United States - UWRJ-L194-509B-1 | ecosystem: Environmental > Terrestrial > Plant litter >... | reverse complement strand
CGATTCACGTTATCGGTATGGCAATAGCTCGACAGGTTGGTTCCAGACGCGTGCGGGTGCCGAAGGTGCGGCACTGTTCAAACAGGCCAACAGCATGAGACCAGACATTCCGAATTTCTCTGGTGCAATTGGTATGTGGCAGGCCGTAGAGTGAGGAGACGTAGTCATTTTCAAAGGTTGCAATTGGGACTCGAGCTGGACGATGATCTTCCGGTGTATACAAATGATTGGACCTTGAACAACATGTAATATTTACACAGGGTTGAAATCTAGGTTTATATGGAGAATCGTTGTTTGATTGAGCTCTAACCGGGGAGCATCATACAAAACGGGAACATTTTCTGTTAGTACCGCCCACTCGCACTCTCATGCTGACTGAATATCATCAGAGGACAAACGAAACTCCTCGTCCCAATGGAATCACCCGAGCCAACTACTCGAATTCAGATATTGCAAGAGTTTATTAATGAAGTGGATCACATTGCGGCTGCGTGCGAAATGCAAACCTTGACTTACCGATACCCGGACTCAGGACACTCCGCACAGCGTCTCTCAGTGTGTCCAAGCGGCAGCCAACTGTTTGACAAGTTGCCTACATCCTCAGCGCATGTTCCTCCAGAATATTCCCCTCCACCCTGCACACCATGTGGCTTGCCGCATTGCCTCATGTCTTGCCTCATGTTCCTCCAGAACATTCCTTCTCACCCTGCTTTACTCGTTTATATATATTAGCAGAGTGCCAACAGTTGTACAGTTGTGCAGTTGTACCTTAGCTTCGAGATCCTCAATCCTTGGTCAACTCTCACCTCCTTGTTCAGCCCAACCTCTCTCCTAGGCTGAGAAGGAAGGCGGGAGACTGAAGATTGGAGATCTCAAAGTTAAGGTACCACCACCGGGAGGTGAGGTAGCATTCGGATCAGATATAGACAGGAATTCATGACAGCTAGAAGCAATCTTGTCACAGTAGTTGGTCGAGGGAGCGCGAAAGATAAGACTACAAGGGCGCTGGAGCGGCATGCGACCGCCAGATGTATAGTACGAGCGCTCACCAGGGAAATTCAATTGGGCTCAGCGCGACTGCAACGCGACAGCGAGGTCGACGAGGAAGTGGCGCGTTTTCGCTCCGCCGTCCAGGTCGGCACCTGCTCCAAATCTCCATCTCACAATCAGTTCGGACGCGGTGCTGCAGTCTTAACCGTGTCTTGCTGAGGTTCAAGAGTGCTCGATCAACGCTTCATCAGAATTCGCATCGCTCTCTTGGGCTACCTAAATGCTACAATGACATCTTCGCCCCATGCTCCGCCTCTCCGACCTCTCACTGATGGCATGTCACCCTGAGGCAGCGCATTTGGCCATATCCTCCAGAATTGACAAACATTGTTAATTCATTCGTCTGCCAAGCGGCCGTTTGAGCAACGACTTACGTTACAACAAGTGATAAATTCCAAAGCATTGGTCTTAAGGCATGCTGAATAGAGAGCTGGCGTGCTTTCAATCACACGTCCTGCTTATTCTCAGCCCAAGATGCAGCGAAGAACACGATGCAACATACGAATACGACGACATTTCGCTCTGCGGGACTTTTCGTCGGTGTCGGTGAAGTCGTATTTCTCGGACAACTCTGTTTGAGAGGTATGTTAGGACGTATCCGTGTTGCGGCTGAACACAAGTCTAACTGACCCATGATGCATTCCAGGGCTGGGCTCATTGGTGCTGAACCCGTTTTTGGAAGGGCCCTTGTGGTGACCGCTGCAGCCAATGCAAGTGTAGTGGCGAATCTGATGAACAGCATGCCAACGTTTACGGGGTGATTGAAGGAGTGTCGAACTGGGTCCTAGGCCGGTCCGCGTCACGCGAGCCTTTATAGTACGGCCTGTGCAGGACCCTAGAACTTCTCGATGATCGCGGCGGCCCAATCCTGTTACATGTCCCCTCTCGGGTGCCTCTTGGCAACGGCATTTCCTTCCTATGGCGAGGTATGACGAGCATCCTAGGATAGAACGGCCACTTGTCCCATCAGGCGCCACCAAGCGCAGTTGAGAGCATGCTGTAATGTTATCCTACTCGGTATCATCGCATACGCCAACAGATCCAGGCTCCAAACAGAGGGACGTGCACGCACCGGCGCAGCGTGCGTGCTCATCCACAACAAGACACTGTAACGTGTTAAGACCCTCGGGGCGGGTCTTGGGAGACGTGCTGTGGTCTACGATGCAGAAACCCTGGTTCTCACCCTTGTACTATACGCTACAGTAACGTACTCTGAGGCACATCCACATGTCAGGTCCATCACGTTGTTCATCGAAGGGGACAAGACAGCACAACCACACCGGCGATAACCTGAATTCAGCACGCGCGCATGCGTGCGCATAGCGCGCATCTAATGCCAAGGCCCTGGCAGCGTGTACCGAGGAATGGTGGTCATGATATTCCGCAGCGGAATATGCCGCCACCGCTGTTGTGTCTTTACCGCTCCTTGCATCAGGCTTCCATTTTTCAACAAATGCACAGTTTTCGTAGAGACATTGGCAACATTCCGACCGTTCAACTCCATACGACTTTCAGCAAGTGGAATGCAAGGACAATACGGTTGGCAGCAGCCTTGAGTGGTTAAGGTTTCGAAGGTGAAAATCGTACTGGGCGCTCTTTCATAACATATTGAAACGAATTTGGCTCAATATGGCTACTCGTAGTTTACGGCCGATATAATCAGCTCGTGCCTGCATGACATGATTGTTGTTGGCATTCGTGGGCACTAGTGCGCACAGCGCCGCAGCGCCTCCGCGAGCCCGTTGGAGGCGGCTGTTTCAACCACCCTGGCCTTCTGCTTCCCCGTTGGAAGCCTTGAATTTGTCCTATGGTTCGTGGGGATTTCATTGATTGTCCAAAGTCTGCGCCGTGCGACTTTGGACACTGGTACAAGTTTGCCCATGCCGACGGCCTGGATGCATGTTCGGCTTGTTACACCGCACATATCGCCCATACTCGCCTGGCCCAAGCATTCAAAGAGCGCCCAGGTCTGGAACATGAGAGCTCATTCATCTGCGACTTCGATATACCGCGTGTCAAGGCACTCTGGCGGGACTGTGTGGCGCGAGGCAGCGTTGACTCGCTCGTCTCGTACACAGCACGTCGCACCACTGTGATCCCATGTGCAGGCCCCACCGCTGTAGAGCTCACCGACGATCGCAAGATTTATGGGTTGGTCAACAACGAGATCGATGACTTTGGCATTTGTGGCGCGTGCTACGAGGATTTCTTCGTCTCCAATGGAATGGCGCACCGTTTTGTCGAGCGTGGTCCAGCATACCGAGCCAGTCTCGGGAAGAACGTGTCCTTCATCTGCGACGGTGCTACGCGAACTACGCGCTCTGCAGCACGCGCGTATCAAGATCGCGACTGGCAGACGTTCATAGGCTGGGTGCGGGGCAGAAGGGCTGCCCCGGATTGCGCGGGGTTGGGAGGGGCAGTCCCTGACAACCGGCGCGGCTGGACCCTTGCCGGAGTCGATGACTTCGCAGCGTGCGAGGCTTGTCACCTCGACCATATCGCGTTCTCATCATTCCGGCCGCACTTCCAGCCGAACACCAAGCTGCATCCGGGGACATGGACCTGTGACCTCGCACACCCGCTGCTGAAGTCAGCCTTCGATGTGTGCGTCGAGCGCAACAACATCAAGCTCTTCCACAATGCGGCGCAAACTGTCCTTCAAGCGTCGGCGTGCACAGAAGGCGGTATTGAAGACGGCCTGTGGTTCGTGTTGAAAGGTTCGGAGAGCGACGAGAATGCATTCAAGATGTGTGCAGTCTGCTACGCCTGTATCGTCCTTCCAGACGGCGCCGGAGACAAGTTCAGCCCACGTCGTTTCCCTGCGGGCACGGCACAGAAATGCGACTTGCGTCTCACCGACAAGAACCCGCGCGTTTTCCCCACTCTAATGCGGCTCGCCAGGGCGATGGGCACGCAGGACTGGGAGTATTTCGACTCCTACGCCAAGACAGTCGCCATCATCCCTCCATGCCCCCGCGATACTCGCGTTGGCGGGTCTCGCTACAAGTGGTATGGTACCTCCAGCTGGGCTGCATGTGCCGAGTGCCACCAGGAAGTCGTCGTCGGTTCTTCCCTCGAACACCTTCTTCCAATCAAGGGCGAGGCTCTTCCAGAAAGCCGTGTCCACTGGTGCGAGCTCTACAGCCCCCGCATGCGCCGTCTCTACGCACGCGCTTGCGAGACACATGACGTCTCCGAACTTGAGACTGCCGCGCTCCAACGTACACAGGTGCACGCGCAAGTACAGATGATGATGCAGGTACAGAATATGCAGATGGGGGAACAGATTCGGCAGAAAAACAGGATGCTCCTCAATGCTTCAATGTTGAGAGGAGCCGACTTGATTGCCAGTTCGGTTGGCGATTCGGGGTATCGGTATGGTAACAGCTCGACAGGTTGGTTCCAGACGCACGCGGGAGCCGAAGGTGCGGCATTGTACAATCAGGCTAGCAGCATGAGAACAGACGTCCCAAACTTCTCTGGCGCGCTTGGTATGTGGCATTCCGTGGAGTGAGGGTCTGGGGTTGGTTTCAAAGATCCAGCTTGGAACTCGAGCCGGGCAATGGCGTGCTTGTGTACACAGTTGATTGGGCCTTGGGCGGCGTGTAATAGATACATAGGTTTGAACTTCTGGTTTACACAGTGATTCTAATTTACTTGACCTCCAAACGGAGAGCATCATACTGAACGTAGACGGCTTCCGTGAGGACCGCCGACTCGTAGTCGGTCGCGCCGTAAGGCAAGCTGAGCACGATCGTGTTCGCGCCTGTCTTGAGCAGACTCGACTGGAACGTGAACTTGTGTGCGAGATTGTAGCAGGTCACTGCTGATCGCACCGCACACGAACTGGACTGATAATACGGAATCGTCCACGGCTCGAGGTCCTTGCCGTTGATGTTGACGGTGTACTTGAGGTTCGCATGTGGCTCCGACGCGTTGTATACGTCTGTGTTGCCCGCCGCTGTCTTCGCGCCGGCGAGCTGCACGGTGAACGTCGCCTGCTTCTTAAGCCACAACTCAAGCGGCTTGACGTCAAACGTGAGCGTCCAATTGTTGACGTTTCCATTGCCAAGGTACATTTCTGGCCGCAGTGAGTTTCCCTTGCCGCCGAACACGGACCAGTGCACGTAGTTCAGGTCCTTCGCGGGGTCGTCCTTGCCAATATGGAAATTAACGCCGTCTGGGAACTCGGTGGGGAAGTCATAGCGCGCCCAGTAGATGCGGTACTCCTCAGGTTTGCGAGGTTTCGTCTCGTCCAGTGCGTAACCATGACGGTATTCGCCACTGCTCTTGTCCGGTGTGCCGACGCGGAACAGCTCCAGTCCAGCGGTCTCCTCGAACCATACGGCGACCGTGGTTTGCGTCTTGCCTGCTGTGACCTTGATGTCGTCCTTGATGTACTGGCCAAAGATTCCGTCGGCGTAAATGGTGAGACGATATGTCCCAGCCTTGACCCTTGGGATGGTAGCACGGCCGAGCTTGTCGATGTCGACCCAATACTGATACGCATTGGTGTCGAACACGTTGTCCTGGAAGTCGATACCGTTCTGCGCGAGGACGGCTAGCGGTCGCTTGGCTCCGGGAGGAAGAACGACTTGAAGTTTGAAGGTACCGCGTTGGGCCGTCGTCACGTAGCCAGGCACGTGCGGCGCCAGGCTGTCGTAGAACGCACTATTCCAGGTCGGATCGGCGTACTTGGCGGCATCGCGATAGAGCGTCAGGATGTCGGTACCCGGTGGGCCGGTGTTGAGATGGAAGTACCGCGGGCCAAAGGTACGATCGAAACCGTGGGTGATGTTCGGCGTCTGGTCGCCGTGGTGGTTAGACGAGATATAGTCGTAGACGATCCTGCATGTATGGTCAGCGAACGTTGCGACAATAGTGACGGCCGACCAACCCATCAACGGTGAGATCAGAGTGAAGCGGTCCGCCAAAGTATGTGTCCCGAGTCTGGAAGGTCATTAGTATCTCTCGAGGGTCACTGATCATCACAGCTCCTCACGTTCATGACAGTCCACGCGCCAAAGGTTGCGTTGTTCGCAGATTGAGAACCATCCGCGAACATACCGAACGCCTTGAGATCGCGCCAGGTATCTGAGAAAGTGTACTTGGTGAACCAGTCCGCCTCCTGCTGGACATATGGGTCGTTGGGCGTGTTGCCGAGGAACCATGTCGCGTCCTGCACCGTGACCTGCTTGGCGACGGCGTCCTTGCTGGGGAGCGGCGCCCACTGCTTCTCGTTTGTCAGGAGATGTGTCCAAAGCGCGGTGTTGGGACGGAAGAGCGTGCGGAGTTCCTGAAGACCGCGCGCGTTGACCGGGGAGGTCTGGTTGTAGTAGGCGACGCGGCTGAACATATGGATCCCCGTCTCGCCTTCGCGCAGGAAAAAGTATTGTTCAAGTTTTAGCCCGGTTGTAGCGTAGCCGTCGGACATGGACGCGCCGCCGTACTTGGCACCGGTGGAGTCGGTGCCCGTGAAGAGCTTGAATGTTGGTGCTGTGGTTCCGGGTGTCCAGAAGCCAGGACCGGTACAGTAACAGTCCAAGTACATCTGCATCATTGTCAGTCTCGCTAAGTAAAGAGAAGCGATTATACTCACGCAGCCGACATTTCCAGACTTTGGTCCAAGGACGTCCACGCCATCGAGCGTCAAGACGACAATCCTCCCCCCAGGTTTCGTGATCGACGCATTCACGCGGTCATTGGTAAGCGTAATGCTGGTTTCAGTCTCGCTCGCGTCGAGGAGGGCCGTCGCGGCTGCGACGAACGCGGCAAGAGCGGCAAGCGGAGTGACGCGCATGAGAATGTCGACGCAGATGCTGCTGGCCGAGGTGTCGCCGGTGACAACTTCGATCTTTTGAAGGACGCGCAATGTCGACGCATGTGACCGTGCCGTCGAGCGGGCCGGCGGAGGAGTTGCGCCCTGGCCAGGTCATCACGAGGAAGAGCGTGCGACGCGGTGCTCAGCTAGACGTCGTGATCATCCGAAGCTTGATGTGCCTGATGATGACAAGCACCGAGGTGAATCATGCTTCCTATGTAGCGGGCCCGAAGGCTAAAGGCCCGACCCCAAATAATCACGGGGCGGGAACAGCGGCGTCGAAGTCAAATGACATTGCGTCGATTTTCAGATAGCATTGGTCCTGCTGAAGACTGACGACGGTGCATGTAATGAACTTGCACTGGTCTGTTTGTGCCGAGTGGAATATAAACCAACCCGCGCGCGGCCAAGTTGACTGCCAGTGACGCTCCTAGAAGCGCAAGAAGCGCAGACCGAACGGCGGCCAACATGAAAAATTGGCTATTTTTACACGAGTTCAAGCATGCGCGTTCTCAGAGAGCGCATGCTAAACGATGGCGCCGTGAGCCGAAGCGGTATGTTTAATCAGAAGGCAGATGCAATGACAAGCGAGGAAGAGACAAGATAGGGCTGCGGAGTGCGAATTATTCTGGATCTCGAGTCTCGTCTTTGTTTGTCGCAACCCCCACCCGCGTCAGGTGCAAAGAGTTTCCAAAGAGCTTGGTTAAGTTTTTCGGTCTGCTTGTCTGTGGAATGCATCGTTAGGTGCCGCTGCCGTCACAAAATTCACTGTGATCTAACTGACGTCCCAGCTGCGGCCGGCGAAGCTCTGGAACCAGTGAAGGCCGCCCATGGTGAAAGTGCAGATCAGTATCACAGGCTTTGTGCAGAGATGCGGTGCCACATCGATTTAATGTAGCATCGGGCTAATCCAGACTGAGCGCGGGTCGGAGTAGACGATGACTGACAGGCAACGAAACATCTCGATTCAGCCCAACCGTCGGACGCGCTGCGGCGACACTCGAAAGCGGTCCAAGGCGATGTTATGGGCGTTAGCACGGGCTTATACTCAATCAGTTTGGAGTCATTGTAGGACTGTACGTCTCAGTAAACTGCCTCTTCGCATCATCTTAAGACCATCACTCATGCATCTTTTCTGTAGCAGCCTTACTAAAAGACAATGTTGTACTGGGAAGCTGTATTGAACGGCGTCTGCGTTCGTACATCGCCTCCCTGAACCCGGTGCAACGTGTACAGCTGCGTGTTGACTCGAGGCTCAGTCGGTTCCTCGTGCCTGTCCCTGCGGGCCAGACTCGCCGTCGGGTTTGCATAGGTATCGACATGAGGGGTTACTAGAGATGAATGGAATGCCGTACACACCGGCTCGGAAAGTCAACTTAAGTAACTCAACGCGGGCTTTTCCATTCAACGCGCTTCCGCCCATTCTCCTCTTCCCATCGTAACTATGCTTCGCAAGGCTGCCTTGGCCCTCTTCGCGTTCTCTGTCGTATCACTTGCTGCGCCGTTCCAGGATGGCCTGTCGGTTTCCATCAAAGGTACGTCCTGGTGGCGGTTTAACGTGGTGGCGGGAGAGAGTCGTAGCTGACATGCTTTTATGATCAGCTCCTGATGCGCTAGCCTCCATTAATGGCCTCAAGATCTCTGCCTCTGTCACAAACAATGAGAAAGACGACGTTATAGTCATCAACGTAGGCACGATTCTCGACAACACCCGCCCAACTCAGTCGTTCCACATCACCAAGGGTGGTGTAACAGCCAACTTCACCGGTATTAGGCTTCAGCTGAACATGAACGCCCTCGATGACTCAGCCTACACTACTATCAAGGCTGGCGAGGTATTCACGGTTGAGCACGATATCTCCTCCCTGTACGACTTTGAAGGCCTTGGTGAAGGTCCCTTCGAGATCGAACCCCTCGCTCAGCTCCCCATTGTCGTTTCGCGGGTCCCTGGCAGCCGCCCCGAGCTCAGCCCATTCCGTTTCAAGGCGACTCCTATCGCCAAGGTCATGCTCACGGGTGACATTGCTCGCCGTTCACTCGTGGCCCGGGACACGACCAAACGCGCAACCGTAAGCTGCACTACCTCACCATATGCCGAGTTCATCGCCGCGGCGTACTCTGAGAGCAAGACCCTTGCGGCGATCGCTGGCAACTTTGTCTCCAACTACTCCGCCAGCCAGCTGTATGCTGCATACTGGAAGAATAATGACCCGCAAACGGTCTGGAATGGCAAGTGGCGAATCCAGTGTCGCGCTATGAGATTGTACTGAACTTGTGCACCAGTCTTCGCCGCTGTCGCAAATGAAGACACCGCGGCTCGCCCCCTCGACTGCTCTGACCCTTACAATCAATGCACGGATGGCACCATTGCTTACACTGTCACTAGTATCGATGTCAGGCCGATCTACTTGTAAGTCTGACGCTTCCACCGCTCCTGCCCAATGCTGACCAAACTTGCAGCTGTACGCGCACTCTGCACTCTCCATTCTTGCATCCCGATAATAACTCCCACAATCCCGAATTATCAGGTCCAGTATTCTTTACCGAGGTTGAAACTTCTAGTTTGTGTACCGTCACGACTGTTGGTGATCGCAACATCCGTGGTGGAACCGTCCTACACGAAAGTACCCACGCCATCGTCGGCACTACGGATGTCGGCTACGGCTGCGATTATGACCAGAGTCTGAGTGGCGCATACCAAATCATGAATGCCGGTGTGTTCAGTCATTGTTCCATCGCGACATGGCGGGAATCTGACGACGAAACTTCTACTAGATAATTACAACTGTTTCGCCACCCACGGTGAGTTCATAGCCAGTGTTTTGGTGCGGAGAGCTGACGCGAATTGATTCAAGTATACGCCCGCACCGAATGCTCACCATGAGTGATATGGTCCCTCCCGGTGCTGAGGATGTGAGGCTAAGACAATGGATGAGGTTGGAGTTGGTATAATGCGTGGACAATGACAGACTACTTGTAGAACACATCACATTGATTTTCGTCTATGTACAATCTTAATTGGCCTTCAAATGACGAGGAAATTTACATGGCGCTGATATCATTAGTAGTCGACATGGAGAATGTACAAGTCAGAGTTCTGTACCCCTCGGGCGAGTTCGGGTGTCCCTCCGATTTGTTACAGAGCCCAATGTAACAGAACCGAGCCGGCCGGGCCACGATGACCTCATAAATTACATAAAACGGCCGAAATCGGATGAGCCGCACAGGCGTTCCAATAGGAATGTTGGAGGTCTGAGTGCGGACTTCAGTGGAGCCACTCCTGCCTGGAGCACGTCTCCGCTCCGAGCCGCTGTTCGTCATCGCAAGTTTCGCCTTTACCGTAGCAGTCCCTATACCATTGAGCAGCGCACACACCTGTGTAGCACCGTGGATCCGCAGCAGCGTGTAACTAGCTTGAAGACCCGTAGGTTCCCTCGTGCCCATCCCTGTCGGCGGCGGGCCATGGCCGGCGCCGCGTTTGCATGCGGTTGAACACGAGGCCGTCTAGAAATGAACGAAGTACAATGGCAACAAAGGAGAAGGGCTGGCTCGGCTGGACCCTTGCAGTTTACGCGTCTTGCGCACACCCCTCTCCCGATTGTGCTCATGTTCCGCAAGACTGCGCTCGCCTTCTTCGCGCTCACCGCGGTGGCCTTTGCTGCGCCATACAGCGGTGGTCTCGTGATTTCTGTCAAGGGTGCGTCCTGGTGATGGGTTCAAGCTTGGTGGCGTTGGATCCTGACCTGGCGTCTCTGTGACCAGCTCCGAGTGCCCTTACCTCCATTGACGATTTCAAGGTATTGGCTTCGATCGCGAACACTGCCAATGAGGACGTCACAGTCGTCAACTACGGCACAGTTCTCGACAATAATCGCCCGACTCAGTCATTTGTTGTTACCAAAGACGGCGAACAGGCCAAGTTCACTGGTGT
>Ga0247815_10003766_pt1 | contig 10803 bp, 13 predicted proteins | sample UWRJL194509B1_FD_181014 | JGI IMG/M metagenome (GOLD analysis project Ga0247815, IMG submission 181014) | Plant litter microbial communities from Arlington Agricultural Research Station in Wisconsin, United States - UWRJ-L194-509B-1 | ecosystem: Environmental > Terrestrial > Plant litter >... | reverse complement strand
CTCGTCGTTTCGTTCCAAGAACTCGATCTATCAACCGGCGCATTGATGTATGCGACCGACTCGACCCGCGACGAGGCGTGGACCGCGGCTATCATCACGGCACTGGGTCACCGAGCAGACGGCGACGAGTATGTCAAGGTCGCCAGCAAGCAGCTCGTCGGCATGCTCGTGATCCTCATCTCGACCAAGTCCGTTCGGCCGCGCATCCGAGATATCCGCACTTCGAGCGTCGGAGTGGGTATCATGGGACTCATGGGCAACAAGGGCGCAGTCGGCCTGCGCGTGCGTGTCGACGGGAGCACGCTCACGTTCGTATGTGCGCATTTGGCAGCGTTCGATGAACAACATGCTCGACGCGACGCCGACTTTGTGGACATCACGCGCCGGTTGACTTTCTCGCCGAGCTCGATTGCGGACGTCGCGAGCCCGACAGAACGGTTGCCGCCTATGACGCCCGGTCCATTGTTCCTGGCAAGCACGCCTGCGGATATTGGTAGCGGATTGAGCGTACCCGGGCTGGAGACAGAGGCAAATACGCCTATGCCCTTGACAGTCGAGACTGACCCGGCCACGCTGGCCCGGCCAAAGAAAGGGACGAGGCCGCAACATGAGAACCCGCTGTTCGACCCGGAAGTGGTGGCCGCCAGCGTGTTACCAGTCCCAATCGAGCATCTTGTGCCCCTGGAGAAGGCCTCCATTTGGGATTGCGATGCGTTGTTCTGGAGTGTGAGTTCTGCCCCTAGAGGTTCAGATGCGTTGATGAGACTGACGTGAATGGCTGGACAGGGTGACTTCAACTACAGATTGGAGCTTCCCGACGCGGATGTTCGCGAGCTGCTGAATGATGGCGCGCATTCGCGAGATAAACGCAGTCTGGCTGCGCTGCTTCGCTGGGATCAGGTAAGTTGCCTGTAAACGTCGTAGGGTTGTCTTTGACTGACACTTGAGCAGTTGAAGACGTCGCAGCGCAACGGGACTGCATTCGTTGGCTTCACCGAATCAGACATACACTTCCTCCCGTGCGTCGCATTCTCTTGTGGTCAATTCCGAGGAGCTGATTGTCCTATTTAGGACGTACCGTTTTGAAAGCTCTCTGCCCGCCGATGCAAACGGCTATGACACGAAGTGGGTCTCTGTTGTTCAGATATGGCCTGTTCTTCGTACTCATCGACACACAGACGCAAGCCCGCGTGGACAGACCGCATCTTACATATGGCATCGGACCTTATTGGTCTTGAACAGACTGCGTACGAAGCATATCCCGAGGTCACTCTCAGCGACCACAAGCCCATCTCGGCCGACTTTGAGATCGAGGTTTGTTCCGTTCAAACATATTTCCACTACTTGTGGCTGACAGCGCATTGCGTGACTGCAACAGACAGACTCGCTGTCAATTACGGCCAGACATGTTCTAATGCAGACACTGCTGCGACGCGCCGGTGATTGGGCAGAGCAAGAGGATGGGCCGATGCCCAAGGTCGAAGTCAGTCCTGGGATGGTTGATTTCGGCGTCGTGGAGTTTGTGTCGTTCTCTAAACCGTCGAGAGAGCTGCTAACGTGGTTGCGCGTAGGTATGAGCAACCGGCGACAAAAACGGTAACTGTGAAGAATACCGGGAAGGTGAGCTTTCATCTATGTCTCCTTTTTGTCTGTGTGTAACAACAATGATGAAGGTTCCTTGCGGATGGAGATTCATCCCGCCCACGCCAAACGTTCCCCTCTGTGCGCTGCATTCTTTGTCGCTCCCACTCGCGGCCATTATAATTCTTATACCCCTCGCAGGTGCTGAGTGGTTAGATATCCAACCGCCATGGGTGTGTGTTGAAGGGAAACGTGCGCGCGAGCTCTCTGACGATATCAATAGGGCGTGGTCATGCCTGGCGACATTGCGACAATTACCATGACCATTCACGTCACTTCCAAGACCGCGCCGCGCCTCAACACCGGTACACGAAAGCTTGAAGACACCCTTATACTGCACGCTATGCGCGGTAAGGACTACTTTGTTGCAGTCAGTGGCAATTATCGTACGTCCAACTCGCAGACTTTCTCCCTATCTGCTTACACGAGTCTGCTACAGAGCCAACATGCTTTGCCACCGATTTGCGGTGGCTTGCGCGGCTGCCGGGACCGATACGCGAGTATTTCAATACGAAACCCCGCCCCGATCTTCTCGAGCCACAACGTGCGACCAATGCGCCGATGGAGATCATGAACCTCATTTCTTGGCTCATGATGTTCGGACTGGAATCAGTGAGTGCCCTTCAACTCTAACTCTCGTTTAGCACTCATCTGTCACATAGGACGAGCTGTTCTTAGGGAATGGAAATCCGGTCCGCAGCAGAGAGATTCGTAACGTCTGTGTTCAGAAACATTGGGTCAACTACAGCTGACAACAAATCAGGCGCTAGACCTAGGCACGAAGCTCGAGGATATCCTGACTCCTGAGGATGCATGGAGCGTTGCAGATGTTCTGCTGACGTTGCTCGAAAGCTTGCCATCTCCAGTGGTGCCATTTGCCGCCCACGCGAGTTGCACCCAGGTACTCGACCGCGAAGGTGCCTTTGAGGTGCATTATCTTCTTCTAAATGCCCCGTCATTTTTTACTTACGTTGCACATAGCTTGTACACGGTCTTCCGCCTCTCGAGCGCAATGTTCTTATGTCTTTGGCGTCGTTCCTACATTTCTTTATCGAGCAGACGTCTCACGACAATAAGCCCGGAGTCAAACTTCGCAAAATCCACGGCCTTGGTGAGTGGATGACATTGTAGTTCGTCGCCATGTCTGACGCCCTGCACTATTTGCAGCTGCCATCTTCACGCCGATCTTACTACGAGACGACCCGACTGCGACGGGAACAGCGGCAGTGTCCCCACTTGCGAAGCGAAGATTTATTGTTGCTTTACTTCAAACGTAGTTGGCAATAACTTTGTCGCAAATCGATCGTTGCATAATCGCCTGAGACTCTGTACGCCTCCATCTGCGTTCAGTCAAGGCACGAACTCGCCCATTTTCGCATTGGCCGTGAGCGTTCCGTGAAACGCGCTGTTCATAATCAACGGTGTATTCCTGTGTCACCTAGAGTGTCAGGGCCCCGGAGGTGAACTTGACAAAGTCGTGCCACCGGATAGCCACGCGTGACATATGGGATCGAGATCCAGAGACCGCGTCAAATTAGATGTATTACGTCAGACAGCAGATATACCTTGAGGAGGCAGAGCCACGCGCGGCGGCAAGCTTGATTGCTGATCATAACGATTGGACCAGTCCAATGCGGCTGCGATGACCCATCGTACATCTGAAATCAAAACACGGTGAATGCTGATCGATCAAACAGGTTTATGCTGGCTGTCGCCTGCTTCTTACCACAGCAAACAACTTCTTCAACTCGACAACATGTATATATGTGTTTACAGTGCCAGTGTTCAAGCGCGACTACCAGCATATTGACATCACTAACACGTATCCACTGCCATGCAATATATCATGTTCACACATATGAGTTGCATCATGTTGTCCTCAAAATCGTTGACTTGAATGTTGCTATTCGCGGGAACAACTGGCGAACGCGGTCTGTCTCCAACCGGAACTCGCGTATCCGATCTCTCGTCGGCTCATCGAGCTGAGCAAGCTCATCCAGTACACTGGATATGACCGATTCCGAGGTATCTTCGCTCTCCAGACGAATAACCAGGTTGCGAATACGGCGTCCAGGGAGAAGTGCGACAGCCGCTGCGACTGACCCACTGAAGGCTTCAAGCGGCTGCACGGCGTTAGGCGTGAGCAAGGACAGCCCTGCATCGTCATGATTTGCTGGGCCAACAATATCAAGTGCCAAGAGAGCAGGACACCTCTCAAGGAATCTTGCCCAGGAGGCGCGCCAGGTTTCGGACCGCTCCGCAGGGAGAACGACGCGCAGCGACCTGAGTCCACTAAAGTCCTTTTCGAGCGAGATAAGCTGCGGAAGGAGCTGTGGCAATATCGTCGGTCCGGCCAGATCAAGGCTGACTATATGCTCGGGCAGTATGATTGCGGTCGCGGCGTACGCCATGCTATCGACAGCTGTTCCGACGAGGTTGGCCGGCTCCTCAAGTATCAGATTTGGGATGCGGTAGGGTACGCTGGAATCGAAGGGGAAGGTGCAGCGTCGCAGCGTGAGCGATTTGATCTGCTTTGACGAGCCGCCAACGAGTTGCATGAGGTGTTCGGACTTGAGGCGCACATCGAGCGCGATAATGTTTTGGAGGTTCGGCAAAGTGTGTAGCAGCGCGTACAACTTTTCACCAATCTCCCAGATGTCACCTATATCAATATCCTGTTAAAATAGATGCATAAAAGATGGAACCGAGCCTGAACTGACCAACTGGATGACCTTGCGTCCAGTCCTTGAGAATCACACACTTGATCCACGGCATCATGCGTGATGTACCTAGGCCAACGATACGCGCGAGCACGGCCCTTACGGCGGGCTTCTGACGCTTGGTAATCTGCACGTCAAAACGCCAGCCAGTGAAATGCAGCTCATGGAAGAGCTCGCGCTGGGCATGTTCGCCGATATCGCGGTTTGCTAAGGACAGCGATTTGAGTGTGTCGTTGTCGATATGCTGAACAAGACGCGTCCAGAACGTGGGTGGCAGAGTGGTGGTATCGCTCATTTGCAACGAGGTGTAGTTGCGAGGGAGGAACTAGTGTGGTGATTCAGACGAGAGTGAGGAGATCGGCAACTTATAGGGGTCATAGGCTGACTCGACTGACCGGGCACTCCACGAGCGTAACAGCGGAGCAGTGCGGAGCCGACAGGAAGTGCCAGTCATTGACACGGATCATGCGAGAATATCTTCAAAGGGGAAGCTTCCGCTGGCCTTGGCCACCGGTTCAACCACGAGCGGTAAGTAAAGGTGCACGGTGTGGCATGTGCATGGAAAATCTGTTAGGCAAGATAGGCATTGGCAAGTCATTATTGTTGAATCTTTGCTCCCTAGATGCGCTGAAATAGTTTCGATCGATGTGTCACCGGTGTGTCGATATCCACCCGCCGAAGAGACGTGCCGTGAGATTGCATGTTCCGTCCAGCAGCCCACCAGCAGAGCCCGCGGGTTTGCTTCGAAGCCACCACAGAACTAGTCAGCATCTCCGATTACACGAAAGACAACTGTGATACCCTTGTTTTTTTGTCGCCCCAACGACGGTTATCATGAACGATCACGCCGCTTGGTTCATCGTGGTGAGCATCCGGCGGCGGTCTCAAACGTTCCTGAAAACGATACGACCTGTTGCAGAGATATGTACGCTTAAGCATATCTGGCGAGCTTTATCTCACAGACTCAAAGACTCGCAGAGAGTTTAGGTTAGCCTGCTCGATCTTCAACTACTTTGCTGTCACCAGAATCCTATCCACAGCAGCCAAGCTCGCTCTATTTCTACAATTTTCCCAAATTGCTTGCATTGATGGTTGCGGAAGAGAGACATATAGAGTTCATGACAAAGTGAGAGAAATATGTGTGTACCGGAGCGCAAGCTATGGTATCCTTATGCAGGACACAAGGTTGAGAACTAGTATGAGGAAATGCGGGCGATTGGTGCGATATGGGAAGGAAACGGAAGGTAGCGGGAATATTTGCATCACTGTGTGCATGGAAGCGGGTCCTAGGCGCATTGAAGAAGAGGAAAGGACGCAGCAGGTAAGAAAGAGAATTGAGCAGCAGGGAGATCAAGCATAAGGGCTAGTCATAGACATCGTGCGGACCAAAGGATGAGTGTTGCCTGGTGCCAGGTGCGGAGTCCACGCGGCAGCGGATGGATTGAGTAGCATCGACCCGCTACGCTTCGCCAGGGCCATCATCTCGCACAAATTGTCGTCGAAGTTCTTGTGATCAAGCTCGCGCTCGACATCCGTCAAGGCTTTGGCGAGGTCGTCCAGGTTGAGCACTCCGTCACCACGAGTATTGGTCTTGCTTTTATGGGTATCCGTCAGAGTGGCCTGAGGCTGATGGGCCGCAGACGTCTGAGAGTGCCAATGCTCGGCGTACATGCGGCGCGGTGGCTGGGCAATGATAAAGGACGACGAGACGCTCGGCGCCAGCGAGCTCGCGGGTGTCGACACGTGAGAAGATAAGCTGCTGGTGTTTTTGCTGGTGTAGCTACTGATTTGCGATTCAATCAACAGGCTGGCGGCGGGGGAGGATGACTTCGACGACGATTTCATTGTGTGGAAGAGTGGCAGCGCAGCCTTCAGCTGATAGCCCTGTACTTGATGCTTCATGCTTTCTTTGCGTTTGCTCGGCGTGTAGGGTGTTGTAGGCGCGGACCTAGAGCCGTGGGTCTACCGCAGACCGATGTTAGTTCACTCAGACCTTGAACAATGGGTTCACGTACCGCAGGCCCAGGGTAGTACCACTTGAAATCGTTCTTCGCTGCAATTGTGTTGTCATAGGGGCCTTGCACGATGTACTGCAGCACGAACGAGCGGATCAGTCCCTATTCATCTCAAGCGCACATACCAATTGTTCGACTTCGGAAGCTGTACTTACCTCATTGTCATCGCCGACTCGAACACAACACTTATCGCAATCCTGAAGATATGGCACAGATTCGACAGCGCTAGCGGCGACAAGTCCGAGCTCGACGGCGCGCAGCATCTCCTCTGCGAGGCTGCAGAAGTGGCACGAGCTCATTGTAATGTTGAGAGTGAGCGGCTCGTGTGGTGGAAGCTTCAGAGGAAGGTATGGTTATGCTGCGCAGGACGCCAGCCTTGGCTGGTGGTGGTAGCAGGAAGAGGGTAGCCTCCTATCCCTCGGCAACAGCTTCCCGCTTCCAACACTGGACGCCTCCTGTCGAATCCGGCTTGCGATCGCGAGCTCTGAGACATCGCATGTTAAGGATGTTATATGTTCAAGTGACCGTCAGGTGGCCGACACGGGCAAGTGCAGAGCAAGCAAGAAGATGTTAATAATCGAGATGGCCCGGTCTCGGTAAATTAGAAGAGCTCCAGGGGCGGCAAGCACCAGCTGGACCGGGCGGAGTGGCACAACATAAGCGATCGCGTTGGAAGCAATGCTTTCGAGTCCACGAGAGACATGGGACACGAATCTGGAATCGGCGGTGCGATATGAGGAAGACAAGAGGCAGCTGTCAATTTACAACCCCGCTGTCATCTTTGCCTTGTTGATCAGAACTTTCGCAGGATAGAATACTCGTAAATGCCGCATGATGTTGGATTTGCGCACTATCTGACAATTCAGTTCAAGAGATACGGTATCTATATTTCAATTGAGTAGCCCAGAGCAGGTGAAGACTCTGGGGTGCAGCGACCCAAGATGCGAGGGTGCGTGATGCGTACAAGAAATGTAAAGAGAAGGTCCCAGCGAGCTACAAATAGGACTTTGGTGCCTATCGCAATGTTTTAGCGATGCGAGCGAATGGGTAACGGGTTGGGTCATTTTAAGAGCGAGTCTGATGACGGCTCGGAAAGTTCGCTCTCTATATCAGTGCTACGAGCTCGCTTTCTGGCCAGAGGGTCGTCGGTAATGTCAGCCTCGGCCTTTCGTTTTGGGGTTAGAGTTGAAGCTGTGATGAGGATAAGCACAGAGTGGTCGTAATGCAAAGATACAACTGACCAGAAGGAGACAGTGACGAGAAGTCTGTTGGCGTAGACAGACCGCGAGACCGAGTTGAGCGAGACTTTGCACGATGGTCGCAGCGATGGCCATGAATACTCATCATCCAGCGGCCGCATCCATTGCACTGGAGGTCGTGACCACGCACACTGCGGACGCGAGGGTCGGATCTAACCCGCTGCTCCTCAACCGAGATCCTGTTGCCATACATGAGCACCTTCACCGCCGGCCGACGATATGTCAACTGAACACGCACTCGTCGGCATGATCTTTCAGAACCTGATCGACCAAATGAGAGGCCTGATTACTATGCGAGATATAGTCAGCGAAATCGTTGGACTAGACTCATACTTTATGCGACACTCACGCTGTTCGCTCGTGTTTTGCGATGCAATGATTCCACCACCCGCGAGGGTTCATTCCACCGCTGAGTACAATGTCGCACTCACACACTTTGCAGAACACCTTCTTTGCTCCAAATTCACCAGCCAACTCGTCGTATTTCAGGACGAACTGACGTGTGACACCCGAGAGCGAGTCCGCGAGGTGGTGGAGATTGGCTTCATGTTCTGGCTCGAGTTCAGCGTCACTCTTGGAAGCCGCATCCTCAGCTGACGGTGGTAATGTTGACAGAACGGGATCAAGTGAGGGATGTTGGTGGACGTGAACATCTGAAAGTGGTGGAGCGGGAGATCTTCGGGAGGAAATATCGCGCGCCGATAATTGCATAACCACAGGATCAAAGTTTGGCGCGGCAGGTGTCGTGGGCGCGGTCGAGATTATAGTGGTTGGCGTATGAGCGGTGAACATGGACCGTGCAGGCGACACAGCACTGCCTATTTCAGATGCTGGTCGAGCCGCTGGAAGCGATAGGTTGAGCCGCGGACGTGCAGAATCCGCCGCACAATTCGGGTTCGGGTGATGTTCGGGAGTTTGGCTCTTGGGCGGGATCGAAGGCATGGCCGTTCCTTCCGGATTTGTTGCAGCGTCGATAGATAGGACAGGAGGGCCGCGTGGGCAACGATGCAGATCGAAGGTTGTGGTCCAGCCGCGGCAGCTGGCGCATTGGACATCGTGGCCGCCGTTGCGAGTCGCGCATACACCAGGGTGATCGCGGAGGCGCTCAAGTTCAGCAGCAATACTGAAAGCACGGTGAGATGCTGAACTTCCTCTGCAATTCCTGGCGACGTGAACTTACGCCACCTTAGCCGCTTCAAGTACAGCCTCTATCATACGGTTCTGCGCAGTTCTGAGAGAAATTCCTCATTTAGCACACCGTGGCAGCTACTTGAGTATGAACACTCACTTGTCGCGCCCGTGGTTCGTTGCACAGTGCGCAAACCACAGGCCCAAGCTGTATGGATTGGACAACTTTACAGTCTTCTCGCACGACGCGCAGTAAACAGACTTCGGTTCGACGATCGGTAGTTTCTTGTTTGACGATTTGTCTTGTTGTGGATGCACGAGCGGATCGGACAGAATAATCGCGTGGCGGGCAAAGCTGCAAAGCTTCTTCGGCGGTTGTACCGGCGGTCGCGACATCGAACTGGCGATGGATGAGAGAGAAGACCGAGCGGAGGTCGAGTTAATTGAGCATTCGGATGATCGCGAAGGTTGTGACGAAGGCTGCGAAGGTTGACGTGAAGCAAACTGAGGCTCATGAAGGGGAATATCGAGACTCTGAGGCACATTGGCGTAGTAATCCCGCCAGTATTCGTAGAGTATAGCCGAGTAAGCAGGTCCGCTGAGTTCAAGAGTGGGCTGAGGTGGAGCGATGTCCAGATTGACGAGCGGCAGGGATGCAGCAGTATGAGAAGACACAGCTGCCGAGTGGTCACGAGATGTAGCAAAATGAGAGTTGGTGGTTTCAGTTAAATTTCGAGTCTTGTTCGGTTTGTTGTCAAACATCGCAGCTGGGAACGATACATCTGACTGCAGTTGAGTCGAGCATCGAGAAACATGTTGTGACCAAGTCGATTGCAAGGTCCAGATAGCGCATGCGTCGCACTGAACACGCGGGCCCTGCTGGGTGCGAATGCGAGGCTGGTGAGTTTGAAGAATTGAGTAAACTTCATGGTTGGCAGTCGAGATTGTATGAATCGAGTAAGCAGTGTAAGCAGGTGCAGTGACCGGAGCAGTTTGCATTCAGGTCAAGATTGTGTGAATTTGCTAGATAAGATGTCAGCGTGTGTTGTAGCTACAGGGCGAGCCGCCGCACCCGGTCGAGCAGACGGACTGCAACGAGTGATAACGCAAGCGCCTGGTTTCTGCGTCAGATCGCTCACAGGGCAAGTTGTGCTGTAACGCACCAGATGTATCTCGTCAGGCCAAGACACAAAATGAGCGTTGCGCGCCGATAATCAGGCGCTGGTGAACCGGGGCGGATGTGGCGGGCGGGAGGAGGTAGAGTTGCTATTGCTGCCGAGAGGGCACCAACTAGTCGGCCTCAAAAGCGCGCCAACTCCGACTCAGCTGGCAACTCGAGCCCGACTTTAGAAATCATACAGAATCTAAGCAAAAACGGCAGGCTTCACCCCTGATATTATTGACCGTGGAAAGCTGTCAATGATTCAGTTCCGAGCCTCTTCGCACGAAGCCTGGCGGTGATCATCACAACAACCCGTTCGGCTCGATAAAGACTCTCGCGGTCATGAGATCAACGCTGGATCGTATATATTAGCCGTGGCTGCGAGATTGTGAGACATTTCCGATCCATTACATTTGACATCGTGCAAGTGTCACGGAGGAACAACGCGGAGCAGGCAGTAGCCGCAACCTGCGCTACCCCGACGCTACCCGTCAAGATTCAAAACATTAGGAGACTCAAGCAGCGATTTCCCGACCGGAAGTGTTAATAGCAACGACTTGTAACCTATGAGAGATGTCCAAATAGCCTCTCATCTTAGTCCAGGGTCTGTGCGCCATGCTGCGTTGTCGCCTGGCTCCACCCAGAACCGCCAGACACCTACCCCGCCATGGAGTCCATTCCTCAGACCCATGTGGTGAGTTCGCGTGGCTCCGTCAAGTCCCTGTTGTTGTGTCGTGTCAGGTGTCTGCCAACGCACTCTGCGGCACCGGCTCCGGGGCACCACATGCTGCTCAAACGCAATTGGAAATCCGACGCGAGAATCCAACGCTTCCTGGGCAGGGAGTTGTGCTTGTTATCGCGCGCACGCAGCCCGCGGG
>Ga0247815_10003765_pt1 | contig 10805 bp, 8 predicted proteins | sample UWRJL194509B1_FD_181014 | JGI IMG/M metagenome (GOLD analysis project Ga0247815, IMG submission 181014) | Plant litter microbial communities from Arlington Agricultural Research Station in Wisconsin, United States - UWRJ-L194-509B-1 | ecosystem: Environmental > Terrestrial > Plant litter >... | reverse complement strand
ACAATTTATTGAAAATATAGAGGGCTAAATATATGGTAACTAAAAAATGGATCTTGTTGAACAACGAGATCATGATTAAAAACGACGACGAATTCAGCCTTCATAAAGATAAGGATGCCGTACGTTCATATTTTCTTGACTATGTCAACAAAAACACTGTTTTCTTTTACACATTAAAAGAGAAGATTGACTACCTGATAGAGCAGGAATATTATATTGATTTTTACCAATGGTATTCTTTTGAGCAGATGCAGGAAGTATATGATATGGTTTATGCCAAGAAATTCCGCTTTCAGTCATTCATGAGCGCCTTTAAATTCTTCCAGAGCTATGCGCTAAGGGATGACAGTGGTGAAAAATTTCTGGAGCGTTATGAAGACCGGGTAGTTGCGGTTTCATTGTTCCTGGCCAGGGGCGATGTTCCTCAGGCGAAACAATATGCAGAAATGCTGATTAACCAGGAGTACCAGCCGGCAACGCCAACATTCCTCAATTCAGGAAAAAAACGTTCAGGTGAACTCGTGTCGTGTTTCCTTGACGAGATTGGCGATAACCTGAACGGTATAGGGTATGCCATTGATTCGGCGATGAAATTGTCATCTATCGGTGGTGGGGTTTCATTCAACCTGTCTAAAATCCGCGCAAGGGGCGAATCCATTAAAGACGTCGAAGGGCGTGCGGGTGGTGTATTGCCTATCATGAAGATACTGGAAGATACATTCTCATATGCCAACCAACTGGGCCAGCGTCCGGGAGCGGGGGCAGTATACCTGAATGTGTTTCATACTGATATTGAAGAATTCCTTGATTGTAAAAAAATCAATGTTGATGAGAAAGTTAGGATCAAATCTTTGTCTATCGGCGTTGTAGTTCCTGATAAGTTTATGGAACTTGCCGAAAAGGATGAGGCTTGTTACCTGTTCCATCCGCATACCGTATTAAAGCAGTATGGCAAATACCTGGATGAAATGGATATGGACGAGATGTATGATGAACTTGTTACTAATCCTGCCGTTAAGAAGAAAAAAGTAAACGCGCGCCATTTAATGGTGAAGATTGCCCAGACTCAGAAAGAAAGTGGTTATCCATACCTTTTCTTTAAAGGGAATGCCAATAGAAGCCACGCACTAAAAGACCTGGGTAATGTTAAATTCTCTAATCTCTGTACTGAGATTATGCAGATTTCGGACGTTTCCGACATTGAGATTTATGGCAAGGAAGACACCATCCGTTATGGCATATCCTGTAACCTGGGCTCTTTAAATATTGCTACGGTGATGGAAAACAAACGGATCAAAGAAGCCGTGACCACAGCTATGCGGTCGCTGACCATAGTTTCTGACATTACCAATATTGCAATGGTACCCTCAGTTCAAAAGGCGAATAAGGAGCTGCACAGTGTTGGTCTCGGCGCAATGAACCTTCACGGCTTCCTGGCCAAGAATTTCATCATGTACGAAAGCAAAGAAGCACTTGACTTCTGTAATGTATTCTTCATGATGGTCAACTTCTATTCCCTGCAAAGTTCTATGGAGATTGCAAAGGAACGTAAAGAGACTTTTGTTGGATTTGAGCAATCGGAATATGCCAACGGAAATTACTTTGCACAATACATTGCTAAAGATATTGTTCCCGTAAACGAGAAAATAGCCAGGTTATTTGAAGGCATGTCTATACCTACCGTAGAAGACTGGACCCAATTGATGAACGATGTGAAGGAACACGGAATATTCCATGCTTACAGGTTAGCTATAGCACCAAACCAATCTACATCTTACATCATGAACGCTACAGCATCTGTTATGCCTGTGGTAGATGTGATCGAAGTTAGGGAATATGGTGATAGTACTACTTACTATCCAATGCCATATCTTGATAACGATAATTACTTCTTTTATAAGTCGGCATATGATATGGATCAAAAAAATGTGCTGCGCTTGATTTCTGTTATACAAAAACATGTTGACCAGGGGATCTCGACTATTTTGCATACCAATACAAAAGATACCACGAGGGACATTGCGCGGTATTATATATATGCACACAAGATGGGATTAAAATCGCTTTATTATACACGTACACGTAAAGCATCAATTGACGAATGCGTGTCTTGTTCAGTGTAATTAAGGTAGTTATATATAATAATATTAAAGAAAATTAAGATGAGCCACTATAAAGCAGTAAACTGGAATACTCCGGAGAATGATTACGCCGGAATGTTCTGGGAACAGAACCTGCGCCAGTTTTGGGTAGATACAGAATATATCCCTTCAAAGGATATCGATATATGGAAAACACTGGCCCCTGAAATCCAGGAGGCCTATAAAAAAGCACTGGGTGGACTGACTTTGCTTGATACGCTGCAAAGTCATACAGGCATGCCTAAACTGCTTGACCATATTGACGGATTACAAAACAAAGCCGTATTGTCTTTCATGTGTATGATGGAAGCCATCCATGCAAAATCTTACTCAACTATCTTTACTACGGTAAATAGCACCGCTGAAATCAATGAGCTGTTTGAATGGGTAGAAAGTAACAAGCTACTGCAATTTAAGGCTGCAACTATTGATAAATACTACAGACAGCTTGATGCTGACAATGTGAGTAACGAAGTGCTTTTCATGGGCCTTGCCGCATCAGTGTTGCTGGAAACATTTTTGTTTTACAGTGGCTTTTTCATGCCCCTTTGGCTATCGGGCCAGGGACAGATGGTCGCCAGTGCAGATATCATCAAGAAGATCGTTGCCGATGAGTCTATTCACGGCGTGTTTGTGGGCCTGCTTGCCCAGGATGTTTACAAAAAACTGCCAGATCCTGAAAAATCAAAAACTGAGCTCGTGAACCTATTGATGGAGCTTTATGAAAATGAACTGAAGTACACAGATGAATTGTATACTGAAGTAGGATTAACAGCTGACGTAAAGGAATACATCCGTTACAATGCAAACAAGGCACTAATGAATCTGGGATTTGAAGAGATATTTGAAACAAAGCCTGTTAACTCTATAGTTCTTAATGGTTTAAATGGAGAAACTACCCAGCACGATTTCTTCTCTAAAAAATCTACCAACTATGAAAAAAGTATGGAAGTAATTTATCTGCGGGACGAAGATTTCGAGATGGACGCTGAACCTGTATTCTCGTAAATGCTATCCAAAGAAGATTTTTGCTATTATATTTCTATGTATAAAAGCGGAAATCTTCTTTGAAATTTAGTGGTAAATTACCCATTATCTTTTTAAGATATTTATTATATTTGTTTAAATCCAAATATAATGCGCTCCCTATACATTCTTTTCGCCTGCCTGTTGTCGTATGCTTCACGTGCAGAAGTAATTGTAATTGGGAAGGAATTGCCTTATACCAGCGTTGGTAAATCAGTCTGCTTCCTGCGCGATAAATCTGCAAAATTATCATTACGTGATGTCATCGCTGCAAACAGGGAAGGGCACTTTCGACAAAGCAATGATGAAATCCTCAACTTTGGCAATTCGCAGGCCGCCTATTGGGTCAGGATTGACTATCTGCACAAGGATGGTGATAAGGCCTTTCTCGTAGTGGATGCGTCTAATATCGAATCTATTGATCTGTTTACCGAGGAAAGACCTGGAGTTTATAAGCGGACGCACACGGGGAGCCTGGCACCGCCTCATTCGGATGTTACAACAGCCAACAATTACACTTTTACTTTACCTCATCCCGCAGGAAATAATAAAAAACAGACGGCCTACCTCAGGGTGAAGACCAACAACATTCTCCTGGTTCCAATTAAAATTGCTGTAACTGAGCGTTTGCTGGCCGGCATGAATGCTGCCGAACGCTTTGAAGCCATCTATATAGGTATTTTGCTTGCATTGTTTTTTTTCAACCTATCCGTATTTGTTAAATCACGGGACCTGACGTACCTTTATTATAGCCTATACACGGTTACCCTATTTATTTACGTGATATTTTATATTCGTGGTTATGGGTACCTGTTGGGTGATAATTTCAGGCATTTTGTCAACCTGCACCCTCATTTTTTTCTGGGATTAGGTAGCCTTGCCGGTATTGCTTTTGCAAATAACTTTTTGAACCTTAAAAAATACCTCCCATCATCACTAAAAGTGGTCAGGGCAATGGGGCTCGGCTGGATTCTAGTGATAGTCACATCATTACTTGGATTCAAGGCGGCAAGTGCAAACGCCTCTCAACTACTTTCGGCAATAACAACGCTGTCGATCTGGATATTAGGTATTATGGTATATGCCAAGGGCAATAAAACAGCTTTTTACTACATTATTGCCTGGGCATTTGTTTGTATGACTACCTTATGGTTAGTTTTAAGTCTGGAAGGTTTATTTCCTATCAGTGAGGTTTCTATGCATATGGCACCGCTCGGATTTATCCTGGAACTCCTGCTGTTGTCACAGGCACTTGGCGACAGGATAAAGGAAATGAAAAAGGAAAGGATGCGGGAGCAAGTGGAAAAATTAAAAATGCAGGAAGAAAACCTTTACCTGGTGAACAGCCAGAATGAGCGGTTGGAACGGGTTGTTGAATCACGCACCAGGGCACTAAAGAAGATTGTACAATCTTTGGAAAATGCAAATGCCGATAAAACAAGGATTTTTTCTATCATCGCACACGATCTCCGGAGCCCGTTTAACAGCCTGATCAGCCTGTTGTCACTAAATGAAATGGATCTCCTTAATTTTGATGATGTAAAGATGTTGCTGAACGACAGTCGGAAAAACATCGACAATATTCATAATACACTGAACAACCTGTTATATTGGGCCCAAAGCCAAATGAAAGGGCTCACCACGGCACCCTCACGTTTCAATATGAGGATTTTGGTAGATGACCTGATGATAGTTTATCAACCATTGCTGGCCAAGAAAAATATACGCTGGGATTTTGTGGTAGATGATGATCAGGATGTATTTGCTGATTTAAACCAGATTTCTCTGGTGATGCGTAACCTGATTGACAACGCCATTAAATTCACCCCATATAACTGCTTTATCCACATCAGGATATGGGGCAACGGGGGCTTCATATTTGTAGATGTATGTAATCCGGTGGCGGGGCCTCTCAACATTGAGCAGTTAACTATAAATGAAAAAGCAGAACCATCTTACGGTACGGCCAACGAGCGCGGAGTTGGGCTTGGATTGCATTTGTGCAGGGACTTTGTAGAAAAAAACAAAGGATTGCTCAGAGTAAGCAAGGAAAACGATTGCGTAGTACTCCGCTTTAACCTGCCTAAATTTATTGATGAATCTTCATCCGAAAAAGAGGCTGAGCTAATGGTTGAAGCCTGACCTGTTATTCCTTTTTCTTGTTAAAAAGCCGGCTAAGATTTGGCTTGATACCAATTGTAAAAGGAATTGCATTAAAAGGTCGGTTGCCTACATCGTTCAATCCATACATATAACTGCTCTCTATAAAAACATTAGCTCCGCCGATATTATATTCAATTCCTGCGCCAGGTTCAATAATACCCATACGATTAGTTTTATTGGTTAAAACCGCAATGTCTTCTGTATCGTTCACCTCCACCCTTGGCGTAAGAATAAAGCCTCCGCCTGCGCCAAAAAATCCGTAAAAAGCGAATTTCCCTACAATCTGCCTGTAGCCCAATGCAAGGTTCAGCAGGTAAGTTGTTGCCCTGCCGCGCTGAAGTTCGTAGATGAATCCATGGTCTGGTACAGGGTTGTCGTAGCCGAAAACATGCAGACTAATTTTAGGGTATAAGAAAAGTCCACCTTCTCCAAGACCGATGTTGGCACCAAGTGTGGTAGAAAATTTAGGACGCATAAATGCGCTGCTTCCTCCTACAGGAAATGAAAGCCCAGCGCTGCTCATTGTATAAAATTTGTCGGGCCGTAAAGTGTTATCTTGTGAGTGTGAAGATTTGCAGAAGGATAGCAGGAGTGACGTTGATAAAAAAAAGCGGGAATGTAATTTCATGGAAATGGTAGGTGTAATCTATTAACAAGAAGGGTAGTTTAATGTTTACAGTTATGTTCACGTCAAAGTTTTATCAATATTATCCGTTGATGACCGATCTACCATACAAAACTGTCATTTGCTATAAAACACGTTAAACAAAATATTATTTGGCAATTTACAGAACAGAATTTAATTTTTTAAATTCATTTAATTGTCTGTTTATCTGATATAAAGATCATTAAGTTTAAACTAAAGATATAAGTAGGTGCATTTTTAGAACGCAAATTAGTGCAAATATTCAAAACTATATTCTGAATAGAAGTATTACTTATTAATATACAGTTATTTAAGATCTATATATGAACTAATATTGTTGACGGTTAAAGGCGGCTGAGAAATCTGTCCGCATTAATTTAAACCTTTCCACTACAGTGGTAATAAACTCTTCATCCAGCAACTGGAAAATCTCGTTTGCGCCCCCGCCTGTCAGGTCGAGTTCAGACAGTTTGTAACTTTGTTCAAGCGTTCCCTGTTCAAATTTTATGATATATTTTTGGTTCATATTGAACAGGGTAATTTTACAATCAGGATGTGGCAGCTCTGCGATTACTCTCATAAGTTTATAATTAAGGTTCTAGTTTAAATAGCCAAAGCTAAGAATATTACCCGCTCTTTACATCCTTCCAATTGCAAATCAGTATTTTTATGTCTTCAAAATTTATACATATATGGCAGAGGACCTCATCATCGTTAAAGAAGAAAATAAAGAAAAGCAGTACCAGTCGTTATTACCACAGATAGAAGCGTTGCTTGGTGGCGAAGATGATCTTATTGCCAATCTGGCCAACATTTCTGCCGCATTAAAAGAACAGTTTGGCTGGTTATGGATAGGCTTCTACCTGGTGAAAGATGAGGAATTGGTTTTAGGCCCTTTTCAGGGACCGGTGGCCTGCACTCGGATAAGAAAGGGAAAAGGGGTTTGCGGTACGTCCTGGCAGGAGGCAAAGGTGTTGATTGTTGATGATGTAGATCAGTTTCCTGGACATATTGCCTGCAGTTCAGCTTCGCGGTCGGAAATTGTTATACCATTGTTCAAAAATGGAGAGGTGATAGGTGTTCTTGATGCCGATAGCTCAGCGCTATCCGCATTTGATCATACAGATGAGATTTTCCTTAAACAGATCCTTGCTTATATTGGCTTATAGACGGATACAAACAAATTCTTCAGTAGGGTGTTAGTTATACAAAACAATACTCCCATGAATAACGAAAAGAATATAGCAATATTAAAAGAGAAAGTTGAAGCAATCAGGATTTGTCTGTTTACAACCTTTTCTGAGAAAGATGAGTTCTCCAGCCGTCCTATGGCAACCGCCAAAGTTGAAGAGGATGGAAGTATCTGGTTTTTTACAAATGAATATTCATTGAAGTCGAAAGAGATTTCAAAAGAAAACCAGGTTACGCTAGGTTATAGTAGTCCGTCTGACAATACCTACCTTACTATTAACGGAAAGGCAGAACTGGTGGATGATCGTGTGAGAAAGGAAGCTTATTTTTCAGCACCTGTGAAGGCCTGGTTTCCGGACGGCATTGACGATCCACGATTAATCCTCATTAAGGTGACACCAGCAACAGCAGAATATTGGGATGGCAGCTCATCTAAAGTAGTTGTGGCGTTCAATATGATCAAGGCAATTGTGACCGGTGATCAGTACGAAGAAGGAAAACACGATAAGATCAATTTCTAAATAAGCTACCCATAAAAAGCACCCTGCAGATTGTCGGCAGGGTGCTTTTTTATGGGTAGATTATTTGTATTCCTGATCGAGGAAACGATATCGTTCCCCATTGCTTTCAATTTTGGGTTTAGTATTAACGCCGATATCAATATAATTCACTTTACCATTGGCACTCATTTCTGGCCAGGCAGGCAATGGTGCAACATTTGGGTTGCCGGTTTTAATGAAGCTGGCAAAGTACCCTAGCATCGTTTCAGAAACTTTCTGATCATCCGTTGTCCATGCATAAACTTTATTGTAATGAAGGTTTCCCAATGCATATTCAATTTCGAATGCATGCGGGGCACCTGGTGCTGAAACTGGTTTGGCTCCGGTTGCCCCGCCTTTTGTTATTCCGCCCGCAAGTCCGGGAACCGCACCCTTCATACTGGCAGTCATTTGCGGTTTGGATTTAGAGAAGACATAACGGTACACCGGCTGTTTTGCAGTCTTGCTATGTAAGTCCGCCCATTTCCAGGTACTGTAGACGATAAAGCGGTCGCTGGCCAACGCAGTAGCCGATGTTATAACTTCAGCATCTGTAGCTCCTGGATATAATTTTAACACCGTTTCAGCTTTACCAGGATATAATTCATTGATTACTTTAGCATAATTTTCTGGGGTAGGAGCTGCCGACTTTAAAAGTGCAGGATATGAGACCTCAGCTGAGTTCCAGCCTACAAGCAATGGAACTTTTGCCTGCCTACCCTCGGAGAATATTTTTACCGGCAGTTCCGGTAGAAAATAACCGTCAACAGTGGCCGGGACAGAAATCATTTCATTTTTGAAAGCGAGATCCAGCAATTGTTCCGCAGGGATTTTCCTCAGATCTGCTATAGACGAGGCACCTATTTTTTTTCCAAAGGAAAGGCCTTTGTTTTCGCCATCCGAAAGAGATATAGGCGCCAGGGTTGGCCTGATCATTGCCCCGCTTTCGCCGATGGCGCCAGCAATCAAATCTTTTGATAATGGGGAAGCCATTTGCGCAAAGACAGAAATTGATCCCGCAGACTCACCCGCGATGGTGATCCTTGACGGATCGCCACCAAAAGCAGCAATATTCTTTTTTACCCAGACCAGCGCCGCATGCTGGTCAAGTAGTCCATAGTTACCCGATGCATTACGCCCCGACTCTTTGCTGAGTTCGGGATGCGCCATGAAACCAAAAATTCCCAGGCGGTAGTTAACAGTTAAAACTACTATTCCCTTTTTGGCCATACTTTCTCCGTCATATCTTGGCTCTGAACCATCACCTGCCATCAAGCCACCACCATAAAAATATACCAGTACAGGTAGCTTTTTCCCTTTGGCTTTTGCAGGTGCCCAAACGTTCAGGTACAGGCAATCCTCGCTGCTGCTATCGGCACGGAAACCCATATCTCCATATATAGGTTTTTGCATGCCTCGGTTCCCAAAATGATCTGCTTTCTTCACTCCAGTCCAGTTTTGTACCGGCTGGGGTTCTTTCCAGCGAAGGGGGCCGACGGGGGGTGCAGCAAAAGGAATTCCCTTAAAACTGCGGATGCCAGAAATCTCTGTAACACCCTCTAAAATGCCATTTGCTGTTGAAATGCGGCCAGCGGCTCCTGAGGATACTTTCTGCCCATAGGCAATTGTTCCAATGCAGCATATCAAAATTGAAAATATAAGATTGTTCTTCATATAATTAACTGATGTAATCAACCCCTTTAAACACTGGCGAGCTAACCTTGTTCAAGAAAAAATTTATTTAAGGACTTCCACATCAATATAACTGTCATTGAAAATTGTATGCGTAGCAGTGATGAAATCTTTTTGATCCGCTTTGTATGGATTTGGAACAAAAGTCTGAGGGTTGCGTGCAAAAAGGGGAAAGGCAGTGCTTTGAACCTGAATCATGATACGATGACCTTTTTTAAACGTGTGCAGTACATCCTGCAGCTGAAAATTAACGTCCGTTTTTTGGTTGGCAACAAACGCTTCGGGCTTCTCAAAGCTGTTACGGAACCTCCCTGGCATTACTTCCGAGCGTACCATCTGCCAATAGTTAGCCATCAGGATATTCTTATTTGGCAAGTAAGGGTGACTGGGTTCATCTCCAGGGTATACATCAATCAGTTTTACAATCCAGTCGGCATCGGTACCAGTGGTTGCAACTTTAAGGTGGGACATAATTTCGCCTCCCAGGGTAATATCATCAGTCAGTACATCAGTCTGAAATACCAATACATCTGGTCTCCTGCCTGCGAAACGCTGGTCTTCACTCATGTAATTGTGTGGGGTAAAACCTTCTGTAGTTGTATTGTCTTCAGTATAAGGAACAGGTTTCATCGGATCGCTGATGAAGGTTGCGGCACCAGTAGCAGATGGCTGGCTGAAACTGATTTTGCCGTCATTACCAAGAAAGAGCTTTTGGTGACTGGCATTTTTCGCAGGCCATTGGTCAAATGTTTCCCAATCCTTTTTACCCGTATCATACATATAGGCATTCGGAAGCCCTGATTGTTTATCTCCTGATCCTTTCAGAAAATGGTTAAAAAACTTAGCCTCGATATTCTTTTGATAAAAAGTAGCAATGCTATCACCAAAATATACGTTTGAATGAAGGGTGTGACCTGTTTCGCGCGACCAGCGTCCGTGACCAAAAGGGCCCATGACGATTGTATTGTAAGCTGCAGGATCTGATTTTTTGATTGCACGATGGATAGCGAGCGGCCCGGTGAGGTCTTCCGCATCGAACCAACCACCCACAGTCATTACTGCCGGTTTCACTTTACCATAATGTTTAGGCAGTGAGCGTTTTTTCCAGAACTCATCATAATTGGGATGGTTCATTGTTTCCTGCCAGAAAAAATTGTCTTTGTACCATTGGTCGAAGTTTTTTAAAGGCCCAACGTCAAGCAGGAACTGGTAGCCATCACTTGAAGTCTTTTTAATGCTATAATCATTATACCAGGCTTTGCTGGTCGTATCCTTTTTTTGGACGCCAAACACCGGGTAGGTGAAGATATAGCTCTCTAAAAAAGATCCGTTATGATGGAAATCATCAAAAAAGAAATCGGAAATTGGCGCCTGTGGCGAAGAAGCCTTTAACGCAGGATGATTAGA
>Ga0247815_10003763_pt1 | contig 10806 bp, 16 predicted proteins | sample UWRJL194509B1_FD_181014 | JGI IMG/M metagenome (GOLD analysis project Ga0247815, IMG submission 181014) | Plant litter microbial communities from Arlington Agricultural Research Station in Wisconsin, United States - UWRJ-L194-509B-1 | ecosystem: Environmental > Terrestrial > Plant litter >... | reverse complement strand
CCGGTCTGCGCTTCGCTTATAAGCGAAGCGATAATAGCAGGTGCACCATTGTTGATACATGTACGGATTTGCGTGCAGCCGTGGTTGGTCGTGTTAGTTCCGTCTCTGTAATAGCGTTTCAGACCAGAATTGTGCAATTTCCAATGAAAGTGAATGTTGCCCTCGCGAGCATGTTCTGGTCCACGGCAGACCATATGTCTTGTAGCCAGTATACTCCAGAACGACTCGCTGCATATGAGATGTGCTAAACTATAGCGGGTGCTTACATATCGTTGTGGTAGTTGGCATTGGGCTTGTATACCTCCAGGACGTCCTTTTGGACTGGCGTCTCAAAATGATTAGCCACCGACTGTCTCGAATTTGATCATATTGGTGGCATCGTCGTTCTCGATATCTTGTTCGCATGTAATTCACAAGACATTTGACACGCTCAACGAAAATACATAATCACAGCTCGCCGTGATGGATGAGCTGGCGCTGGTATTCCTTTAAGAAGTCCTTCTGGACGTCCTCTTCGACATGATTGTCCTTCATTAGATCTTTGAGTGTCTTCTGGAGACTTCCAAGCCTAAGGCTACCGTTTGTCGCCTGTAGCTGCATCGCTGTGATGAGCGTGCCAGTGCGCCCTGCTCCCCATCCGCAGTGCACGAGCATGTTTCCGGGTGGCGCCTCTTTTCGCATGTTAACTGCAAAGTGGACATCGTCGAGGGTTGGTGATGTGTAGTCGGTCACTGGCCGACGCTGGTAGTTGATTCGAGCCTCTGTGAGTTTGGCCTGCGCGGAGACCGAGTATGGACACTGGTTCAAGCTGAGAATACGCGTGACACTATTCGCACTCTCCTCCAACCAGGCGATATCCGAGTCCTCGAGCTCTTGCTCTGTGTCGTGATCCCCGCTGTATCCAGGTGCAGACGAACGGAACAGCTTGCGCTCTGAGTCCTCGAGGAAGTCTTTGACCTCTGCCCAGCGATAGAAGCGCGATTTGTCTGCCATTCTATCGCAGCCTGAGATATCCACTGCGTGTACGAGACTTCAACAATCGACTTACGGAAGTGAGATCGGAGTGAGAGATGTGCTTGGTGACAAGGTACATGTTGGTTTTGGCTGTTTTATAGCTAGTTACAGGGCTCCGGCAATGAAATACCGGGTCTATCGGCTTCAGGTATCCCCGTGCTGTGGCAGACCGGTACCAGCTGGACCGGCTGGAGTCACTGTCTCTGCCGGAATGTGCCTATTGCGCGGACTCGCCAAGCCCGAAGCCAATCAAAGGGCAAGGTCGAACTCAGGCGTGGCATGCTTGCAGGATCTGAGACAGTATTGAGCCGATCAGGATCATACGAATCCCGTGCATGTGAGATCGTCTACAGCCTTTAACTCAATGAGCGATGCGTGTGCACGACAATCAGACATCTTATGTGCGCGTCCGAAGATCTAGTGCAACCACCAGCACGGCGACACCAGTGTGCTTTCGCGTAGTGGCGGCAGGCGGAAATGCCGTTATCGGCATTCTCGCACACCCGCAAGCTCGTAGAAGGGTTGTCACATTTACACGAGCGCCGATCTCGGGGGAATAGTTGAGCGAATAGATTCAACGACCGGCCGGTAGATGAGATGAAGTCGGTCCTTGCCACAACCGGCCGGTGAGCAGTGGCTCCGCTTAGACCGCTCCGACAAAGATGTGAAGTTGACATAGCCCGGAACACCGGAAAGATGGGATGCCGCAGATATTGCTCGCATCCGCCGGCCCATCAGACGAGTATAAGTAGGACCACAAGATCATTCACTCGCCACACATCGACAGCAGCAACATGACTCAGTACGTGTACGACTACTCTGTAAGTACACACATTTTCTCATCTGGCGAGAATTTCTGACCTGATTCTGCATTTTTGTTAGGTTACCTACGGCGACTCGCGCGGCGATGAGCCTCAAGACGCAGTCAAAGAGATCTACGGCGCCAACAACGACTTCAACGAAAATTTCAAAGGCAAATACGTCTGGATCAGTCCCAAAAAGACAAGCGCATGGGGTTCCGCGATTGGCGGTCTCTCCGTTGTCACGAGCCGGAGTCCGTTGCCCGATCTCTATGACTTGGCGAAAGGCACCGGAGGAGCGTATCGGTGAGGGATTTGATCTTATCACCCGCACCTGCTAATGCAATCTCGCAAGGTACCTGGTGAAGCAGCAGGACGATGTGTTGGGAAAAGTGACTGAGCTGGGCCTCTTCCGCTCTGATCATGCTCACACGTCGCCACCACAAGGTTGGCGCGGCATATCTACGGACTTCAATGTCGATCGCGGAGGCAGTTATCTCTACGTCGTCTGGAAGTACGAATAAGTTGTGAATGCTTGCAGCTTCGGCCATGGGAATGACCTACACAATATAATCGTAGTCTACTGCTTCTCCCTTGACCCACACGGTACCGCATCGGACTGCATCCCCACCGCTACATGCAGTGGACGTGAGTCTCTTGGTGAACATTGATTGAAAGCGCCTCTCCTGTACGACCACCGTGGATGCCGCTATCTTGAGAACGTATGAGAGCTCAACCAACAATTACAAGAGATCAAAGATGAAGCTGGCTAAGCTATCTGGTCACTAATCAGCTCAGTGAAGGAATGGTTCGAGTTTCGGCACACTCCGGTGACATTCAACGATGAAGTTTTTAGTGTTGCTGCCCACGCCCGGCTCTTGAACGAGCAACAGGCAACGAGCAGCAAGCGACGAGCAGCAATATACTCGATGCGGCATCATTGGCGGTTCTGTTCCTCCACGCGGTTCCAATGACGCATACGTTCCAAAAGCAAAGCAAGCGAGAGTATACGGTAACCAGATGAATGCACTCGCAGCAAACTGGCGGGCGTGGGTGTCCCAATTATGACGGGAGGCATGGCGGATTATCCATTGTCACCGCTCGTGAGCATAAACACGGCGGGCAAACATATAGCTAGCCGCGGACGGATGTATGGTTCGTTCATGCTCGTGACCGAAACTACCGACATATACAACTCATTGGGACTTCCACACGACATAAAGGTAGTCGCCTCCGCGTTTGATGTTAAAGTCCGTCGATATGCCATTCCAACCATGTGGTGGCGACGTGTAAGGCTCCCCAGAGCGGAAGAGGCCCAGCTGTGTCACTTTGTTTGGCGAGCCCTGCTGCTTCACGAGGTACCTGTGCAAAAGCAGATGAGCACATGCAGTCGCCAATTCATGGTGATGACTCTCACCGATACAGCCCTCCAGCGCCCATGGCCAGATCGGGGAGGTTGGGCAGCGGATCGTGACTTGTGACGACGTTCAGACCACCGATCGCAAAATCCCTCGCTGTGGTCCAGTTGGGCGTAATCCAGACGTATTTTCCCTTGTGGTTCTTGTTAAAGTCGCTGCTACCACCGTTGATCTCCTTGATTGCGTCATAAGGTTCGTCGCCAGCTGTCTCGCTGTATGTGACCTGACGGGATAGGCGGGTAAGACTTGCCACCGCCGAACAGACAACGGGAGGTATGCTAGGGTACACTCACAGAGTAGCTTTCAACGTACTGGACCATACCGATGATGTAGATGCTGCTGCTGCTGTAGATGCTGCTGTGTGGGGAACGAAACGCGATCCTGTGGGCCTACTTATACGCTTCAGACATACCGGAGGCTGGTTTAGCGTATGTCGACTTCGACTTCACCGGTGCCACGCGCTGTATCAGCTTGAGTGCTATGTCGGAATGCTTGTTTCCGACTCGGAATCTCTGCTCACCGACCGGCTCCAACCAGACCCGATCTCAACTGAACACCCGGCCGGTGCTGAACTTGTTCACTCTGCACCCCTGTCGGGGCTGGGTACGATTCTCTGTGGGTGTGCAGCTCACCTGTTTCATAGCTTGCGTCAGCTTGACCTGTCAGTCGGAATGCTGATCTCCGGTTCGGACTCACAGTTCGCCGACCAGCTCAGTCTCGATTTCTTGTGTTCACTCGGTCGGCACTGGACTTTTTCACTCTGCGTTCTCGATCCGTGACAACCAGATAATAGCTAGCACAGTGCTATAATTGAATTTACCGAAGTATAGGCACGAATGTCGAGCCGTCGGCTCAGAGCTGCTACAGCCACCAAGATGGTTCGGAGGATGGCGGAGGATCTGAGGCCGCGAAAACATGACCTGTCTTCGAGTTCAAAGCGCTCAACGGACGATCTTTGATCTCCTCGTTTTTGTACATGTATACGCGCTCGAACAATCCCTTCTGACACGAAGCTCGCCCGTGCGCGCTGCAGAGGCAAGTGACGCTCACTCGACATGAATTCCCGCAAAGTAGATTTTGAATGCTCAGAGACGAAGCGATGAATGGTAGCGGGCAATAGATACGGCTAAATGAAATTGATAGCAGGTGTTGGGGTCGGTCGCCAATCACCTCCACCATGAGGCCCACGAGTCCCAAGACTTCTGACTAGAAACGGAGCATAAACTTTGTGGACGCGTATTTTGTGTCGAGTAGGCCGCGTAGCCTGGCGTTTCTACCTTCGGCGCGCGTTGTTTCGCCAAGTGCTGTACCGCCGATAATGGCACGCTGTAACCCGACGCAATCCGTACCAAGCGGCGCTCACGCGGCGCACCGAGCGTATCTGAGCTCCGCACGGCCGCAAGGCCCATGCTCGTTGACAACAGCACAACCGTTGGGTCCTCTTTCTCACGGTTTCGGCGGTGGTGCCAATCGTTGTTCCGCGGCGCGCGGAACGGCAGGCTTTCAGTCTTGAACACGCGTTCGTCGACCTTTGTGAGTGGCCAGAGTGTGAACCCGGACAAGTCTTTAGCTAGGCTTGACGTCGAGCTGATATCACGCCAACGCAGAGCGGTCAGAGCGATAGCCGATGCGGCGACACGGTGTTCTCGCCAGAGGTTTGGGTCGCGGGAGAACACGGGCGAGCGTGGACTGATGGATGCGAAAACAGCATGGAGGGCACTAAAGTACTTGCAGACAATGTCGTCGACGAGCTGTTGGTCTGTGGCTGTCTCGGGTGGCCGGAGTGCGAGGTAAGTCATCGCTCTCCAGCGGGCGCCGTGAAGCTGCGTCTCTGTTTAAACGGATATTAGTCCTGGAGATTACACCTACACCTCGCGCAGACCGACTGACCTCTGGCGCAAATCTCGGAGTAGAGATGATCCATGACCTCGTGCGCGCCGATGGTACAATCTGGAGCGAAAGGTGCCAATACGATGTCGTAGAGCATGGCGCAGAGCAAGCCCCGCGCTACGGGTATGGAAATATGGTCAAGAGTCGCACCGGCAGCTGCAGCGGCCGCGAGAAAGCTGTGGACCGTTAGATAGGCGGGCTTGTTAACCATTTCAAGTTGCTCAATGGCTTGCGTCGTGACCTGAGTTTGTCGATCAGACGGGGCGAGACCAGCTGAGATAGCTGCTGCGAGATGCGCGATTTGTTCATTGAGCTTTTCGAAGCAAGAAATAAGCACTATAATCGAGCGGTCAGCGGGATCCACTCTGCGTGAGAGACTACACACGATCGTCGTCACCGCTCTGGCCGGCTGCGTCATAGAGCCTTGTATCGCGAAGCTCCTTTTCTTTAAGCAGTAGGAATCTCTCTGCCGCGGCAAGACGGGCGGTGAAATCTCGCTCAACAACCTGGGCATGAACGCGGGCGATGTCTAGCTCCTTCCGAAGAGCCAAATTGCGTTTCTCGGCGGCGAGCAGTTGAGCTCTGAGCGTCGATGCTGGTGTATGAGAATTATGTGAGTGCTCTGCTGATGCAAATTGGTCCTGCTCTCTGTCTTCGTGTTCAAAGCTGTGCGCATGATTAGTCGATGCCTGCGGTGCCTCCGAATTGGCTGAGTTACTCACAACGTGGTTTCATGCGCTTCAGCCGACGAGTCTGGGCTACGGTAAGCGAGAGAATATGGGGGTTGTCCAGTCGACGAACCGGGTGGTGCGGCCCAGATATCCTCTGCGGCAGGGTCGAAGTGAACTGCCACGGGGGAAGAGGTTTCTACAGCGAGTGGTGTGAGCGAATGTAGCTGCGGTTTGCATTGAAAAACGAAATACCTCTGAAGGTATGTGCATCACCGTCGAACGACTGCTTCGCGGGCGACCAGCTCGTCATCGAAGCCACCTGAGGCTCGTCGAACAGACGTTTATCCTTGGCGGGTCTTTGGAGATCGGCCTATTGCATTCGCGAGTTGCTTCGAGGACGACTGGAACCAGCAGTGAGACGAGAGGAAGGAAAGAGACTGAGCTTGAGACGACGGGACCCGGCATGGCACACGCTGGCACAGAGAGATCAGAGTGTGGGAACAGACGCCGAAAAGTAGAGTTGGGATTAGCAGGGCCTAGAAGTACGCTCTCTCTTTGGGACGGTAGCTTGAATGCTTGAACAGGGTTGACGATGCACAGCGGATCTGCTTCTGTGGAACTGCAAACGCCACCGCCGTCAGATAAGTTCTAACCTCGTGGATTGCATGGGAGCGTAATGCAGCAATAAAACAATGTTCAATAAAGCTAGGCAATACTAAAATACGTAGCTGACCACAAGGAGGAAACAAACACCAATGACCAAACCGAGGATGATTGCATCTCTCCTCCTTCGCGAACCAATCATAGAAACCAGCGAGTTGATGCTGGGAAATGTGCCTGCGTGTGAGCGCGTGAGTATGATGAGCACATATTGATCTGCCACAAGAAGACGCACTCATAACGTTGCTCATCCGAGCGTTGATGCCACCAAGCGACGACCGCTGCCGAGCAAACTCGTCTCTTGTTTCGTACGCTTGGCTGCCAAAGAAAACATTCATTAGGACACCAACAAATCAGCTGAAAAGGATCGTGACTGACTTGAGGATGTCGTCAGTCATTTGGTGCGAACTGTCGATCCGCCCGCGCTCCTTCAGCAATGTATCCGCCGCGGACGACTGTGCTGCTTTGTACGCGCTGCATCCGACGTCAGCCACTATTTAAGAGTAGTACGCCTGTTAACGTACTTGATGTCGCTCCGTACGTTGCTCAACAGGTTAGCACGGTCGCGCGCCTGCTGCACGTTCGTCTGCAAGCCGTATCAGCTCCACATTAGACTTTACATGTCAACAAAGCGCACCTTCTGCCGGTTGAAGTCGCGCGAGTACTCTGAGAGCACTTCGCGGTGGCGTTGTAGTGCGTGCGTCATGGTAGCGGATGGTCTTGTTGTCGCGCCTTCCAACGACGTCGCAAGTTCGTCTGTTGTGTCCCGCAGCTACAGCCAGCACATATGCCATCAGAACAGTTCACACATAAACCAAAAGGCCATTGCGCGCACCTTCTCGAGCAGGCCCTCAATCTCCTCTTCCATATCACTCCAGCGCTCAGACGGTCCCGCCTCCAGGTCACTCTGCCCACTTGGTGCATTTGAAATGGTAACCGCGAGCCGCGAATATGCGTTCAGTTTGGTATCAATTAGCGACTCTAGAGTTCGCAATTGCTTGCGCAGCGCATCGAAAGAAGACATAGTGGTGGTACAAAGTAGAGCGTGGCGCGGCGCGGAGTTAGACTGCGTGGCCCCGCGCAGCAGTGGCTTCAGTGAAAGACACGAACACGTCCGTACACATCGGCTTCACATAAATTTCGTACAGCGTCAACATGGTCGTACAAATGGAGACGCTTATGCGTCTGGGAACAAAGCAGAAAAGACCTGCCAGAAGACGAAATAAGTATCCCGCATGAACTCTTAGGTGGATCCGCACCTCATCAATGACGGAATAAATTATATGCTGGTTGAGTCTGCGATTTTGCATGACGTTAAAGATGCGTCGGGCTCCTCTTCGCGCATTCGTGCGACCGATCATGTTCGCTGCGACATCTGAGAGCAGGTTCCTCAGCTCAACCGCAGCGATACGGTAGTATGGACCTACCAGGCATGAGTGTGGACAGCTTCCGATGAGCCGCTTCCTTCGTCTCCGCCTTCTCTTCCGCCGTACGAGGAACGCCAGGAGACTTTAGCTGTCCGCCTGGCCAGAGGCTACTCTGGAACGTCCCCAAGTAACCAAGCACATGGTCCTCATCCAGGTACGTCTTAGTCACCTCGCGCAGTCGCCTATTGATATAGTCAGGTTACACTCAATTGAAAAGAGCTGGACCACTCACCTCTCAATCGTACCACCAAGAACCTGTTGCAGCAGGATAACTACCGCCTGCCGGCGCAGCCAGTTGTTCTCCGTGTTCAACTCGAACACAGAAAGTATCAAGTCACAGATCGGGGTCGAGAACGCGCTGGATCCCGTCTCGCCGTCGCTCTCGCTCACGAGAGCTTGTGGTGTCAAAGACCGCGCGACGAGGCTCTCGTCGCCTGCCCCAGCACCAACGATACCTGCTCGAGCTGCCGCCTGACGGGTGAGCCGCTGCAACATGACCTCCAGCATTGATGGCCCAAATATGACCTCGTCCAAACTGCCCGCGACGCTGTTGTACATATTCTGAATGAACTTGGCGGCGCCGGGCCCAGGCGTCACTGGTGCCGAACGAACGCCTTGAAGTTCCTGTGTTGACAAGAACGAACGAAACTCGTCGCTCTCACAGATTGCTGGGATGGCGATGAGGCTCTGGAGATACTTCTCGAGGGCTGCGCGACGAGCCTCGAGAAATGCCGCAGAGACCGTGCCGACGAGCCGCTTGCCGGGAAAGTCAAGCGAGCGAACGGCGATGTAGCGCTCCCGCAACTTCTGATGCATTCCGAAGAACTCGTTGTACCGTCGCGCAATGACCCAACCGCTCGTTATCGCACCAGACCCGTTCTCATCGAGTTGCTGTACCTCGATGAGATAGCGCACAATCTGGCCTTCGCCAGATTCCTCGCTCGTACTTGTGTTTTGAATTGCGATGCGCGTTCGACCTGGGACGAGTCGGTTCTCGTGCGCCTGCGTCTCGAACTGCTTCTTCTGAAACTCGCGCGTGCGGAGTTCTCGTCCAAGTGTACTCTGTGACTTGCGAAGTAGCCGCAGCTCGGCGTCGTCGCCCGTCAGCTCAGCCTTCCGGATGAGCGCCCCCAGAAGCGCCTCCTGAGCGCGGAGCTCGTCAACTTTCGCCTCCAGTCGCGCGATATCCGTTTGGAGTTGCAGATTCCCCGGCATCGGCGTTTCTGTCGTGTCGTCCGCTCGCTCGTGATCAGCATGCTCTTCGACCTTATCCTCTGCGATCGCAGGCAGCACATCGTCATCATCGCCAAACAGCCCACCCGTCTTCTTCCTCTTCACGCTTGGTTTGACTGCGGTTGGCTCGTCCTCGGCAATAATGTCTTCGAGCGCCGCCGATATCGCCTCCATTCTTCTCGCTTGGATTGCTTCAGGGCTTTCCGGCTCCTCCGCAAACAACGGTGGTCGATCGCTCTGCTCTATCCCCGGGGACGAGATGAGGAACTCAAGCCTGGCGGTTTTAGATGTAGGAAGGTCGATCCGCTGCGACGGCGCGCGTTGGGCCAATCGTGGAACCTCCTCTGGTACCGGGGTATGCATTTGGGTAACCCTCTCCTTGTCGCGCGACTGCATCGTCCGATCGAGGTCAGCCCGTGCGCGGAAGCCGAGGTCACTCTGCGCAAACTCGTCGAAGTCGGTTGCCATTGCCTTTTCGACCTCCGCCTGAGCATGGACAACAGCCCGGCGAGCGCGACGAACGCCATGGGCACCGGTACCTTGGGCAAAGGTCCGGATGCGTTCAACGTGTCGTGGGGAGACGAGCATGGGCATGCGGCCGGGGGCGAGGTATTGCAAAAGAATCATCTGCATGTCTTCGCGCAGAATGTCTGTCTGAGCAGGTGTGAGGTCTTCCTCAGGGCCAGAGTCTGAACCAGACTCGGCATCGGCGTCCTCGAGTGGGTTCTTGAAACTCTCCACAGCAAGCCAGAACTGGACGAGAACAGATCGAGATCGTCGGTCCATAAACTCCATGAAGATCGTGAGCGGTGTAGGCGTCGCCAAGATTGTCCGCAAGACGGGGAAGGTGGCTACCGGGGACGTGGCGTCAGCAAGGACCGAGTGTTGCTGCGGTTAGATGTCAGAGAGGTTGCGTATATTGGTGCAGCAAGCGGTCATACGGCATCTGGCGTTGCGCCACTGAGGACTGCAATCCTTTCGTCGACCGCTCGTTTTGCCGTGAACAATCGGTCAAGGTATGCAACGACGTCTTCTGTCTTCTGTCCTTCGATCCAGTCGCCTTTTTCGTTGCTTGCTACGAGTATATCAGTGTCAATTTGTTGAAACTAAGGAGGTAGCCCCCACCAAGGAGTAGACGCGTTTTGCGAATCTCGCTGAAAATGTCGTTCTTGAGCCTTCGCGCGTCCAGGAGGGAGTTCGAGCGGCGAATGCTGCGCAGGAACGCGTCAAACTGAATAGTGTCTGTCCGTACGGAGATACGCTCGATCGGGGTTCCAGGTGCAACACTCGATTCTGCGACGAGGATGTCACGAACACGCGAGATGAGCTTCCTGCGCCTAGTAAGTATGGATGTAGGTCATAGTTGAAAGCCACGCACTGCTGCCTGATGGCCGCGGTAGCCTGTGGACAAGTTTCACAACGCGGACATGCGGTGTTCATAGTTCTGAACTCACTGTTTGGTCCAGTATCCTATTCCAAAAATCGGGATCGGATAGCATTTCGACGATCGGCCCAAACACCGCACATGCCACGATCTCACGAACTACCACACGAACTGCCCGCGACTGTAGGTCTGCCTCAGGCACAAGGAGAGGGAGTGCCTTGTCAATCAGCCGGCGCATATGGGCATCTTCTGCTTGCTTTGTGTGTGCGGTGGCGAGGTTGTCAACCGCAGGATGAAGACGGCCATATC
>Ga0247815_10003762_pt1 | contig 10811 bp, 9 predicted proteins | sample UWRJL194509B1_FD_181014 | JGI IMG/M metagenome (GOLD analysis project Ga0247815, IMG submission 181014) | Plant litter microbial communities from Arlington Agricultural Research Station in Wisconsin, United States - UWRJ-L194-509B-1 | ecosystem: Environmental > Terrestrial > Plant litter >... | reverse complement strand
TCGTGCTCGCGCATCTCGCCGGAGCGGTGCATCAGGTCGTACACCGGAACGGTGAACGGGGTGGGGGTGAAGTTCGACACAACCGTCGATTCTACGTGAACGCGCGCCGACGCGCATGCCCGCGCACCCGCCCGCCGAGCAGAGGGGCAAGGAATCGACGCCCAACGCCCGCCTCAACGTCGAAAGCTTGCCCCGCAGGTCGCCACAGACCCGCCCTCAGAGCAGAGGGGCAAGGAATCGCCGCCCAACGCCCGCCTCAACGTCGAAAGCTTGCCCCGCAGGTCGCCGGGCTACGCCAGAGTCGCCTGCACCGCGGTGAACGCCTCGTCGTAGATGGCCAGGGCGCGCGCGACCTCCTCGGGCGTCACGATGCACGGCGGCACCACGTGGATGCGGTTGTCGGCCGCGAACGGCAGCAGGCCGCGGGCCATGAGCTCCTTCTTGAGCTGCCCGATCACCACTCCGGAGACGGGTTCGCGCGACACCGGGTCGGCGACGAGGTCCAGGGCCCAGAAGACTCCCAGACCGCGCACGTCGCCGATGAGCGGATGCTTCGCAGCGAGCTCCGCGAGCCCGGGCGCGAGGTGGTCGGTGCCGATGGTGCGCGCGTTGTCGACGATGCCCTCCGCCTCCATGGCGTCGAGCGCGGCGACGATCGACGCCATGGCGAGCGGGTGGCCCGAGTAGGTGAGTCCGCCAGGGAAGACCTGGGTCTCGAACGCCTGCGCGATCGACTCGGAGATGATCACACCGCCGGCGGGGACATAGCCCGAGTTCACGCCCTTGGCGAAGGTGATGAGGTCGGGCACGATCGGGCCGTCGTCGTCGGCGAGACTCTGGAAGGCGAACCATCCGCCCGTTCGTCCGAAACCGCACATCACCTCGTCGAATATCAACACGATGCCGTATTTGTCGGCCAGGTCGCGCACTCCGCGCAGGTAGCCGGGCGGCGGCACGAGCACGCCGGCGGTGCCGGGCACCGTCTCGAGCAGGATGGCCGCGATCGACGAGGCCCCCTCCGACTGGATGACCCGTTCCAGATGCTGCAGCGCCCGCTGCGACTCCTGCTCGGGCGAGTCGGCCCAGAACTCAGAGCGGTACTCGAACGGCCCGAAGAAGTGCGCGTGGCCGCGCGCGAACTGGTTGGGCACACGACGCCAGTCGCCGGTGGCCACGACCGCGGCACCGGTGTTGCCGTGGTACGAGCGGTACGTCGAGAGCACCGTGTCGCGCCCCGTCGTGAGCCGCGCCATCCGCATGGCGTTCTCGTTGGCATCCGCACCGCCGTTGGTGAAGAAGACCTTGCCGAAAGTCGAGCCTGCTCGGGCGAGGATGCGTTTCGCCGCCTCGCCGCGGGCGAGGTTGGCATGGGCGGGTGCGACGGTGGTGAGCACCTCGGCCTGGGACTTGATCGCGGCGACGACCGCGGGGTGCTGGTGGCCGATGTTGGTGTTCACGAGCTGGCTGGAGAAGTCGAGGTAGCGGTTTCCGTCGTAGTCCCAGACGTCGCAGCCCGCTCCCCCGGCGATGACAAAGGGCGTCAGTGCGCCCTGCGCGCTCCAGGAGTGGAAGACGTGGGCGCGGTCGAGGTCGTAGGCGAGCTCGCCGTCGGCGGGGTTCAGGTCGTTCATGCTGCGTTCCTTAGGGTTGGGGCGGTCCCTGAGCCTGCCCTTCGACAGGCTCAGGGACCGATGGGGGAATGCTACTCGCCGCCCTTTTTCAGCTCGACCTCGAGCGGAGCGAAGTCGGCGCCGTCGACGTCGATCCCCTCGTCCCTGAGTTCGGCGAGCGCCTTCTCCACGAACTCGTTCGAGTAGGCGGATGCCGGCGGCTCCTCGGTGATGATCGTCGATCCGGTCTCGTTGCTCGTCTCGAGCGCCATCGCCACCGTCGCGTCCCACGCCGCGGTGTCGATCATGCCGATGCCGCCTGCGGTCGACGGCCAGATGAGCTTGTTGACCTCGTTGGTCATCCACAGCTGGTGCGAGAGACCCAGCGTCGATCCGGCGGCGGTCACCTGGTCGGCGGCTTCCTGCGCGTTGTCGCGCGCGAAGACCCAGCCCTTGATCGAGGCCTTGATGAACTTCACCGTGGTCTCGGCGTACTCCGCGTCGTCGGCGAGGCGCCCGGCGTCGGCCCAGATGGCGTCCTGCAGCATGGAGGTGCCCTCCTCGTTCCAGTCGATGACGTTGAAATCGTCGGCCGTGTAGAGCTCGCCCGTCTCGGGGTTCTCGGTCTCGAGCAGCTGGGCGTACTCGTTGTACGTCATGGCCTGCGCCGCGTCGATGTCGCCCGAGAGCAGCGCGTTCATGTCGAAGTTCTGCGACACGACGGTCACCTCGTCGGTGACGCCCGCCTTGTTGAGGCCGGCGTACAGCTCCCACTCGTTGCCGTAGCCCCAGCTGCCGATCGTCTTGCCTGCGAGGTCGGCGGCGCCCGTGATGTCCTGATCCTTGAACGAGACCTGCAGTGTCGCCGAGCGCTCGAAGATCTGCGCGACGTCGGTGATATCGGCGCCGTTCTCGATCGAGCCGAGAACCTTGGGCACCCACGAGATCGCGTAGTCGACGTCGCCGTTAGCGAGCGCGTCCTGCGGAACGATGTCGCCGCCGCCCTGGATGATCTCCACGTCGAGGCCCTCGTCTTCGTAGTACCCCTCGGCCGCGGCCGCGTAGTACCCGGCGAACTGGGCCTGGGTGAGCCACTGCAGTTGCAGCTTCACGGGGGTGAGCTCCGACGATCCCGATTCGCCGCCGGAGTCCGGCTCGCTGGTGCTGCAGCCCGACAGGACGAGAGCGCCGACGGCCGCTGTTGCGGCGAATCCGAAGGTAATGCGCGTGCTGTGCTTCAACTGGTGCCTCCTTGGTGTGCTGGTTGGTTCTCCTGGGGTCGGCCTGCTCGGCAGCGTCGGCGAGGGGTCGTCTGTGCGGCGCTAGGCCGGTCGGTGACGCGTGAAGATCTTCTCGATGGCGAGGGTGACGACGAAGAAGACGAGGCCGACAATGATGGCCCCGACGACGAATGCCCACGCGCGCGCATAGTTGCTTCCGGATGCCGCCGAGGTGATGAGGGAGCCGATTCCCGAACGCGGTCCGCCGAAATACTCGGCGACGATCGCCGAGATCACGGCGAGCGACGAGGCGATGCGCAGCCCGGTGAACATGAACGGCAGCGCGCTCGGGATGGTCACGGCACGCGCGGTCTGCCAGCCCGTGGTCGCGTAGGCCCGCATGAGGTCGCGATGCACCGGCCGCACCTGTCGCAGGCCGCGCAGCGTGTTGATGAACACGGGCACGAAGACCGCGATGGCCGCCACGATCACGCGTGCGATCTCGACGCCAGCACCGAACATCGTGTACAGCACGGGGGCCAGGGCCACGATGGGGACGACCGCGATGGCGGCGATGAGGGGCGCGAACATCGAGTCGAGGAAGCGTACGAACGCCGCGACCACCGCCGCGACCATGCCGAGCGCGGCGCCCACCACGAGGCCCGACAGCGCGTTCGCACCGGTGACCAGGCTCGCCGAGACGATGCTGGGCAGCAGCTCGCCGAACGCCGAGCCGATGGCGAGCGGGCTGGGCAGCAGGAACGGCGGGATCTCGCCGACCACGACGGCGAGCTGCCAGAGCGCGAGCAGTGCCACGAACAGCGCGACCGGCGGCAGCACGCGGCCGACGAGGGCGCTCGCTGTCGCGTTCATCGCAGGTCCACGCCGACCGTGGGCGCATCCGCACCGTGCAGAGCCTCACGCACCCGCGTGACGGCCGTGAAGAACCCGGCGTCTTCGCGCAGGTCTTCGCCGCGGTCGCCCGCCGCGCCCAGGCGGACGTCGACGATGTCGCGGATGCGCCCGGGCCTCGGCGACATCACCACCACGCGGTCGGACAGGAACACCGCCTCGGGTATCGAGTGGGTGACGAACACGACGGCGGCACCGGTCTCTCCCGTGATGCGCACCAGTTCGAGCTGCATGTGCTCGCGGGTCATCTCGTCGAGCGCGCCGAACGGCTCGTCCATCAGCAGCAGGCGCGGCTGCTCGGCGATGGAGCGGGCGATGGCGACGCGTTGCTGCATGCCGCCGGAGAGCTGGTCGGGAAAGTGGTCGGCGAAGTCGCCGAGGCCGACGAGGGAGATGAGCTCGGCGGAGCGCGTGGCGCGCGCGGCCTTGCCGACTCCGTGCAGCTCGAGCGGCAGCTCGATGTTGGCGGCGACGGTGCGCCACGGCAGCAGGCCGGCCTGTTGGAACGCGATGCCGTACTCCTGGTCGAGGCGTGCCTGCCGCGCGGTCTTGCCGAAGACGGTGATGCCGCCGGCGGTCGGCGCGTCGAGGTCGGCGATGAGCCGCAGCAGGGTGCTCTTTCCGCAGCCCGAGGGGCCGATGAGCGAGACGAACTCGCCGGGGGCGACGGCGAGGCTCACGTCGCTGAGCGCGGAGACGGTCGCACCCTTCTTGCCGGCGAACACCCGGTCGACGTTCGTGACCTCGACCGCGAGCGGTCCCGGGTTGTCTTCGGCGTTGTTCATGCGTGTACCTCCGCGCGACGGTACCGGCCGAAGGCCAGCCCGAGTAGGGCGACGAGACCGGCGGCCACGAGACCGAGAACGATCGCGCCGAAGATGGGTGCCCACGGCTTGGCCGGGTCGCTGGATGCGAAATTGGCGAACTCGAGGATCATGCGTCCGATCCCGCCGGGCAGGCCGATCGAGACCTCGGCCACGACGGTGCCGACGACGGCGTTCGCGGCGCCGAGCCGCAGCGCGGGCAGCATGTAGGGGACGCTCGCCGGCAGCCGCAGGTGCAGGAGGGTGCGCCAGCGGCTGGCGGCGTAGGTGTGCATGAGCTCCGTGTGGATGACGTCGGGCGACTGCAGTCCGCGGAGGGCGCCGACCGCGATCGGGAAGAACGCGAGGTACGACGCGATTACCGCCACAGACATCCAGTTCTCCCACTCGAGCGGACCGAACTCGAGTTTCGACCCCCAGCCCTTGACCAGCGGCGCGAGGGCGATGAGCGGCACGGTCTGGCTGAGGATCACGAGCGGCAGCACGGCCGACTCGGCGATGCGGAACCGCTGCATCAGCAGGGCCAGCGCGAATCCGACGACGAGGGCGATCGCGAGCCCCGCCGCGGCGACCCCGAGGCTGAACAGCGCGGCGAGCGTGACCGCGAGCCAGAGCGGCTGCGCGTTCGTCGCGCCGGTGATCGGCTCGGCCAGGCGCGCGAACATGTCCCAGGTGTGCGGCATCGCGAGGTCGCTCGTCCGCGGGAGGAGCCGCAGGCCGGAGTTGCGCACGGCCGCATCCGCCCCCACGACCCAGCCGTCGGCCGGACCGAGCACCTTGTAGGCCTCCCAGACCACGGCGACGAGCACCACGGCGGCCAGGCCGAGCAGGAAGGTGCGGAGCCGGAGCATCTAGGCCTTCGCCGTGATGTGGTCGCGCATGGTGGGGATGACCGTCTCGCCGTAGACCCGCAGCGTCTCCTCTTTGTTGTCGTGCTGCAGGTAGCCGGCGAACTGGTCGACTCCGAGCTCCTTGAGCGCCTTCAGCTTCTCGATGTGCTGCTCCGCGGTGCCGAGCAGGCAGAAGCGGTCGACGATCTCGTCGGGCACGAAGTCGGCGTGCGTGTTGCCCGCCCGGCCGTGCTCGTTGTAGTCGTAGCCCTCGCGGCCCTTGATGTAGTCGGTGAGCGCGCGCGGCACGGCCCCTCGTCCTGAGCCTGCCGAAGGGTCGCCGTACTTGGCGACGATGTCGGCCACGTGGTTGCCGACCATGCCGCCGAACCAGCGGTTCTGGTCGCGCATGTGCGTCCAATCGTCGCCGATGTACATGGGGGCGGCGACGCAGAACTTGATCGCCATCGGGTCGCGGCCCGCGTTGTCGGCCGCGGTGCGCACGGTCCTGATCATCCACTCGGCCACGTCGAGGTCGGCCATCTGCAGGATGAAGCCGTCCCCGACCTCGCCCGTCAGCTTGAGCGCGAGCGGGCCGTAGGCGGCGACCCAGACGTCGAGGGTCGACCCCGTGCTCCACGGAAACTGCAGCGTCGCCCCGTTGTGTTCGACCGGGCGGGAGTTAGCGAGCTCGCGGATGACGTGGATCGACTCGCGCAGCTCTCTGAGCGTCGTCGGTTTGCCGTTGGTGACCCGCACGGCGGAGTCGCCGCGGCCGATGCCGCAGATGGTGCGATTGCCGTACATCTCGTTGAGCGTGGCATAGGTCGAGGCGGTGACGGTCCAGTCGCGGGTGGCGGGGTTGGTGACCATCGGACCGACGATCACCCGACGCGTCTCGGCCAGGATCTGGCTATAGATCACATAGGGCTCCTGCCAGAGCAGGTGGGAGTCGAAGGTCCACACGTGGCTGAACCCGTGCTGCTCGGCGAGCTTCGCGAGCGCGACCGTGCGCGACGCGGGCGGGTTGGTCTGCAGTACTGCTCCGAAGTCCATGTGATTCCTTACGTTGCGGTCGCTGGGTCAGATCAGGTACTGGCTGAGGCCGCGCTTGAAGAACTTGCCGTCGCCCTTCGCGCCGACGTAGGTGTTGTCGTCGACCACGACCTTGCCGCGCGAGAGCACGGTGTCGACGTGGCCGTCGATCTCGTAGCCCTCGTAGGCGGAGTAGTCCATGTTCATGTGGTGGGTCTTGCCGACGCCTATCGAGGTGTGACCGTTCGGGTCGTAGACGACGATGTCGCCGTCGGCACCCGGCTGGATGACGCCCTTCTTGCCGTACATGCCGAACATGCGCGCGGGCGTCGTCGACGTGAGCTCCACCCAGCGCGACAGCGAGATGTGTCCGTCGACGACGCCCTGGTACATGAGGTCCATGCGGTGCTCGACCGAGCCGATGCCGTTCGGGATCTTCGAGAAGTCGGCGAGCCCCATGTCTTTCTGCCCTTTCATGCAGAACGGGCAGTGGTCGGTGGAGACCATCTGGATGTCGTTGGTGCGCAGCGCCTGCCACATGTGGTGCTGGTGCCCCTCTGCCTTCGACCGCAGCGGGGTCGAGCACACCCACTTGGCACCCTCGAAGTCTCCCCATTCGTCGCTGGTCGCGCCGAGGTTGTCCTCCAGCGACAGGTACAAGTACTGCGGGCAGGTCTCGCCGAAGACGTTCTGGCCGTTGTCGCGGGCGGTCGCGATCTGCTCGACCGCCTGCTTCGCCGAGACGTGCACGACGTAGAGCGGCGCACCCGTGAGGTTGGCCAGCATGATGGCCCGGTGCGTCGCTTCCTCCTCGGCCTGCCACGGGCGGGTGAGCCCGTGGTTGTACGGCGTGGTGTTGCCTGCCCTGACGGCTTGTTCGACGAGGAGGTCGATCACGCTGCCGTTCTCGGCGTGCATCATCATGAGCGCGCCGTTCTCGGCCCCCTTCTGCATGGCCTTCACGATCTGGCCGTCGTCGGAGAGGAAGACGCCCTTGTAGGCCATGAACATCTTGAAGCTCGAGACGCCCTCGGCGACGAGCTCGTCCATGGCGACGAGCGACGAGTCCTGGACGTCGGAGAGGATCTGGTGAAACCCGTAGTCGATCGAGCACTGCCCGGCAGCCTTCTCGTGCCAGGCCCTGTACTGGTCGAGCACGTTCTCGCCCGCGTACTGCACGACGAAGTCGACGATGCTCGTGGTTCCGCCATGGGCGGCCGCGCGCGTTCCCGTCTCGAAGGTGTCGGATGCCTCGGTGCCGCCGAAGGGCATCTGCATGTGAGTATGCGCGTCGATGCCGCCGGGGATGACGTACTTTCCCGCCGCGTCGATCACGGTGTCGACGTTGCGCTCGAGGTCGAAGCCGAGGAGGTTCGAACCGGGGGCGAGCACCGCGGCGATCGTCTCGCCGTCGATGAGCACGTCGGCAAGGCCTGTGCCGGTCGCGTTGACGACCAGGCCGTTCTTGATGAGAGTCTTCATTGGCTGTCCTTACACTGCTCTTCGGTCTCGATCGCCGGTTGAGTAGGGCCGTCCGGCTGGGGGCGTTACGGCTGGGGGATGCTGGTGTACGAGTCGGGGCGACGGTCGCGGTAGAACTGCCAGTCGTCGCGCATCTCCCGCACCATGTCCATGTCGAGGTCGCGGATGAGGATCTCCTCGTCGCTGCCGGATCCGCGCTCGCCGACGAAGTTGCCGCGCGGGTCGATCACCTGACTGGTGCCGTAGAAGTCGACTGCGAGCTCGCCGTACTCGTTGTCCTCGCGCCCGACCCGGTTGGGCTGCAGCACAAAGTAGCCGTTGGCGACGGCCGCGGCCGGGCCCTCGACCTCCCACAGCCGATTCGAGAGACCGGGCTTGGTCGCGTTCGGGTTGAAGACCATGTGCGCGCCGTTCAACCCGAGCTCGCGCCATCCCTCGGGAAAGTGGCGGTCGTAGCAGATATAGAGGCCGACCTTGCCGACAGAGGTGTCGAAGACCGGGTAGCCGAGGTTTCCGGGGCGGAAGTAGAACTTCTCCCAGAAGCGGTCGAGATGCGGGATGTGATGCTTGCGGTACTTGCCGAGGATCGTTCCGTCTGACTCGACCACGACCGCGGTGTTGTAGTACACCCCCGTGATGTCCTCTTCGTAGATCGGCAGGATCATGACGATGCCGAGCTCCTTGGCGAGGGCCGCGAAGCGCTGCACGATCGGGCCGTCTGCCTGCTCCGCGAACCGGTAGTACTTCTTGTCCTCGGTGATGCCGAAATACGGGCCGTAGAACAGCTCCTGGAAGCAGATCACCTGCGCCCCCTCGGCGGCCGCGTCGCGCGCGAACTGCTCGTGCTTGGCGATCATCGACTCTCTGTCGCCGGTCCATGTCGTCTGGGTGATTGCTGCACGTACAACGGTCATGCGTTACCTCCGGAAGGACTTACGTTTTGTTATTATTCGCGCTAAACATTTCTCTTACGTTTCCTTTTATGACGTTGGCGTAAAACCTACTAGGTGGGCTTCGTGAAGTCAGTAGCAGTTGCGGTCGAAGAGGCCACACCGAGCGGCATCGCCGGAGCGATCGCACGGCTCATCAACTCCGGCGACCTCGCGCCCGGCGACCGACTGCCCACGGTGCGCGATCTCGCGGGCGAGCTGGGAGTGAGTCCGGCGACCGTCAGCCACGCCTGGCAGGCCCTCGCCGGTGTCGGTCTCATCGTCTCCCGCGGTCGCAGCGGCACCTTCGTGCGCGCCGAGCGCATCGCCTGGCTGCCGCCCCGGTCGCGCGACCTCGCCGAGCCGCAGACGACGGTGGCGCGCCTCGATCTCTCCACCGGCACGCCCGATCCGCTGCTGCTGCCCGACATCGGCCCCGCCCTCTCGCGTGTGTCGCCGCGCGCCGGGACAGCGAACTACTACGACTCGCCGGTGCTGCCCGACCTCGAGCGCCTGCTACGCGACTCGTGGGGATACCCGGTGCAGTCGATCACCGTCGTGGACGGCGCCATGGACGCGATCTCCCGCACGCTCGACCTGGTGCTGCGCTACGGCGACAGGGTCGTCGTCGAGAACCCCGGCTTCCCCGCCATCTTCGACCTGCTCGAGCACTACGGCGTCGAGCGCCTGCCGGTGCGCCTCGACGAGCACGGCATCGTGCCCGAGTCGCTCGCGGCTGCCCTGGGCCGCTCCCCCGCCGCCATCGTGCTGCAGCCCCGCACCCACAATCCCGCCGGGGTGACGATGACGCTCGATCGCGCGCGCGAGCTGGCCACGGTCATCCGGTCGACCCGCACCGCAGAGGCGACCGTGGTGATCGAAGACGATCACTCGGGGGCGATCTCGGCGAGCCCCGACGTGAGCCTCGGGCGGTTCCTCCCCGACCGGGTGGTGCACGTGCGCAGTTTCTCGAAGTCGCACGGGCCAGACCTGCGCATCGCCGCGATAGGAGGGCCGCGCGAGCTGATCGAGCGTCTGGTCGCGAGGCGCATCCTCGGTCCGGGCTGGACGTCGCGCATGCTGCAGGCGGTGCTGTTCGACCTGCTCACCGATGCGACCACGGTCTCGGCCATCGACGTCGCGCGCGAGACGTACCGCGCGCGACAGGTGGATCTCACAACGGCGCTCGCGCGGCACGGGGTCGCGATGACGGTGCCGGACGGCATCAACCTGTGGCTCGGCGTCGACGACGAGCGCAACGCGGTGGTGCAGCTGGCCGCGGCGGGCATCCGGGTCGCAGCAGGAACGCCGTTCACCGTCGTGCCGTCGACGGGCGGCGACGCGTTCGTGCGCGTGACCGCAGGCCTCGTGCGCGACGACGTCGACTCGGTCGCCGGGCTCCTCGCGGCCGCCGCCCGGGCCTGACCGCCGCCGGCTCTAGCCCTGGCCGGTGAGGCGGGCGCCGACCGCGAACCAGCGGGCGAGCACGGATGCCGGCGCGAGGGAGGCGCGCAGGCGCACACCGCGGTCTACACCGCCGCGCAACGCGGCGAGCACCTCGCGCAGGTCGGCCGTCGTCGCGTCTGCGCCCGATGCAGCACGGCCGCCTCCGCCGCTGCTCGCGCGCGCGAAAGACTCGCGTTCCACCGACCGGCGCAGCCGTTCAAGCGCCGCGAGCGCGGCAGGGTCGTCGATCGGCGAGCCGCCGATCGGACCGGTCGCGGCGAACGCGCGGTCGTTGCGGGAGGTCGTGAGCCGCGCCGCGAACTCGCGCGGCGTCTCGGAGTCGCTGAGCCGCCAGCCGAGGTCGAGGGCGGTGTCGCGCACCTCGTCCCACGCGCCGATCGCCGTGCCGCGGCTGGCGAGCTCGCGCACCCGCGCGCGGCGACGCGCGACCCGGGCGAAAGCCGGGATGGCGAGCGCCCCGAGCAGCGCGATCGCCGCCATGGAGAGGATGATCGCGTTCCAG
>Ga0247815_10003760_pt1 | contig 10817 bp, 10 predicted proteins | sample UWRJL194509B1_FD_181014 | JGI IMG/M metagenome (GOLD analysis project Ga0247815, IMG submission 181014) | Plant litter microbial communities from Arlington Agricultural Research Station in Wisconsin, United States - UWRJ-L194-509B-1 | ecosystem: Environmental > Terrestrial > Plant litter >... | reverse complement strand
CGAGGTGTGTAGCGACTTCGCTTGTGTTCACCAAGGAACAAATACCCCATCTTCGTCCCCTGCCGCTGCAGCGGTAAAATAATCGCAAGGCGGTGACTCACCATCATCTTTCGCAACGGCTCATCATCTTCAAGCAGGTTTAAAACTTTTGGCCCCATGACCGAATCGCCAAGATGATTATCTAACCATTGAACATCCTTGTAAGATATACGGCTAAATTTACCCGTGCCCGTCTGTTCACTTCGTTCAACACCGGTATATATAACAAAAGAGCCGTCGGACGATTTCATCGTGTAGGCAATTTTTTCTATTGCCTTACCTAATAATCCATGTAAGTCATTTGTGCTCGTAAGCGCACGGCTAAGTTCACTAAAGAAATCGTCAACGTTGTAGTTGTCTTGATAGAAAACACGGTTCGTAAGTTTATCGAAGAAACGTTTGATAGGCTGGAAAGCGAATGCCAAGGCTAACGCTAGCGACACATTCAACACAACTTCTCGAGTAAGCGTCTGCTGGCCCAGAAGTTGTCCAAATATCAGGAATGCCGCCACCAGATAAGCAATCGCTAGTGTAGCGATAGACAACAAATAAGTAGCAGTCCTCACGACGGCCAAGCGTATGTCAAATAAGCCATGCCGAATCATTGCATACGCTACCATTCCAACAAAGAACACTATATAGAGGGGAGTAATTGAAACAAAAATAACTTGTCCGTACACAACGGGCAGAATAAAACTCGTAATAGGCGCCAATATTAACGCCGGGAGTACACCAATAAGGATCGACAGGTTCTGTCCACGCTGAGAACGACTAGCTGCGCGAAGGCCGTTGAATAGCTGGGCGATGGTTAAGCCCAGTACAGTAACCACTTGAAGTACAAAGAGGGCAATACCGAACGAAACATTTACGGCCAAGTCTCCGCTTAAACCTATCTGCACATCATGAAAGACGAACGGAGTAAAGTGAATACATAACGTTACTAAACTTAGCCCAAGGATAAAAATGCTCGTACGGCGACTATAATGCCACGACCCCGATTCGACCGCTAAGAACTGAGTTACAAAATATAAACTCACAAGAACAGACGTAGTCATAGCGGCTACAACCCGAATACAAAGCAGCGCAAGGCTTGAGTCAGTTACAGTGCCCAGCGTGAATAAATTAGCTATCATAAGGACAATAAACGAAAGTGTCATCAACACATAAGCACTTGTTGACCACCGATGAAGACCACGACTCAATACGAATAGGCCCATAAGCGTGACAATAGCGACTCCAGCAATAACCACGAGCGTTTCAATCATTCTCACAGTATAGTCGAGATGATAGCGTCGTGCTAGCGTTAGCTAGGAACTCTTGAATAGTTTTTGCACTTTCGCTAAAAGTTGATTGAGACGAGAGGCCTAGTTGTTTACGAGTCTTGAAAACATTTCGTCCAGAATTGACTTTAGAACCCAGCAAAATATCGCGGCTAACAATCGCAGCTAATCCTCCACCAATACTAGCCGTCGTTCCAAGCTGAGGCGTGCCTGTAACCGTTTCGTCTACGACTGACGACAATAGGCGGATACTGGCATTCCCAAGCCCTATTAGCTTAGTGGTGATTCTCTTCTTGTCGGCGTCAGTGAGTTCACCCGACAGCATCAACTCGATAGTTTCCCGGTTTAGTCGCCCGTTAAAGGGTTGAACGTTTTCGATGTCGTACCGTTCAATGTCAATGATCGGCGTCTCGCCAACATCGGTAGCCATGACAAGTGGGATTCGGTTCTTCTGTGCGTATTTGCGTAATAATACCTTCGCAGCAAAGTCGTCGACTTCGTCAAAAATAATACTTGGCAATTCAGGCAATGCCTCCAAAGAATCCAGAGTAATACCTTCACGCATGTGGATTTGCTTCACATAGGGATCTAGCTCACTAATTTTTTTAGCAGCGATGTCAATTTTAGAGTCACCAACCTGCTGCATTCCAGCATGAATCCGATTTAAATTCGACATCGCCAATGTGTCAAAATCGGCCAGAATATACGATCCACCAATGCTCGAATACACCAACTGCTCTACTACATTGCTGCCCACACTCATACCGGCAATCAACGGCCTAGCTCTCATAAGAACTTCCTGCTCTTCGCGGGTAATCATATTTCGATTTCGTAATGTCCTCAAAGATTGATAATCAGCCTGGTTTGGAAAATGAACTAAACTTTTTGACCACGGATAGTGAAACCATGCACCAACTTTTTCGCGCCGGGCTTCAATGTCGTCAATAAACTCTTTTTTAAGCCGTAAGTTATCCTGTTCAAGCGGATGTTGAAGTTCGAATAGTTCAGTTGCGTCAAAAGAATCATGAATAGAATCCACTTCGCCGCTGTCTATAAGTTCTTTTAGCGCCGTCTTGTCTGCGCTAAAATTTAAGTCAAAAGAGGCAGGCATTTGCCACAAAGAAGACCTGTTGTATCCAGGCTGCTCTCTTATAAATGCACCGATATCAAGCTGTTGCTCCTTAACATCAGGCTCTTCGCTCAAGCCCCTCGTCAGGCGATATACATCGGTACCCATCTGGGCTTCCGATAGGCCTTCGGTAAAGTTTGCTAGAATGCCAACATGGCGTCGGCGCCTCGCTGGAAACTTCTCTGCAATAGCCGTATCGTAAACCTGTTGAAAGAATTGTGCTGTATCGACGATTGCTGGAATCAAAGATATATTAGCTACCCTCGGATCATCAAGAGGAATGGCGTCTCCAATTTTTCGTACAGCTTGGGGGCCAAATAATTTAACAAGGGTGTTATATTTTTCTGAAACCATCGTGAAGAACCAGACTTCATCAGTACCGACAGCATCCTGCAATACCGTCCTCAGCAATTCAAGCCCTGAAGTTGCTGGTGATTCCGGAATATGTCCAAATGAGCTTATTTCCTGTAAACGTCTTGGCGCAATCGAAGCAAGCCACTCGCGCTCTTCTTCGTACAAGATATCTTTACTAAGTTGGTAGCCCGGCAAATCTTCAACCGTTTCGCCGCCCTGAAGACTAATTTTACGGAGTGTAGAAACGGGTACACGGTCATCGTCTCTTGGTTCGTATCCTATATAATATTTAACGGCGCTTCCACGAGCCTTGTCTATATCGGTCGCCATCGTGCCGTCGTCATCAACGGCGTCATTATAGACAAAACCTTCACCCATATAGCTTCGAGCATGAAGTTGACGCGCCAGTAGCACAAGTTCGGGTTCAGATTGCTCGCTAAAGTACTCGTAAATATACTTATCTTTACGGTCAGAAACGAAATTTAAGTCTCGCTCGGTAGATATCGGCTGCTCTATCATAATTGGCGATATTATAACTTATTTAGCAATATTTTGCAACTTGGCATTTAGCCTTTCCTACTCTATTATAAACATATGACCAAAATTGCCATCATCGAAGACGACCCAGTTATTAGCCAAATGTACCGAATGAAGTTCGAGGCTGACGGTTTCGATGTGCAGCTCGCTAGCAACGGAGCGCACGGCGTTGCACTTGTTGAGGAGTATGTGCCCGACTTGATTCTTATGGACCTTCAAATGCCTGAAATGACTGGTGATGAAGCGCTCCACATTATTCGTAAAAGCCCCTGGGGTAAAGACATCCCTGTAATCATTTTGACAAACCTTGGCGAAGAAGAAGCTCCGAAGACAATTCGTGGCCTTGGGATTGATAGCTATATTGTGAAAGCAGAGCTAACTCCACGGCAAGTTGTACAGCGCGTTAAAGACGCACTCGCAAAAACTGCTTAGCTTTTGTTAGCAGCGCTTGCTGCTTGAATAACATTATCGAATAACGCTGCAATCGTTAACGGACCAACGCCACCACGTACCGGAGTGATGGTTAAATCATTTCGTTCGCGAACATCTTCAGCGATGTCACCGACCAATACACCATTTTCCGATGCGGTTCCGGCATCGACAACAACTTTGCCTGGTGAAATCATCTGTGACGTAATAAGGCCTGGAACACCGGTCGCAGAAACAATAATGTCAGCTTTACGGAGCTCAGATTGCAAATCGACAGTTGTGTCGTCGTAGGTCACAACAGTCAATCCACCTTTACGCCATAGGTCAGCCAGCGGTGCTCCGACTAAACGGCCTTGGCCTACGATCGCAATAATGCGCTCTTTCAAGGTAACGTTGTACCCAGCTACCAACCAGTCAATAGCCGTCGCTGTAGCTGAAATATAGGTGCCGCTTGTGCCAAGCCCATCAACATCCTTCTCGGGTTTAATAAGGCCGACAATTTCATCAGTCTCAGACGGGTCAGCCAATGGCAGTTGAACAATAATGCCGTGAATTAACGTATCATTATTCAATGCTTCAATTGTTTCACGAACCTCGACCTGCTTTACCCGGCGTACTTCAACCTCAATAGTAATGTCGTCGCCGTAGGCCTGCTTTAGGCGAACAAATGTATCAATAACGGCATCTTCATTGGCGATTACAATAGCCAGCTTAGGAATTGTTTTCCACTGGTTACGCAAAGTGCGCACCTGTTTAAGTTGACGCTCTTTTACGTAATCGGCTAATTCGCGTCCATCAAGAATTCTCATATACTCTTAGGGTAACAAATGCTGGACGACATTAAAACCATTAACAAAAAAGAATACCGTTCAGCCGAACGGTATTCTATCTTGGAGGGTCAGGTGGGACTTGAACCCACGACATTCTGCTTAAGAGGCAGACGCTCTAACCAGCTGAGCTACTGACCCATATATTACTAGGTAACTTGGTAGATTATACCCTTTTGACCACCGTTTGGCAAGCAAGCAAAAAGCTCCACAAATCAACGCAGAGCTTTTTGCTTGCTCGATGCGGATTCATGAAGCTTGTTTAGGAGCTGGGGTCTTCGTGCGAATTGCCCTCCAGTGACCAGATTCGAGTTGATCGATACTCCAGTCCTCTAGTGGCGAGCCGTATTCTTCGGCAATTTTGTCAATCACCTGGCTTTTTTGAGGCGCTTGGATTTTCACCAGACCTCCAGACCATTTAGGCCACCAGGCCCCATGTCGCTCATCAAAGACGAGAGTATTGAAATTACTGCGATTCGTATCGCCCATGATCGATTCCCTTCACTATTTGCGTGATGCATGAATAAATCGGTAACTCTACGTACATTGTACAAAAAATATGTTGCAAGCAAAAGTAAAAATAAGACCCCCGGAGAGGTCTTATTTTTACGATAATCGCTACGATTAAATTTCGTCTTGCGGACGAGTAAGCGTTAAGAGCTTTACGATACCCCATGCGATAAGGGTATAGACTGCAATCGCTAATAAGCTACTCCATTCAAACATAAACTTTCCATATGTCGGTTCTCCGAAAATACCAACAAAAGGTGCGACAAATATACCGGTAATGCCGTAAATAAAATCGACAAAGCCAGCACTTTGGTTTGCGCCAAGAAGTAACAGTGCAAAACGAATTGCAATAAGCACATCGATCACACCAACGATAAACCAGATGATTCTTTGAACAATAGCAATGCCCGATAGTTGCGTCGAACGGCTTACGCTACGGTTTTGCACTTCGGCACCATTAGGTTGCGTTGTTGTTTCGTTCACCTCTGTAGTTTGTTCTGTTTCAGTCATAGCACTTCTCCATTTAGGTTATATATAGTTTAGCACTTTTTGAGGCTTCTTTGTATTTGTGCATAAACAAATTACCTCCCAACAAGAGAGGTAATAAGATGATATCTATGGTACACCCGGACGGATTCGAACCGCCGACCCTCTGTTCCGAAGACAGATGCTCTAATCCGCTGAGCTACGGGTGCGTAATTTATACAAAGTACAGGGGTAATTGTAGCATAATACTGTCATTAAAGCTATAATTCAAAGCAGTTATGGATATACACACCAACATTCCCCTCAAAAATCTCACAACCATGCACCTCGGTGGGCCTACGCGTTTCTTTGCAGAAATACATACTTTAGATGAACTTCGAGAAGTGTACAAGAACGCCCAGTCTAAGCAAATTCCTGTATTCATTTTAGGCGGCGGTAGCAACGTTATCGCTCAAGATGCTGGCTATCAAGGGTTAATACTACGAATGCGCATTCCCGGTTTCGAAGTAGTCAAAGACGATCTATACTCAACGGCTATCAAGATTGGAGCTGGTGAAAATTGGGATTCAGTTGTCGCCCGAACGGTCCAAATGGGCCTAAGCGGTATTGAAGCAATGTCATCCATCCCTGGAACAACCGGTGCTGCGCCTGTCCAAAATATTGGTGCCTACGGTCAGGAGATTTCCGAGACACTTGTTTCGGTTGAAGCGTACGACACTTCGAACAATACATTTGTCGCTTTGACGCGTGACGAGTGTGGCTTTAGCTACCGGCACAGTATTTTTAGAGGTTCTGAAAAAGGACGCTACATTATTACGACTGTTACTTTAGAATTATCCAAAAACCAACCCGCCCCACCCTTCTATGATTCCCTCCAAAAGTACATCGATGAACATTCAATACAACTTATCACCCACCAATCTATCCGTGATGCCGTCATAGATATTCGTAAAGAGAAACTCCCTGACCCAGCCGTCAAACCGAGTGCCGGTTCGTTCTTCAAAAATGCACTTATTGAACAATGGCGATTAACCGAAATCCAAAAAAACTTCCCAGACATAAAAGCGTACGACATGGGGACTGGCAACTTTAAAATATCCGCCGGTTGGCTTATTGAAAAATGTGGCTTCAAGGGCCAGCTTATTCATGGTATGCGCGTTAACGAAAAGAACTGCCTAGTACTCATCAACGAATCTGCCACCGGCTACAACGACTTAGCGCAAGCTCGAGACGAAATTATCAACAAGGTACGTGACACCTTTCAAATTCAACTTGAACAAGAGCCATTAGAAATCCCCCTACCCTAGAGTCCTTGCAGATTTGGCACAAACCCCTTATGCTATAAAACATGAAACCTCGTGGATTTACTCTTGTAGAGCTTGTTATCACCATTACTATAATGACAATCCTTATAGCCCTTGCGGTAGCTAATTTATCCAGCAGCCAAGCTAACCAGCGTGATGCCGAAAGAGCTGCGGACGTCGCTACATTGGCCGTCAACTTAGAAACTTATTACAAATCTGGCATTACAGAATCAGGCACAGCCCAACAAGGCCGCTACCCATCTACTGGCCTGACGATTGGCGGTGATTCGGTAGTACAAAAGAATCTTCCGGATATGGATATCCAGTCGGCAATACCACCAGGTGCCACGAGTGCGTCAGGTTCATTCATCAATGCAAGCAACGCCATCGAAACGACCGCTGGCGTCCTCCCTCAACCAACAACATCTCAATACATCTACCAGCCTATTCTCACCACCGGAATACTGTGTACTTCCGGCGCCCAAGAATGCCGAAGATTCAATATTTTTTACCGAACCGAAATTGATAATACTGTCCTAAAAGTATCAAGTAAACACCAGTAATAATTGCATACAAAATGCTTGCGCTTATACCTAGCCCATAGTAAAGTTATGACAGAATAATTTGTATTTAAGTAAATAGGGGGCAGCTCATTATGAGTCTCAAAAACATCAAATCTAACACACAAGACCAAAAAGGTTTCACTATCGTTGAACTTTTGATTGTCGTGGTAGTTATCGCTATCTTGGCAGCGATTACAATTGTGTCATATAACGGTATTACTAATCGTGCAAACGCATCTGCTGCTGCATCACTTGCTTCAGGTTTCCAAAAGAAAATTGAACTGTTTGCAGCTGACGGCCCAACGAACACTTACCCGCGTGCACTAACGGACATAACAGGTGCAACTGCAGCTGGAGTAGCAACTGCGATTGTTGGTGCGACACCAGCCAAGACATCGTCAAGCTCTGACACGTGGTACCTAGCACCTGCGACAATTGCCGTAGGAACTCCATCGGCCTCAAACGGCAAGACCACTATTATCTTCACCGTATGTGGAAATAACGGTGTCTCGACTACAGCTCCAACTACAATCGCAGGCATGACTAACATCTCAGGTACAACTATTCAGTACTTCGACTACGAAGCTGGTACCGGTACCAAGACAGTTAGCGCCGGCACAGCAACAACAAGTACAGGCGCAAGCGCTCGCGGTTGTGTTGTAGCAACCTCTTAGTTAAACGCTCAATATAGTGCATAAAAATAGGCTTATTCTAAGCCTATTTTTATCATGAAAAAAGGTTTGTAAACCGTAAGCAGTTATAGTACACTAATGGCAACGAACTAAATCGTATTTAATAGGGGGCAAAATCACAATGATTTTCACAAATACAAAAGTTAAAAACCAAGGTTTCACTATCGTTGAACTTTTGATCGTCGTGGTAGTTATCGCTATCTTGGCAGCGATTACAATTGTGTCATATAACGGTATTACTAATCGCGCAAACGCATCTGCTGCTGCATCACTTGCTGCTGCAGTTCAAAAAAAGGTCGAGCTATATGCTGGTGAACCCGACACTAACGGGTACCCTGCGACAATTGCAGACCTTACAAATGCAACTAACTCAGCAAAAACTTGGTATGTCGGCTCTACTACGACACTCCAAATTGCTAACCCAGATTCTGGAAATGGAAAGACTACAATCGGTCTCCTTAAGTGTGTATCTACAGGCTCACCTGCAAACCAAGTCGCAATCACATCTTCTACCATCTCTGGCATGCGCATTAACTACTTCGATTACCAAGCTGGTACTGGCGTAAAAACCATCAACGTTGGTATCACAACAACCTGCCCAATAAGTTAGTACATATTAACTATATAAAAATACCCCGACAAATCGGGGTATTTTTATATAGTGTTGCTTTAGGTAAGAGTTCGTATAATCTTTTCAGCAATCTCTACCATATCGCTCTCAACCAGTCCTTTGGTCGTCATAGCAGGCGTACCTAAACGAATGCCACTAGGCCTAAAGGCGGGCAAGATATCATCTGGAGTGGCGTTAGCATTCACAATGATACCAACCCTCTCAAGGCGCTCTTGAGCTTCCTTGCCGTCAATGCCAAAGCTCTCATAGACATTCGCGAGGATAAGGTGGTTCTTCGTACCACCAGTCACAAGCTTCAATCCGCCCTTCTTAAGCTCTTCAGCTAGTACGTGAGCATTTTTAAGCACTTGTACGGCATAAGCCTTGAACTCGGGTTGCAGGGCTTCGTGGAAGGCTACAGCCTTAGCCGCAATGTTATTCATATGCGGACCACCTTGCGTACCAGGAAATACAGCCCTATCGATCAATGTCGGGATGTTTGCGATTGTCTTTTCGGGTGCTTTTAGCGGGTTGCCCACTACACCCATGGAGAGTATCAAACCGCCGCGAGGACCACGGAGTGTTTTGTGGGTAGTCGTAGTCATAACATGGAAGCCATGGTCGAGCGGGTTTTCGGCGACACCGCCGGCTATTAACCCAGCGACGTGTGCCATATCCGCCATCAACAGCGCACCGACCTCGCGGCCAATCGCCGCAAACTTATCGTAATCAAGCTCGCCCGGATAGGCACTAAAACCGGCTAAGATAATTTTTGGCTGATGCTCTATAGCTAATTGACGCAAAGCCTCGTAATCAATCTCCCCCGTTTCAATATCTTTCATCTTATAACGAATAAAGTTATACAGTTTTGCACTACGGGTTACGGGTGCACCGTGGGTTAGGTGACCACCGTGGCTTAGGTCCATCGCCAAAACAGTATCGCCCGGCTCAAGCCAAGCACTGTATACAGCTTCGTTAGCTGGCGCACCGGAATGTGGCTGCACATTGGCATGGTCGGCGTGGAATAATTGCTTCGCCCTATCAATAGCTAATTGCTCAAGCTGATCGGTAAATTCCTGACCACCATAATAACGCTTCCCAGGATAGCCCTCGGAATATTTATTAGTAAACACACTACCCAAAGCGGCTAGAACATCCTCACTCACATAATTCTCACTCGGAATCAGCTCAATAACATCATGCTGACGCTTTTCCTCACCCGCAATAAGCCCAGCCACTACATCATCATTCTGAACCGTCGGACGCACTAAATTATCATCTGCCATATAAGAACTCCTCTTTTGAATTCTATTATACAGATTAAGAGGGCAAGAAGCACTAGGGTGGTTTTCGGAAGACTAAGGGCGTAGTGCAACCCTTAAACAATCAGCCAGGAGCGATTTTTTAAGGCGTGTAACGGTCTTCAGAAAATCATCCTAGTGCTTCTTGCTATTTTCCTTGACCATATATCATAGAAGGTATAAAATAAGCGCTATGGAATCTAAATCTTACGCTGCGAAAATCGGAACATTAATACAAGAAACCCGCCAAAACAAAGGAATGACTCAGAGTGACTTAGCCAAAGCACTCAAGACAAGCCAAAGCGCAATTAACCGCATTGAAAAAGGTGGTCAAAATATCAGCCTTGATATGTTAGCTCGTATCAGTGACGTTTTGTCAAGCCCAATTGTAACCGTTAACCAAAGTGGAATTATTAACTTTAGGGTTGAAGGCGGCCAAAAGCTATCTGGTCATATCGTTGCTAAGACTAGCAAAAACGCAGCCGTCGCACTTCTTTGTGCTTCACTATTGAACCGTGGAACTACCACTCTTCGTAAAGTCGCTCGTATCGAAGAAGTGAATCGTATTATCGAAGTGCTCAACAGTGTTGGCGTAAAAACCCGTTGGTTTGGCGATAACGACCTCGAAATCACCCCTCCAGCTAAACTCAAATTGGACGACATGAACATCGAAGCTGCCAAGCGTACTCGTAGTATTATTATGTTCCTCGGCCCTCTTCTTCACCGTTACAAAGAATTCAGCCTCCCCTATGCTGG
>Ga0247815_10003759_pt1 | contig 10819 bp, 12 predicted proteins | sample UWRJL194509B1_FD_181014 | JGI IMG/M metagenome (GOLD analysis project Ga0247815, IMG submission 181014) | Plant litter microbial communities from Arlington Agricultural Research Station in Wisconsin, United States - UWRJ-L194-509B-1 | ecosystem: Environmental > Terrestrial > Plant litter >... | reverse complement strand
AAGGGGCAGCGGAGTGATCGAGCGCCGTGTGCCGTGCGTGGAGGGTTCAAATTTGAGTGAGAGCTTGGTCATGAATCAACTCCCGAAAGGCGCATTGCGGCCTCCCCCAGCTTCAGAACTCTCTTACTCTGACCAGACTGATCTCTTGCTGCTGGTAGTCACTGTGGACGTCGATGAGCAGTATGCAGGGCCAGGAAGGGTTCCGGGTGAGTTCATCCCAGACGGTTGGGTCGCCGCTCGCTGCCGTTCGTTGACGCTCGCCAACGTTGCCTTCGTCCCATGTCGGCCCGCCAGTACCAGCATAGCAGGCTCTCGCCCGCACCACCACCACCCGCACCAGCCCAGTCTGGTGCAGTGGACCAAAGCAAGCGTCTGGGTGATGCTTTGCGCAATATTCGGTCCATGTTCGATAGCATTGCAGACGAAACCCGCAACCTGCGCAGCTCGTCCGCCCAGAGCGACTCGAAAGGTGACATTATTCTCGTTTACATGTGATATTTAGCTGACGGTTGGCGTGTAGACCTGGTGCGACAGTATCTTCGTGAGCTGGACGGTGTGCGCGAGCAGCTGAGTGCGCTCGAGATGCGGCACAAGATGGCAAAGGACGCATACGAAGTCGAAGTCCGCAGACTCAAGGACGAAATCGACGCCGTCCGTCAAGCACAGTTCCGTGACCGAGACCGCGACCGTGAACGCGAGCGTGAACTCAACCGAACTGTACTCGACCGCGACATGCGTGACCGTGACCGAGACCGTGCCATGACTCCAGACCGCGAGCGTGACACCCGCCATTGGGCCCAGAGTCAGAGCCAGCAGCATGCAATCCGCCCAGGCTCGAGTGCCAGTAGCAGGATGCCACCGCTGTGAGCGCCCTCGAACACTCTCGACCCGCGCGACTGGCTTTTCGAACACCTCCTGTACCTCCTTTGGACATTGCTATCAACCTGACAGCTTGCTGTTGTAATGTATCCTTGCTTTTTTGCTATGCTCGTGGGTACCGATCATCGCTTAGCGGCGGTTGCGCTGATAGCTCCATGGTGTCAAACACAACCCTCTGCCGATCGCCAAACAGTCCCGCATCCATCTCGGCCATCTGCTGCAAAAAAACGTGGCAGAAGGATCGCTCTTCTGTTATGTTATTTTCACGGAAGCTTCTCGCGTGGCGCCGTCAGCGTGGCAACTTTCTGCTGTGATTAATGTTGCAAGCAAAGTGTGCCCTCCATCCCTGTTCGTCGGCTCCACAACTTCACCGATATTCGGCCGTTGACATCCTTCCTGGTAATCACTCCTTTTTTTTGAGGCGTCGCGGCAATGCTAACTGGTGCGATATGGGTAAGGCTGATCGAAGCCACCGCCAACACTTGCCAGGTGCAATCAGTGCACACCCGCCAGCAACAGACAGGCAGCGAGCGGTGTCCTTTCCGCAGAGCACAATCAACGGCCTGACGCAGATGAGGGGTTAGCGAGCCTATTCTGAGTCTTTGACGTCGACTACTGAGCATCACATGATATCTGTGCCAGGTGCCCAATTACGCCTCTCACTTTATCCGCTGTTCTTGGCGTAAATTATTAATGTTTCGAGATGCTGTCTCACAGCCGTGCAGCGCTGTAATGAACGTTGCGCTAACGTGCAGCTGTGACAGAAATTAAAATTACGGAAAGCGACATGTCGTGGATTCTGATCTCCGGTCTTCCCTCGTTCGTGAGAAAATTCCTCGCATTTGCGCGCACCGCTGCTCGTAATTGCATAGCATACGAACAGAATACCCAGACCTTCGATCAATTGGCGAACTCGGACCGGTTGTGAGTCCAGGCACGTGTCGAGCGGTCCCGATAAAGGTGGTAGCTGTCGATGAACTGTCAGAGGCAGGCGACAGCACTTCTCACAGAAGTACGTGCGAAAATTCCATGGTTGAGCGGAAACAGCCTCCAAGAGAAAGAACGTACAATTCGCCTGCAAGTTGGTCGGGGTTGTGTGCCAGCTACTAAAAATTCATAACTGTCAACCCCCCGCGTTCAGTCTGAGCTATGTCGGGTGTGAACACTCAGTCACCCGACTCGTTTCTGTAATATTGTATGCCGGTTTCCAGGTCTCAAGCCTGAAGAATGCGAAAATCTGCGTCTTATTACCGTGTGCGGCCAACAGATTCCCAGCGCCGCGAATGATCGGAAGGCTTGGTTCACGCCTGCTGCGGCGGCGTTGCTATTAATGGATAAGCCACCGAATCCGGGAGACAGGTGATCTCTGCCGTAGTATGGGACGTATGGGACGCTCGTCGCAGGCTGTGTAGGGGCAGTGGAGGTGCATATTTGGCGGCAATTCGAGAAGTGGGTAATTTCTGTCAACTTGTGTAGATTCATACAGCGTGAGCTTGGCCAGAAATTTTACTGCTTAGGGCGATAAGGAAGAAGTTGACATTTGGAAAGTTCACCGACAGGGGCTGACGGTGGAGCATCCTGTCAGCGAACTTCGCTGTCCACTGAGTGACCGCCTACGGCAGCGAGTCTTTCTAATTACGAGCACCCGTCACCCTCAACACTACACACGAGAGAGGTCGATTGGCTCGACTGAGTAAAACTAAAAAGCTATCCAGACCCTGATGTTTTCTTGGACCAGGATGATAACACGAACCAGTCGGAGTTTGGTCCAGTCAGTGGCGATAATGTGGGCACGTGCCGCTTATCCTCCCGCCTTTGCCTAGTCGTCGCGCCATATCAGTTGCAGCATCTTAATAACGCCTCAGTGATGTTCAATAGCTCACTCCTCCGGAATGCCTGCGCGCGAGGTTGCTGGTTGAAAGTTCCTGGTCTGGTGACTGGTCAATGCACATGCTGTCTCCTCGATCGCGCGTACTAGCGTCCATGAGCTTACCGACCCAGGTCTGTGAATAGGGGTACACCCTTCCCGACACCCCGCGACTTCGACCTGAGTATTACTCATGGTGAGCGAGCACAGGCTCCCTATGACATCTCGGCTGAGCTCCCAAGTAGCCGGACGACCAATCTACTTTCGCACGCGGCGCCGAGCACGAACCTGTGTCTGAGAACGCTGCGCCTAGTGACAATGAGTCTGTTGAGCTCATCGACGGGACTATTGGGCATAAGATGCGGGACAACTCTGGCGGTGAGTTTGTCCGCTGCAGCACCCGTGTAGCTTGGACAGCAGCTTATAAGCCTATTTGTAGCTGAGCTCGTGCGACATGATCAGCACGAATCAGATGTTTCGCTCGCGTCTACCATCGACGATAACGTTCAAGCCCGCAGCACCAGCAGTGACTCTTCGTCCGAGTATTCGGAGTTATCGCACCTCTCGAACAGTGCCAAAAAGCTTGCCCGTGCTCGCGCCGAACTGCGGGGAAAACAGCGTGTGCGCGAGCTCTTTCAGCTGCGCCACACGCTTGAAGATCACTTCGCCCGCCAGGATGCGAGCTTCGTACACATCGCGAACGCGCTAGATCGGATGGAGACGCAGAATTCGAGATCTGGTTCCAGCACCGACGGACGCGTCGGCTTTGAGGCCTCCTCGTCGGCCTCTGCCTCGTCAACTCAGCATTCTACGTTAAACAGTGATACTGCGTCTGTCGACAATAAGGACGGCGCCTCATCCGTCCCCGACAGAGGGACGCTTTTCCGACTCCAGCAGGGCCAGGCTTTGCACGCTGTGGATGGAAAGGAACAACTCCTTGTAGCGACTAATCAGTACGTTGCCGAAATCGAGCGGCTGAAGTACGACAATGCAGCGCTGCTGTCAAAGATCGAGGCGGCGGAAGCTGCGAGGGAGCTGGCAGGAATCGCAGCGAAGCGGCTGGCAGAGCAATACCGCGCTGGTATCGACCACCTACAACGCACGGTGGAGAGATTGAGCAAGGATATTGAGCTCCGCGAGGCGGAGCGAGAGGAGGCGATCGCAACTGTGCAGAGGCTCGAGATCCTCAATGCCGAGTACCAACAACAGATAGAGCGGCTCGAATTCGAATGCAACATCATCGAGCCCGGCCACGCCAATCAGATTACGTCTACTGCGCCTGTTCAGTGTAAACAAGAGGTACCCCAAACGGCAGCAGCCGACCACCACGACTCGCTAACTTCAACCTTCTCGATTCTGCGCTTGTACGAGCCTGAGGAAGACTCCAGCCGACATTCCCACATTGATGAAGGCTCTTCAATTCCACCATCTCAGAGTGATACGGAACTAGCACAACCCACAATCCTGTCTGTCGAGGTTCGTTCGAGCTCGCCATCGGCTGGATCCACCCTTGCGGGTGTCTCGCCATACGCCGCCGCCGATCCAACGGAAAACACTCTCCCTGATAGTGCAACTCTTCCAAAGGCCCTGGGAGTCTTCTCTACTTCTTGTCACGAACAAGCACCCGTTCGTGGTGGGCTCGAAAAAGATCTCGTATTTCCTGCGGCCCCATCGTCTGCAATCCCTCCAACTGCACCGGTATCCTCAGCCGCCCGCTCCACAGGCCACGTCCAAAAGGATCATGTTGGCTCGTCCTTCACTTCAATTTCCGATGTCACACGCCCGACCGTTCCTCGTACCTCGATCTTCACTAGCACCGGTGCTAGTAGGTCTACTCGCAGCGACACGACTTCCAAACCATCTTCTACGGCATCACCTAATCGCTTGTCGCTTCGCGACCGTCAGAACGCCAGAAAACCTAGCCAGTCCAGCGAGGACAGGTCTCTCCTCAGCCATGCGTCCGTTCGAGCCGGTGCAGAGCTGCCAAATGGTACCGACGCGGGTGCTGGTCGTGTAGATCGTCCGCTCGGCGACAAGACGAACTCGTCAAGCGCAAGCTCTCGCGATAGTGGCGAGTCAGCCGTTAAGAAGACAAGTGACAAGGGCAAGGCGCGTATCGGTTTTGCGACTAAGGCGGATAGAGCGCCCACCAAGACGGCTGCGAGTATACGCCAGGTTCACCGTGCGCAAAGCGTTCCTGCTCGTGCCGTCGCGAAGATTTCCACCGGACCATCTACGACAACGCCCGGATTGATGCCCAGCTCCTCGATAAACCCAGTCAATCATCGTCGCGCTGGAGCGATCACATCTCTGCCACTGAGACGACCTTCAGCTCACATTAATAAAGAGAACGCAAGAGACTCGGCGTCTGCGACGGTAACGAAGACGGCGCTGCGTTCTACTGCAGCGCGAGTCGCCTCAAACGTGATCTCTCCTATGGCGACGACTTCGCCCGCATCTGTCACCGACCTCACTGCTCTCAACCTCGGCGACTTCGTAGCTGTTGTCATGCCCGACGCAACGGCGACCGCGTCTGGCCGCGCAGCCGTCCGTCGTCGTGCAGTTGTCTTCCATACGAATCCCACTCCGAAGCCCCGCCCTACGCGTTGGGATTGAACAGCTAGTATAGTTTTGATTGCAGTTCTTCGTGCTGTTTTACGGTACCGGTCTCTTGTCTCATTCATGCTGCTTGTTTGTCACCGCTGCTGTATTGTGATTGTGCTTTCGTCAACCCGCTCCGACCGGCCTCTCTCTGTCTCTCTGTCTCTCTCTTGATGTACAGGTCTCCGGATTACTCCGTCCAACTGGATATCTTTTGCGATGAATGCATGAGGTCGTGAAGAACGATCTTCTATCCACGGCGCACTAGTAAGCAATGTACAACATATGCAATCCATCCCATTAGCTGCAGAACTGTTTTCTTCTTCATGCCTGGCGATGTTTGAACAAGCCTGCGACGCTTTGCACCAAGCTTCCCTTGCGGATGCGGAACAAGTAGGTCAGGCCGAACACTAGCACAATCTATCCAAACGAGTCAGCGAAATACTCTCATGACTATGAAGAGGAACGCTTACGTTGAAGGCGGTGAATACAAACATGAAGCCCAAGTTCCTCCAGTGGTTTTTGTACTGAATGTTGAACGCATTGCCCATAAATTCGTCTGTCGTGCGCGTAGAGCAGAACCTGCAGCCGGTCGTCGCGTTCTGTGTCGACTCTTCGAGATAGCCACCGGCAAACGACATGTACGGGTTGAGGTAGCTGCCGCAGGTCTGTCCAGCAGGCGGGTTTATCGTGACAAATTCGAGAGGCGAGCAGTTGATCAATTGGTGGCCGATAGCTATCGAGAGAGGGTGAGTTTCGCAAAGATGCTGGGGGAAGTAAACTCACATTGGCCGAGAAGACCTTCGATTAGATACGTGAACGGCGAAAGCTGCGGAAATGTAAACAAGTATAGGAGCAGAGCAACAAAAAGCGCACTCGATACATCCTGCAATGGCGTCAGCAATGATCGCAAAACGTCGAGCAAGGACGAACCATTGCCACCATCCGAGCTCGCGGTAGGGCTGAAGCACACCGTTGAAGGTGATGACGAACGAAAACAGGAACGAGAACAGCAGTGCAGCAATTTCCACATTCGGGCTCATTGCCGCGACGGCCTGAGAGAATGTCTGGTAGTACGCGGGGAATGCGGTGACCAGCAGTAGGAAGCTGAATCCGGCGCGCCCTGTTGGGTACCCGACAGTCCAGTACCAGGTGAAAAATATCATAGCCGAGGTTGCAACGTTGAGGGGCAATTCGACAAGCATTTGCGCGGTAAGCAGAGCAGTCCAACCATACATCCGGGAAGGTGCCTCTCGAATCTCGTAGATGTTGCGCATTTGGATCCACCAAACCTGTGTCTGGTTTGACAGAGGAACACTGAAATGGCCGTTAGCAAACCCAATGACCGCGGTGTTCAACCCTCGCTTACGAGAGAATTGTCGCCATGAAGATCGACTGCTCCGAGATTTAGCTTTAGACATGGGTTAGCGATGAATCAACACGCACGAAGAGCTTGTTCTGGGTGCCTTGCTGCGAGTCATTCGAGTTGATGAAGCTGATGCCTATGTGGCGTCAGCTGCGCGCATTGTATACATCGGAGAACATACCAATAATCAATCCCCCGAGCGTGGAGAGCGCGAATTTTGCAACTATGTAGGTCGGGTCTCGCCAATACGCTACGCCGAGGCGAATGACGAGCTCGCGAACTTGGTAGAACCAGCCCGTAGCAAAACGCGAGTGAAAAGTTGTCGTGATTGTTCCGTGCATCTGGCCTTCAGTGTGAATGCGCTTGATGTCCAAATGCAGTTGTTGCTTCTCGGGTGAGGAATTCCACACGCTGTACCAATCAATGGAAGAAGTTGCCGTCGCGCCAGCTCCGATCACATCGAGCATGAACTCAGCGCTGAGCAGAGTAAGCAGGTGGCGGTACTAGGTTTGCGAGAGTAACGCACGGGTTTTCTGCTTCGAGACACTTGCGGGAGCCATTGCGCTCAAAATAATTGATCAGAGTGGTCGCTCGAGGGCCAACATCCGCGCAATAGACAGTCTGGCCACCCTTGCGAAGCAATAGCATGCGATCAAAGACCTGCAGCAACTCGGCCGATGGCTGGTGAATAGTACAGAGGATTGCCTGTCCCTGGTTTGCCAAAGATCGCAAGAAGTCCATGATAGCCCACGCGGACTGGGAATCAAGGCCAGAGGTCGGTTCGTCGAGGAATAGAAGCAGCTTGGGCTTCGCCGCGAGCTCTACACCGATAGTCGTGCGCTTGCGATGCTCAACTCCGAGCGTGCCGACAATAGCACCTGCATGAGACTCCAAGCCGCACATCTTAAGGCATTGGTCGACGCTGAAACAGATCAGTAATAGGCTGTATTAGAGCTTAGCGTCACATACTGCGCTTCTTTCTCGCTCAGTGGTACATTTGCTGGTTGCCGGAGCTTGGCGGAGAACAGGAGAGCCTCGCGAACAGTCGTCTGGGCAAGATGCGTGTCCATCTGCTGGCAGTACCCACTGCAAGGACATTAGAAGTGACATGTGCGCTCGCGATGCAACCCACGTCTGTGCCTGAAAGTCACTCGGTAACGCCTGGCCGTTCACGAGCATCTGACCAGTTACGACACCAGTGTCGGTCCGCTGCGCGAGCACGTTCAACAGCGTCGTCTTGCCTGTAATTTTCACCAGATGAGAAATGGAATATGCATAAATATACACACACACCTGCTCCACTTTCGCCCATGAGTGCCGTGAGTCTACCAGGCGCGACGTAACCAGACACATCCTCAAGCAATTGACGCCCCAGACCGTCTCCTATCGGGACGCGGTAGTTGAGATTCTGCCAGGTGTAAATACTGTCCATCCGTAACGCGGGAGTCGCAACTGCAGAGTCGATGGCTGTAGGAGCCCGATCATCCTTAGGTGCACCCAGGTCAGATGATACGCCTTTCTCTTCGTCCGGCGACCGCACGGCGGGGACTCTTTTGGTGGATCGGCGCTTGAAAAGCGTGACTGCAGTCGTGACGGCCGACTCGGTGCTCCGTTGGGTGAACCAGAGCAAGGCTGCAGTGAAAGTTACAGCGAACGCCACCAGGATCCCAAAGTTCTGCGGACGCGTCAACACTTGATTGCATGCGACTTCATCAGCGTACCATTCCGATATTCGAGTATGAGAACTGATAAGATAGGTTTGTGTACCTCCACCCGGGAACGGTGGGTTCACCCGGTAGCGAACCGACGGTGGTACATACGCGGTTCTCCAAGGGGATGTCATCGTACCCCGGTCCTTGCGGAGCCAATGTAGAGCATCGGCCGTCAATTGTTCGGAACTCGTTGGTCATGATCACCTCGAAACTGCAGGTAAGAGGACAGAGTTTCAGCAACGCATGTCATGAAACGACATTGACATCGCTCACCCGTATTTTAGCGGGTTTATGTAGGTGATCCAGCGGAGGCCCTTAACGATCGAAGGTCGTGGGATACTATAGCCGCTGAAGATACCGAGAATAAGCACAGACAAACCGGCGAGTGCTTGAGCTGCCTCCTGGCTCGCGAAGGCGGCAGCGATTGCCCTGAACCAAGTCTTCATGACGATAGAGACTAGCGTGATCGTAGCGAGAAAAATGAAGTACTGTTCGGCACTGGGCTGCAGCCGGACCAAAAAGTAGATAAGTAGGGATAAGACGACCGAGTTGAAGAAGGTCAGAGGTATGTCGACTACTCGCTGATCAGCAACATAGCGCATGAAAAAATTATTACATGCTTACCAAGCGTGAGAGCCGCTGCCTCGATCCAGGGATGATACATGGCGTGTCTCATTTGGCTACGTGAAGTGGCTGAGCAACCGAGCACGAGATGGATGGATCAACTCACCGATGAACAATGGGCCGCTGCGCATATAGCAAGGGAATCTCGCTAAGAGAAGCAAGACTGGCAAAGAGCAGTGCGAAGAATAACACGCCTCCGCGCCCGAAGAAGGCGCCAGTGGACTCGTCGATGCGGAGGAAGGTTGTTCCGATGACGATGCCTTGGAACAGGAATGCAAATGCATTGAGACCAGTGAAGAGCATATTGCCACGCAGAATCTGAATGCGACGTTTCATGACAGCACGAATTTGCATGGGTAGACTCGTAATGTATGGGCTGCGGCGAGAATAAGGAAGCGCGTGTGAAAGACACTTTGGAACACACCTGCGCTGGTTCGTGAACTTAGCATGTTCCTCAGTAGCACTTTCCTTGTACTCTCGCGCGAGCTCTTCGTTCCCAACGTGGGCGTGCATATAATCCTGGATATCGTGCTTGTTGAGCTGTCCAAGTTCCGAGGCGAGGAAAGCTGAGGCAAACTCGGCAGCGGTGCGAGGCACATTGAGAGCACCTTGTCGCTGAATACGACTGAGAGGGTCGGTCACTGCAACGCAGAAATCTGCTGTAGTCTGACGGTTGGCCGGTTCGTAACCGAGCTCGATGAAATACTGCCTGGGGAGAAGCGTTAGCGTCGCCTTTGACAGCGTCTTACAACACACCTCGCACGATTCGCGGGCCCAAAGTAAGCCATGCGCCCTTCGTAGATAACGCACACCTTGTCAAAAAGCTCGTAGAGTCCTTCCCCGGCTTGATACAGTGAAGCGATAGTTGCCACCTCGAATGTGTCCGTGGCGGTCCGGATGGCGCGAACGAACTCGAGAGCCGTGCTCGCGTCAAGTCCGCGAGTGCTGTTGTCCCATGCGATGGCCCTGGGACGGCAAACAAGACTTTCGGCGATAGAGACACGCTTCTTTTCGCCGCCACTGATGCCTCGAATTTGCGCATTGCCAACCTTTGTCCGGAGAGCTTGCCGCAGGCCAAATACAGAGGCGACGACCTCGACCGTCTTCGAAGTGGCTGCGCTTCGCGAAAGGCCTAAAGGGCGGTGATGTGGAATGCGGTTGGCAGTAGCAAACGTGAGGGTCTCGTTTACATTGAGGGATCCAAAGGCAATGTCGTCTTCGGGGCTATAAAGTACGTCGCCACGATGGTGCTTCTCCAAGTCTGCTGGCGATAACGAGTCGTAGTGGACGTCACCGTGCACGGCCTTGAACTCATTTCTCTGGTTAGTGAGTGACTTGAGTAGGGTGCTACAGCCAGCTCCAGGACGACCAAGGACAACTAGAAATAGCAGATTAGGGGACCATGGCCAATTCTGAGTTATAATATCTAGGACTCACGGAGCATCTCCCCTGGGCGAACGACACCTTCAAAGTCCGAGAGAAGGTCACGTGTCTGTGGGTGGCGCGCGGCCTGCATCTTTTCGAGGATGACTAGGGGATTGAATATCGACGAGACGGTCTCTTGTACAGCCGCAAGAGATCCCACTCCAACGACACGCAGGTCCTTGAAGACGATTCCCAGCCGGCGGCGCTTGATATTCTCCTTGGAAGTACTGCACGGATATAAGTGTTGTGCAGAGCACGGACTTTCGCAGATACGCACGCGCGAACGAGATGTCGCGTGAGCCTGCCAAAGTCGAAGCGCTCGTCGATGGTCAACGTGACTGAAGA
>Ga0247815_10003758_pt1 | contig 10820 bp, 5 predicted proteins | sample UWRJL194509B1_FD_181014 | JGI IMG/M metagenome (GOLD analysis project Ga0247815, IMG submission 181014) | Plant litter microbial communities from Arlington Agricultural Research Station in Wisconsin, United States - UWRJ-L194-509B-1 | ecosystem: Environmental > Terrestrial > Plant litter >... | reverse complement strand
CAGTCATGAAGCTTGGTTTGCTGAGTTGCCCTACCTGATGCGTTGGCATTTACGATCTCTCTCTGTCCAAGGCATACTGTCAGCGGAAGTACAGGGTTGAGGCGCACAACCGCTGACGTACCCAGTTTGCAAGCTCTTTCTCCAGCTCCCTTTCTTCCACAGTTGAGAGACGCTGACAGATTATGTCGTTAGTGTATTCCATTTGGTGTCAAAGATGTGTGTCGTACCGAGAGAATATCGCCAACACTGATCTCGACACGAACCATGCTTTCGTACTGCCCCAACAGTTGAACACAGCCGAACACAAAATGTGAAGATGCTCTCACAAGAAACGCTTCAATGCGCACTGATATCTTGCTCATGATGTCGTTGACTTCATCGACATCGGCCCGTGACTCGAGGACGCGCCGGGCCAACCCGCGTTCAATCTTCGCTTCGATGCACTGGGCGAGAGCTTGGAACGACCTAGACTAACAGGTCAGAATCAACAGCACCCAAGACCTTATATTTGCGCACTGTGCGATGTTATCGAGGCGGTGTTTGAGGTTCGAGTCGAGAGGCCCTCGCTTGTAGAGTGTCTCGGTCACGGCGCGGAGGTGCGCGATCCTGCCCTCCAGATTCTTATAACAATTGTTGACGCCTGCGGTGCGCTGAAAAAAAAGGTCAGGTTTGAACGTGGCGAGGAAGAGTTGAGCCCGAACCTCGCAGATATCCCAGATCTTGACGACGCCAACGAGCGCTGCTTTCAACGGTAGAAACAGGTCTGAACCGTCACGAGCCGCCTCGAGAAACTCCTTGACCACTGAACCAGTAGTCGAGATGGCACTGGGTGCATCTTGTGGTTTGGCATACTCGTGTTTACCGGTACATGACACTGGCGGGATCGAATCGCCGGTTGCATGCGTCGGCGGTGGCAGGTCGACGTTCTGTGTAGCCTGTGGGAGTGTTGTAAATTCAGCGGCGCCGGTCTGTACGGGTTGATTCTCGGTTTTTGATGGCTGTCCAGGTGACGGAGGTTCTGGCGGCACTGAACCTGAGCCAGGGTCTGCTAGTGCTGGCGAGTGCGGGCGAGAGCTTGGGAGCATTCTATCGACGAGCTGCCTGGTCTTCTTCGTTGCTTTCTTCAGAGCTTTTTTCATCGTAGCTGTGACTTGAAGGGTTCAAACGGCCGAATATTCACGAGACGATGTGAGAGTACGAGCGCAAGCTTGCACACGTGGTACGGATGATTGCCGGCTCAGGTCAACGCCGAATGGTCGCAGTCGGATTGAGCTGGTACGAAAACCCAAGCCGAGCCGACTCTCAAACTCCCTGTTCTACTTCAAGTTGTTATCAAGAAACTTTACGATCCCAACTGACAAATGTCGTGGGGTGCATTGGTGCGCGAAGACAGGAACGAGGGTTGCTGACTATGGTCATCTCGAAATAGCGTACGCAGAACACAGAGCCGCACTCTGACCTTCCGTGCTCGGGGCTGGTGTACGTATCTAAAACTGACCTAATGTGCCCGGATTCGCCTGTGGGCCGTTGGGCGGGCGCGGCCCGCTGCTTGTCCTCTTCCCATTGTCGTCGTCGTTCTTCGTATCGTTTCCTGCCCCGCTTCTTCGTCTGCGCCGTTACAACTCTTTCCTTTTCCATTCTGTCACCCCTTGCTCGCATTCTCGTCACAACATTCACCGTCCTGAGCTTGGCTGCAGCTTCGAACCCATTGCCCTAGAACGGCTCATGCAAAGTCTCGCACAATTACAACAGAGGTCGTCTATTTTGATGACGAAAACGCCGTAGGCACCATAACCTGGCCCAAAGGCGCGGGCCACCGTGGTCAAGTACAGTGACGGTGATGGTCATAACGCGACTTCGACCTCGACCCGAGCCGGCCCGGGTATGTCGTAGTCAACGACGACCGCGCATTCAGCCCGTGGGCCGACAATGAACCGGAAGCAGAAGCAGAGCTTGAGACCGACTACTGCTTCGCGGAAGTCGCTCGAGGATCATGTTCCACCCGAAGGGGATGACGCGGACATGGACCAGTGCGCCAGGAAAGACTCTGAACCCAGCCCACCCGTTGAACGTCTCTGTACGTGCTATTTTTCGGTGGCGCGCGGGTTCGAGTGACCATGTCCTACGCAGACCTCCACGTAGATCCGTAGGACGCATTAATGCCCGAGGACGAAGACGAGGGTCCAGTCGTCATGTAACTACATCAGCCCGCCGCATTTTTTATCTCTATTTCTCACTTCCCTAACTTATGGGTGATGGCGTGACCCGAGGCTCGCCTGGCGCGTCAAGAACGGAACCTCAAAGCTCGCTCATGCTCGTCGACGTCCTGCGTTCCCTGCAGTAGCGAATGGTGCACAATAGTTGTCGTGGCTTTCTGGCTCTGCTCCTGCTAACAGCCTTCTAGTCAGTGCAGCGATCGCTCGTTGTTCCGCCAGGAGACGGCCTCGGTTCTGAGAGGACGTATCAACCATGAGCGGGCAACCCTTCGTTATGCGGCTCTAGCCACTTCGCGCCTCATCAGATCCATAATGGCGTATCGTTAAACTAGCGCAGAACTGGCTATTGATGTTCTGCATACATCAGTAGGGGGTGGTTAGTCACTTAATCTGGTCGAAGTGGTTGAGCCTCCGCCGTCGCGGCCAGCAAGTTGTAGTAACGCTGGCCCCGTAGCACCTGTTTCGACCCCCAAATTTAAGGTCGACGATGCTGCAGTCATTCTATTCCCTTTCCACATTGTGGGTGTTGGTTGATAACTGTTCTCCTTGCATGGTTCGGCTGGCGGTGCAACCTCCGATGCTCCTCAGTCACGATATGTAAACCATCTTAGCTGCTCGGAAACATGAATCGCTCGGGAACATGCCCAAGTCATGTAAGCTCCGTTGTCAAACATCCTCCGTATGTCTGATTTGAATATTATATTTGTTTGCGACATCGAGTCGACGCGGGCGAACTCTGCACCAGACAACCTTTGCACATGGGGTCAGCGACATGACCCCGCCCATCGCTTTCACGCTGCCTACTATTCTCCCGTTGGCACGCAAGTAGCTGTCAGTGATCGTATCTCTTCCTCATAAACTGATGACGTTCGACATGTATGCATACGGCGCCACTGGCTTTGTACGATAGTACGATACGACGTGCCGCTGTGCCAGTGCTGCTTTGAAACAGGACAGCTATACAGAGAGAAGTCCGCGCCAAGAAGAGGTCCAGTCCTCGCCATGATGCAGCTGATCGCCATCGGCCGTACTGATGACAACGCGACGGCGGCCGATGAGTGTCGTGCATGGCGGTATTTGGAGGAAGCTTCGATAGTCTGCAGGCACCCACAACAGTAGCTCTCCTGATTGGCCCAACAGCCATCCGTTCTCAAGCTCGACATATTCAAGAGCCGTCACAGGATTGTTGCCGTAGTCCGAGGATCGCGAGCAAACCGCGTCGACATCCCAGATACGGATAGTAGAGTCCCAGGAACCGGAGACAATGGACTTGCCATCCGGTATGAATGCTACAGATCTCACATTGTCGGTATGTCCGTGTAAGATCGCCAGTTGAGTCCCTGTCTCTGCGTCCCACAGGCGTACAGTACGGTCCTCTGAACCGGTACCGATGAGACGGCCATCTGCAGAGTAGGCAGTGGAACGGATCGAGCCGTCGTGGCCTTCGAGAGTGACGATCCGCTGAAGTTGCGTGCTGATGTCCCAGACGTGCCCAATCCTCTCATCTCCGCCAATTACAATGTGCGTTCCGGCGGGTGAAAACGCAATGGACCAGACAACGCCTACATTTGCATCGAATGGCTGATATTGGTGCTCACCAGTGTCAATATTCCAGAGATAAATGTGCCCATTTCTGTCACCCGCCGCAATGAGGCAGCTGTCGGGCGATACGACGACCTTCGCAGCGAACTCTTGACAGTTCAATGGTCCAACGCCTGATGGTTTCCGTGTGGCAACGTCCCAGATGCGCACAGTTTTGTCATGTGACCCTGAGACGAGCCAGTGGCCATCAGGGGAGAAGGCTGTCGAAATGACCCAACCCTCGTGTCCTTGCAGTGCCTCGCCGAGGACCTCACCTGTCTGCGCGTTCCAAAGGCGCACTGTATGGTCTTCAGATGCTGACGCAATCACGCAACTATCTGATGAAACAGCCACAGAGTAGACGTGTCCTGTGTGCCCTAACAGAGGAGGGATCTTTGGCTCCCCGGTACGAGTATTCCAGATCCGAACCGAGCAGTCGAAAGAGCCGGAGACAATGAAGTCACCGTCAGCCGAAACCGCCACCGAGCGTACGCTTTCGGCATGTGCCGGTAGTGATTGAGCTGAGGATTGATCGCCTCCAGCGTTCCAAATCCGTATGGTGCAGTCCTCGCCAGCCGAAGTGATGTATCGGCCATCGGGCGAGAATGTGGCAGAGTTGATAGCATCCGACTGACCTTCGAATTCTAGCGATTGATGCTTCTCCAAATCCTGTGCCAAAGTCCAAAGGCGTACGCCGTCTCCCCCCGATGATACCAGCGAACATCCATCAGGAGAGAATTGTACACTTCGCGGATAGCGCGAGTGACCGTGCAGCGTTATGACGCACTGCTTGGTGTCCACTTCCCAGAGTCGAATAGTTTTGTCGGCAGAACCAGAGGCAAGCATCGTTCCGTCCGGAGAGAATGAGATGCTTTGAATCCAATTGGTATCACCGCCCGATATTAGGCCGACTGGTTCGCCCGTGACAATATCCCAAAACCGGATTGTTTGATCCCGGGAGCCCGAGGCCAGAATCTCAGACGTTGGTGAAAATGCGACCACAGTGACAGCAAGATCGTGTCCTTCCATCACATAGACTTGTTCATCTGAGAGAGTTCGCCAGAGGCGCACTGTGTTGTCATACGATGCCGAGGCCAGGAAGGCGCCGTCTGGTGAAAAACGTACACAGGTGACGCTCTGAGAGTGACCATCCAGCTGCCGCGGCATCCAATGACCAGCTGAAAGAAACCAGACACGTATAATGCCTGAACCGGTGCCCGCCGCAATGGTTATGTTATCAGAGGCAAAGGTAACGGAATTGACCGCGCTGTCATTACCACCCTGGAGGGACATCATCTCTTCGCCCAACTTGAGGTCCCATATGCGAACGGTACAGTCTCCTGAACCTGAAGCAACATGGCGACCATCTGGAGAGTAAGCCACAGAGTTTACGACATCTTCGTGGCCCGTGAGCGTCATGACATGCCGTCCGCCGTGACGGTCGATACCGGACGTTTCAACGGAGACCAAACCTTTGAACAGCCGCGAAAAGCTCTGGTAGATCAGCGAATCCTTTGCTGCAAAAGGGAGAGCTGATAGGTAGATGTGGGGAGCGCTTCGCTCGATCGTTGCTTGGGAAGATGTAACAAAGGCATGGGCGTCACGAAAGAAGTGAGAAGCATCCGCAAGCTGAATCTGTGGGCAGCCATTAGCAAGCCGTTCACTGGGTTGATTGACCACGTGTACCGTTGAAATAGCAAGAAGTAGCATCGCGGCGGCCCGCCATACTCGGCCCAGTACGCTAACCACTTCAAGCCAGAAGAGAAACCGCGGGCGGAGGGTCCTGTCGATCTCATCATCAAGGTTTGATGGTTCGGTTAAACTTGCGGTATGGTAGATCCATTCCATGCACGCGTACTCCAAGGAGAGCGTAACACTGCCAGGCCGAGTGGCAAGATTTGCTTTGTAAGAGGATCGACTCTTCGAGATGTTGAAGTGAAGCCGCTCGCGCATGACACGAAGGCATCCACGGGCAAGAGTCTCATCACCGAACGATGGCTTTATGCGACGCCTTGCAAACAGGTAGTCGCCGAATGATGCATGGAGTGTCCTCAAGCCAGACTGATCACCTTCCTCGGGGACGTAGACCACTGCCTGCAGCTGCTTCAGAGACTCGCGTAGATCATCCGCTTCTAGCTCAAGAAGATCTGCTAGAGCGCTGACCGACAGCGGTGTGCGAGCAGCCAGGATGCAAGCAAGTACCCGCAGTGTCTCCTCAAGTTCCTTGGGCTCTATCTTAGCCGTGTCAGACGCGCGGGTGAGAACAAACTCATACATCGCATCGAGCGGCCCCATCGCCACCCGACTGTCTTTCACCGCCGACAGTGCCGTCAACAAACGGTTCGCCCGCCTCTTCACCGACTGTGATTCGAGTACATACGCAATGATTGTTGAAGCGAAGATGAAAAGCCCCTCAGAAAGTGTAGCTAGAGTTGCGACGTCTGCATCCGAGTACCATGACTTGGCAAGGGGACTATTGATGAAGGCATTGCTGATGTATAGGCGAATGTCCTCGGTCACCTCTCCCGTTTCGATATTGTGCAACTGAATGATGTCGTTGTGTACTCGATCCGCGATCGGACTGCCGAGGATGTGCGTTTCGGGGCGAGAAGTGAGGATGAACTTGACGTTGGCGGCACACTTGGATGCCACGATCGCAGAAAGTAGCTCGGCCAGCTCTCGTTCGTTGCTGCACTCGTCCAGAGCGTCAATGACAAACACTATTGGGCGAGACTCAGAGGTAAGGGCGGTGAGCGGTCGCTGCAGCAGCGGGCCGATCTGGTCGCTGGCCGGTTTCCGCACAGGGGCGCCCGAAGTAGGCTTGAGCTCTGCCGACAACGCAGTAGCAAACTTCGGGGACTGGTCCGCTAGCAGCCCTGCAAGAGTGGGCAGAATGTTCCTCACGTCGGTCTGCGCTACTACGCCGCTGGTGCGGGAGCAGAAGAACGTGCCGCCGAGTAAGACGTCTGAGTCTTGTTCAAGCGTGCGGCAAAGGGTCACGGCGATCGATGTTTTGCCAGTGCCCGCCATTCCAGCGAGCCAAAATACTCCCTTGGGATCCTCCTTGACCCACGTCATAAACTTGGACAGTACGTTGACCCGCGTGTTTGACAGACAGCCAGCGTCTTTGGGCTGTGCATCGTGTGCTGCTTCGTGTACACGCCGGCTAGCGAGAGCTGAGTGGTGTCAGATCCGAAATGCTAACTTCACTGATGGAATTACCTGACGCATTGACCTGTACGATCTCTCTCTGTGTGGTACATATGGTCAGCGGAGATACAGGTTGAGACCCACAACCGCATACGCACCCAGTTCGCAAGTTCCTTCTCCAGCTCCTTTTCCTCGATTGTTGATAGACGCTAGCCAATTATGTAGTTAGTTATCTGTAACTGGTGTCGGAGATGTGTGTCGTACCGAGAGGATATCTCCGACACTGATCTCGACGCGGACCATGCTTTCGTACTGTGCCAACGTTTAAACAGAACCAAAAGCAAAAGATGAAGATGTAATCACAAGAAACGCCTCAATGCGCACTGATATCTTGCTCATAATTTCGTTGACTTCGTCAACATCGGCGCGTGACTCGAGGACGCGTCTGGCCAATCCACGTTCAATCTTTGCCTCGATGCACCTGGCGAGGGCGTCGAATGACCTGGAGTCGCATGTCAGAATTAGCAGTAGTTGATACTCTGTAGTGGTAGCGCACTGGGCAATGTTGTTGAGGCGGTACTCAAGCTTCGAGTCGAGAGGTCCCCGCTTGTTCAGTGCCTCGGTCACAGCCCGGAGGTGCGCGAGCCTGCTCTCCAGGTTCTTATAACAATCGTTGACGCCTGCGGTACGCTGAAGAAACAGGTTAAATTTGAAAGTCGTGAGGAAGAGTCAGCCTGTACCTCGCAGATATCCCAGATCTTGACGACGCCGACGAGCGCTGCCTTCAACGGTAAAAACAGATCTGAACCATCACGAGCTGCCTCGAGAAACTCCTTGACCACTGAAACAGTCGTCGAGATAGCACTGGGTGCATCTTGTGGTTCCGCGTACTCGTGCCTACCAGTGGGCGGCGCTAGCGGGATCGGATCGCCTGGTGAGTCCATCGACCCTGGCAGGTCGACAGTCTGCGTAGACTGCGGGAGTGTTGTATCTTGAGTGGCGCCAGCCTGCGTGGGTTGTATTTTGGTTTTTGCTTGCTGTTCCGGTGGCCGAGGCGCTGGCGACACTGAACCTGAGCCAGGATCTCCAGCTGCTGGCGACTGCGGACGCGAGCTTGGGAGCAGCCTATCGACGAGCTGCCCGGTCTTTTTCGTTGCTTTTTTCAAGGCCTTTCTCATTGTAGCTGCAACTTGAAGGGTTGGAATGGGCGAATATCAGCGGGACGACGTGAAAGTACGAGCGTAAGCTGGCACACGTGGTACGGAGAACCGCCGGCTTTGGTCATTGCCGAAAGGTCGACTATAGAGTGGCGAACTAATTGAACGCCGTGGTACGTTTGGGATGTTTCGCAACTCGGCAATCAGGGCGACGGAGGCGAGGCTCGGCGTCTAATGTCGCTACGATCGGGGGCTCAAACTCTGTGTCGCTCCTTGCCCTCACATTCTTCAACATACTCAATTGCCCCGGTAAAAAGCTCGTAGTCTACGAATGCCATCGAGACTGTTAATTCCTCGTTTCGGCGCGTGCTAGTCGATGGGAACTATGCGTTGACGTACGCAGATACAGGCTCGCTCCTGAGCCGGTTCACTCACCCTCTGCACGCCAAGCCGCCTGGCACCGCGTCATTACAGACTCGCTACATCTCAAATTGAGCGAATGTCACGTATTTAAGTGCAGAACATGTTGGGACACGAAGGTCGCGATATGTACAACAACGCTACTCGTCCACCTACCGAGTCCGCAGCACAACCGCCACAGGTATACTTCAAACCGCCACCCGGCGCGAGCTCCTCGTATCTTCGTTACCGGGTCACCCTCACTGCTCTAGTCCGACTTGTGCCTGTTCGCTTCGCGCTGATATGGTAGCGGCGGGTCAGAACCGTGCCCCTCGCTCGACGATGTATGATTGCAGTCATCACGCCCAGGCGGATGTCGGAGCAGCGTATGAATTCACCGAGGCAGCGCGATTTATCCAACGTGGATGATGTTGCGCACGCGCTGGTGCGGGTGGAAACTATCATGTGCGTCTACGACTCTACACTGCGGCGCCAGACGCGAAATCTGACCTTATCCCGCAGTTGCGACAAACAATGGAGCAGTTCCGCGATGCACTTGGTGATCTCGCTGCAATCATGCGGCTCGCAAAGCCAACCGTACCAAAGGAAAGGTCTCGGCGTAAACGTAGCGCCATTCGGCTAGACCGTGGAGCGGTTCTTGCGACACTCCCGCCTTGTCTCGCTCTTACCCGCTTTTCCTCTTTCCTTCGTCCACAAGGATGCATCAAGTCGACGGCAACGCCCAATACGCCACCTTCCAGCCGCTCACCATGATACACCCCATCACCGTTTTGCCCGCAGAGCTCCTCGCGCTCATCATGGCGGAGGTGATCATTCCTGGGTCGGCCAATCCACTCGGCCACCTTCCCATGCACCGGTATACATATCACCACACCGCATTACCGCTATCACAGGTCTCGAGGCACTGGCGTAACACTGCGCAGTCGACACCTACGCTGTGGACACGGCTCGACATCAACCTTGGCGGAATGAAGTCCGCCGATCCGTGGCTTGCCTTTCTGCGTATGCACCTCAAGCATTCCGGTGTTCTTCCACTGCGACTACTTCTAACATGGGTCAGTGCCGAGTGCCACTTGATTGTGGACACACTTGCCGCGGCAGGTGTCTGGCGCGATCTTGCTCTCCGCGCCGGAGCCATTCGGTTCGACGTGTGGTATGCCGTGCAGCTTCCCGCCTCACTCCGACAGGCGCTGCTCAGCGAGCCATTACCAGTTCTGCAAGAGTTACAGTTTGCCTGGCAACCGCTACAGCGCGTGTCGAGCCTTATGGCGCTACCTCTCGCGCCGCGGTTGCGAACGCTAGATTGGCTCGAGTTTGGACGGCCGCTCGAGTGGATAGGCAAAGGAGATGGCACCACGTATCCTGAACTGCGCGAAGCGCATCTACGCACAGATATTGGCGACGCAGCACAGATAGCCGAGGTATTTGACCGAATGCCGGGTCTCGAGACATTGTCCATGCACACGTTCAACCTCCGGTCTCAGGCGACCCCTGCGCCCCTTCTAGAGCATGCGACACTGCAGGAAATTCAGTGGATAGCGACACTCGGTATCGAACTCAGCGTTGCACAGGCTATCCGACTGCTAGCCCTCAGAACAGCCGCACTCGACTTGCCATCGACCAACGACGGCATGGGATTCGCACTCATCCGTGCACTTTTCGCGACAGGATTTCCAAACCTGCACGTCTTCGAGATCAACTTCCCGCTTTCAGTCCCATTTGCGGATATCCTGCGCAGCCTGGCAGACTTGCAGGTGCTGACGCTGTACGGTGAACCCGGATACGTGTCAACCTTGCGCTATCGTGCCAGAGCGCACGGTGCCGAGGACGGGGCGGAGGCGTTCTTCGCGAGAATGGCGAGGAAACCATGGGTTTGTCCGCGGCTGGAGCAGCTGGACATCAAGAACTACTCAATTCCGCACGCGTCACCGGACGAGGAGGCGTTGCTGGCTCTCGCATATGCGAGATCGGCGAACAAGGCTGCCGCAGGGGAGTTAGAAGGACGCACACTGAGGAGGATGGTGATGATTGAGCCGCCAACAAGCACAATATCGAGGAGCGCTGATGCGATCTACGACCTCAATATGAAGTTGGCGTGCATTCTCGTCGACAATAGTCCATAAGTGACAATCTTATCTCATGATCTATGTTGCATGTATCGAACCGTCTATTTACTTGTCCTCTGTTCTACTATTTAAATATTTCGCTCTATTAGGTTGGAAAGTTTGAGTCAGGTTTCAGCAATAAGTTTGCATGTTGCTTGATACAATTCTGGAAAATACATGTGTGACAGTTG
>Ga0247815_10003757_pt1 | contig 10820 bp, 11 predicted proteins | sample UWRJL194509B1_FD_181014 | JGI IMG/M metagenome (GOLD analysis project Ga0247815, IMG submission 181014) | Plant litter microbial communities from Arlington Agricultural Research Station in Wisconsin, United States - UWRJ-L194-509B-1 | ecosystem: Environmental > Terrestrial > Plant litter >... | reverse complement strand
ATCATCGTTGTGTGTGTTTCGTGTGTTTGCGTGGTTCGTGCTTTAGTATCTCGTCCATCGCTCAAGTTCTCGGCAATGTTTTGTAGCGGTTCCCATTGCGCATGTCTCATTACATCTCGTTCTTAGTTTCCCTCTGCAATAGTATCGCTGTCGAAGGTGCACGGTTGACAAGTGACTGATGAATCTGCCAGTGCTGAGTGACTCCTTGTGCTGCCGTCAGGCTCATTCGTACTGAGCGACCAACTTCTCGCAGTCAATTATTCTGACACATTTCGCAATGATTTGCCCGACTTCTTTGCCCTATCCAAACTGTCATGGCGTATCGTCATACTTGGGCGACTGGCTGCCACGATTGTGTATGGAGGCTACTTTCACTCAACAAATCATATCTCGGCCTCAGCAGCCTCAACCTTGCTCAGCAGTTCATCAGCTGTTTGTTTGGTCTTCACGTATACTCTGGAGTGTAGAGCCAACAGCTTCATCATCACTTGAGAGTGAGCATAGCGGGCCGAACTCATCGCGGGATCGCCCCTTCCCCTCCTGCCAGCGAAATCACGCGCACGCAGGCCTGGACTTGTACTTAACACACCGGCTGCGGTCATCTCCTCTCTGACCTCCTTGATGCTTCGACGACCGTTCACGCACAGCGCGCGTCGATATATGGCTGAGGCTGCCCAGCGTCGCACGCTCACATCCAACGCAATCCGTCCGCCGCACCCGCAATGGAAGCTAGCAGCACCAGAACCTGCGACTGCAAATGCGACCTACTCGCACCATGAGAAGATGCCGAGTCTACCTGTTCTGCCACTTGCGCCGACACTGGAGAAGCTCAAGGAGAGCTTGAAGCCTCTCGCATGGAACGAGGGCGAATACGAGGCTACGGTTCGCAAGATCGACGAATTTGGAAAGTCTGGCGCACTTGGACCTGTTCTTCAGCAGAGGCTCCAGGATTACGCAAAGAACAAGCGACACTGGCTTGAGTCTTGGTGGGACGATCTAGGATACCTGACATACCGTGATTCGGTGAGGAGCTGAGCAGTCCTGGTGCAAGGTCCGGGATACTAAACATCTCTTACAGGTTGTCATCAATGTTTCCTACTACTGTGAGCCCGATACACTTCACCGTTTCACTCGCATTCAGGCTCATGATGATTCGTAGACGGCTTCGACGAGCATCCTTCGCACCTTCCTCAGACACCAACCCATCGTGCCGCCTCAATTGCTCGTGCCGCTCTCCTCTTCCGCCGTCAACTCAAGCAAGGACTGCTACCCGCTGATGCAACCAAGGAAGGTCCGATCTGTATGGACTCGTTCCGGTACGTTTGATCACACCAAACAGTCTATCAGGCTGATACTTTGCAGCTGGATGTTCGACTGTTGCCGTATCCCTGGCCTCGAAGGCGCAGACTGGAGCCACACATATGCGAAACCCGAAGACGATGGAAACTCGGGCCACATCATTGTATTCCGCCGTAACAGCATGTGGAAAGTCGACATCGCGCCGAACGGTCAGCTGCTCTCTGTCGCACAACTCGAGAAGTGAGTGTGTACTTGCCAAAAAAAAATCCTCAGCCAACTTACGATGACTGCAGGGTCTTCAAGCAAATCGTTCAGCAGGCCGACGGAGGCGCATATCCGGCTATCGGCTTCCTCGCGGCCAACAACCGCGACGAGTGGGCAAAGGATTACGCGCAACTCATCAACAACCCGACGAACGAGGCCCACGTTCGCGACATCCACTCTTCGGCATTCGTCGTCTGTCTTGACGAGACCAAACCCGAAGGGCCTGTTGAATATTCTCGCGCTCTATGGCATGGAGGAGCAGGCGGCGCCGGGCTTGCAACCCGCTGGTACGTAAATACTGCATCTATGTGTGAGGCGACATGCTCACTCAGCTACAGGGTCGACAAGCCAGTGCAGTTCGTTGTTTACGATAACATGAAAGCTGGCCTTATGGGAGAGCACTCTGTCATGGACGGCACACCAACCGTCCGACTCTGCGACGACGTCCTCAACATGATTGCGTCGCCATCATTCGACGCTGGTGACGCCTCTGCTACATCTGCACCTGTACCTGAGCAGAAATCCTGGGTTGTTGACAGCTCCCTCGAGCAACGGATAACGGCCGCCAAAGCTGCCGCTGCAGAACTGTGCGACACTCAGACGCTCGGTTTCCACCTCACCCGCTATGGCAAGGCCCAGGTCAAACAGTTCGGCTTCAGTCCCGATGGCTGGGCACAGATGATCGTACAGCTCGCGTATTCCCGCCTGCTGCGCAAGCACCCACGACTGCAGGCGGACGGCAAAGCAGTGTCATCTGAGGGCGAGCGCGTGAACCTACCAGGCGGAACTTACGAGGCTGCGTCGACACGCAAGTTCTTCAAGGGTCGCACAGAGGCGATCCGGGTGACGTCGGAGGACAGCAGGACGTGGGTTGCAGCAATGGAGGATACCAAGACAGCGCCAGAGACGCGCCGTGCCCTGTTTGCGAAGGCACTGAAGCGGCATGGTGGAGATGCTCGCTCGGCAGGCAATGGGCAGGGTGTCGATCGTCACATCTTTGGTGAGCTGAGGTTCGTGGGTTGTAGTGAATTGGATGCTAACCGGTGTTGTATGCAGGGTTGAAGCTGAGCCGGAAACCCGAGGACACGCCTGAACCGCTGTTCGACGATGCACTCTTCCAGCGTGGAAGCACATGGGTGCTCAGTACGAGCGCCATTTTCTCAAACCACTTCCCCGTGTACGGATGGGGCGAGGTCGTACCCAATGGCTTCGGCGTAGCGTACATGACTGGCTTCGACGGTGGGTGTTACTCAGGATGCATGGCATTGATATTGACGTCGTCTGCAGACCGCCTTCAATACACCATTACGAGCCGGGTAGAGATGCCGAACCAGGACTTTGTGGATGAGATCGCTCGCGCAGCCGAGGAACTCAGAGAACTCTTCGCGTCCGCTCCTGCACCCGAGACACCAAAGGCCAAACTGTAACCACTTGTCTCAACTGAACGTGAAGAATAACGTCACTAGCGTCTTAGTTTGCCTGTTTATTTTGTTTCGAAGGGTGGTGTGCCTCTTGCAGCTGATCCGCGCATGGTGAAACGTGACTCTCGACCTCCGCAGTTCATAGCGAACTCCACTTTTCTATTGCTGTATGATCCCGGTGCCTGCTGCGCTGCTTGCAGATTTGCTAAGCGGTGAATCGCACTGTTCATCATCCCAATTAGGCAGGCATCGTGGCTGCGGCGTCAGCGCTTGTTTGTTCCTTGCCCAGCCTCCACTGTCCCGGCGTCGTTCTGCGCAGTCGTCTCACTCCGTTTTTCTAAATCCCTTCACCCGCGGGCTTCACTGAGCTTCTGAACTTACCCACTATGATCCTCGAGAAACCTATCCCTACACTCGATGCACCGCGGCATCCGTTCGATAACCAGTCGGCCGGTTCGAGCTCACGCCGTGGCTCGTATGTCGACGTTCGACTCGACGACAAGCCGCTACCACCCCAGCCGCCTTCAGAAGATTCAAACTGGTCTCCTGGACAGCAAACGCAATTCTCGCCCGACCGGAGCGATGCTCCGCCTGGATATTACATGGCAGTCGCTCCGCCTAGGCGGACTTCGCAGACACTCGTCGTACCATACCAGAACCCGATGGCCAGCATGAGCAGGATTTCCAATGCGTCCTCACGGCCGCGCACCCCAAACGCCTCCAATTCGCTCTCATTCAAAACCGCAAACGAGCCGATCACAGGTATGTGCAATTCGGCGGTGGTGCAAAGCCGCAATTCCTGAAACGGCCTCAACCCAGGGACATTTCAAATAGACCCCGCTATCAACGTCTCGCAAGACGAACCGTCGGGCAAGAAGAAGAAAAAGTCGAAGTGGCCGTGGGAGAACGGTGATGCAGCGGCGGCCGAGGACTGGACGCCCAATGCCGTCTTCGAGACAAGGCAGGGCGACATCACCCTCAACCTCGCTGTTATTGGTGGCGAAGATAACATGTCTCCCGCCTTATTGACGCCGGCAGCACAACGGGCGGTGGTCAATGTTTCGACAAGGCATGGCGATGTTAACGTCAACGTTGTGCGTCGGCTTTGGTTGTCTAGCTGAAGGCAAGGCTGCCGGTGCTGATATTGTTGCTAGTACCACATCGACTCTGGGAGATACCTCAACCTGAAGGTCGAGACGCGGCAGGGTGAGTAATATATGCCGAACTACCGCAAGTAGCCACTGACCCCTCACGACAGGCAACATTCATATTTGGTTGCCTCGAACATTCCGTGGACCTGTCCACTTGCGCACCAAGAAAGGCAGCGTAGATTTTCTACCTAATCTCAAGAGTGCCGCAAAGGTTCTTCGCGCTAGTGAGACGGATGCGATGATCGTGTTAGGCACGGACAGCACAACAATGTCCTCGTTCGATCCTATGGCCAGTGGCCCTGGTGTCACCGGCGACTTTATGACCCTTACAACGCATGGCGGCGAGATTGTGCTCGGCTACTACGAGGAAGATGTCATACCAGAAAAGCCGACGATGTGGCAGAAGATGACAGAGTGGATGGGTACTTCCAAGAAAGAGAGGACAGATTCCATGTCGTCGTCGTGACCGAGACCTAGGTCAATGAGCTAATGGACTCTTACCATTGTAATTCACTCACATTTGTCCGATTTCTTTGCCATGATGCGTGATCAAGTACCCCAACGGACATGGCGAATTCCGCCTTCGGTACCGCGACGTCAATTGCTCACCGTTGACTGCAACCACAATGGTACAAGGCAATGTTCAGCCTTCTACCAAGTTGCCTTGAATAAATAACACCGGTTGGTGTCCCACGCATTATCTTCGTTTGCCGCCAGGTTAAGTCAGATCAACACGACTTGAGTGCTGTGCTTATCTGACGTCGACCGGCTCGAGACAACAAAAAAACCGCGGCGTAGAAACCCTCGTCTGGCACTCAGGCTTTGCGATCATGAGCGTGTGATCAGACTGAGATTGAGCCGGTCCGATTTTTCTGTGCCCGGTGTCTTGCCGGGTGCGGTAGTGAGCTCGAATTAGAAATCGCCGAAGCCGTGTCCCCGGGTGGCAATGTCAAGTTGGCCCGGCTTCTAACTTAGTAGAAACAGTTCTGCTTAGCCATGATCTCATCAATTTACACTGCCAAGTCAGCATTGCGCGGTGACATGGGATTGATGGAGTCTGTTCGGGCGATGTTCACATTGCGCGGCGTCACGTTGGTGCCAGTGGCAACGTTTTAGAACTGCGGGAACAGGGCATGTTAATCAAAACATGCCCCTCATCCACGATTGATGGCGTCAGAGAACCTCTCAAGGGGGATGGATCTATTTCGAGGCACAACGACTTCGTTTTGGACGACATGTCCGTGAGCGGGAGAATGGTCTGTGTCGGCTGTGCACCCGGGTCCGTAACTGTCATCCTCTCCAACAGCATCTTTCACGTCGTACTGGACAGCAGCGGGCCCATTTCGGACGCCTTTCATCGTGACATGTCTGTCCCTGGCAAATGACCTTGTGTCTGATTTCATCCTCCTGTAGACAAGCCAAGACCCGAGTGTTCCTTGGTTCCTTGATATGCGTTCAATAGCCACGGTGGCGTGGAAATGCCGCTGCGTCAAATTATTTACCAGAATTTTGCACGGATCGATGATGCTGAGAAGGTTTATGTCAAGAAAGCCTGCTTCGCACGGCGTCACAACTGTTTGTACTTAGACACGAATGTCGAGCTCAATCGCTTCGGAAGGGACAGGGCACCGGCTGGTAAAGGAGACTGTATGTCTCGTGAAATCGCTACCAAGCTCGGGTGTGCCGGTGTTGCCGAGTATCTGTTGACGTGGTGGCCATAGGGGCTAATAGAGGGGCAGCCGCAGCTTTTGACCGCATTCACAGCAACCTGCGGTACCATCCGACAGCGAGAAGTTGAAGCTGATTATGAACTGTCAACGGGGCTTAGACGATTGGCGCGCTGCGCACAGCTGTTGATGCCCCGAAGTGCCGTCCTGGAGGTGAGCGCAAGCAAGGGTAGATTGACTGAGGGGTGCTTTCGAGCCGGCTACACTCTTTCCAAAGCGAATAGAACCATGAAAGTCATTACCCACCATGTTTGTGCTGCGATTGCTCATATCATGACGGCGTTATAAACTTGACCGCGAGCCAAAAATGTTACTCAAGAGCATATGTGCTGACCCTGCGGAGGCGCCCTTAGCTGTCAACAAATGCACCACATTGTGCTTTTGCTACCTGGATATCGCGTGACTCTGCCCACCCGTGCGTTGTGCGCACGAGCCGTGATGCCTCTGTCATTTGGTAGAATACACTGCTGCAGGGGTCGCATGGAACCACAAATGCCGTTGCACACGCATCGTGACCCGTTCCGATCCCGCACCACGCCCTCGAACAACTCTAGATACAGATCTAGCCATAATTTGCGATTTACACGCAGTGATTTGCGGCGACAACGCAAGTGCGAGGTGCTCGGTATGATCTGGCACCCGGTGTCACTCGGTGATCGCCGTCGTAATAACGCAACAGCCGAGATAGCACGCGTGAGACGAAGCGACAAACCTCGAAAGAACACAAACACCAGTGATGATGAAACAAAGCCGCCCGTGAGTATTGCAACGAGTGCATGCATCGCGCAGACTGCGGTGGTCAATGCAACCAGGAGGTGTTCAGAATCAGTTAGCGCTGTGTGGCCGGCTGAGTGAAACACCGAGTTGGCCAATCACCGCGATATGAGAGGACAACAGCCGCGATGATGCGCTTGGCTGCCGTCACGAAACTCGTCGCGCATACCCCATGGTCTATGTACTGCCATATGACGTTTGTTGATGACTCATGAGCGCACCGGGGCACGACCGTGAGAACAAGTGAGCGCAAGTCGTAAAACGTGTGGAACTGCCCCAAACGGGACGGATGTTTCGATAGCAGCGTGGTGAGGAGAGGCTACAAATCATGTTGAATTTGAACGTTTCCATTGCTGCCTGTGAGCTGGCTATGTTTGCGCGTATTATCGCTAATACGCAGACCACGCTGGGTTCGGTCATGTTGCGACCGGTGATATGCCTAGCAATGTTGCGACGGCCCATGCGTTTATGTATGAATCCGCATGGCTTTTGAACATCGCGGTATCGGTCCTCACACGCATGGCGCTCAGCAGAGGCAATATTTTTGAGGCTCAAAAGATTCATTGCTGAGTCAGCGTGAGTCAGCTAGCCAATGATTTGAGGGTAGTTGGGGAGAGGCGGAGGCAAACGCGCGTATATCGGAGTTTAATAACGCTTGTCTTCTTGTTTATCTTCCGTTCGTGGCCGTCACTCCACCCCATGCAATGACGGAAGCTCGCGAATGTCACTACTGGCTTATGAAGGCGGAGCCCGACTCACGAGTTGTCAAGGGCAAAGACGTAAAGTTTTCTGTGTCCGACTTCGAAGCTGCCGGGACGACTCCTTGGGAAGGAGTTCGCAACCACCAAGCGCGCAACATCATGCGCGACAGCATGAAGCTAGGGGACAAAGTGCTGTTTTACCACAGCAGCTGCAAAGTGCCTGGCGTGACGGCGCTTGCAGAGGTCTGCAAGGAGGCGTATCCCGACCATTCGGCCTGGGATCCGTACGTCCATCCAAACTCGTTATTCGATAACTAACGGACCGTGTATGACAGTAAGCATCCTTACTACGATGCAAAGACGGACAAAGATTCCCCGCGGTGGTACATGGTGGACGTTCGCTTCATTGAACGAACCAAACATCTGGTCCCGCTCAGTGTTCTCAAAGAACTACCTGACCTGGACTACCTCGACGATGCTTCCAGAGACGCGATAAAAGGCATGGCTTTAATCAACAACAGTCGCCTAAGCGTTCAACCCGTGACAAAGCTTGCGTATGGTGCAATCGTGCAAATGGGCGAGCATGGTGGATTCGAGGTTGAACCAACCAAGTCGAAGAAGCGCAAGGCTGAAACTGAAGCTGACGCGGAGGCTGGGTCAAAGCCGGAGGGAGAAGCGAAGACGAGTTTGAAGAAGAAGCGGAGGCGGCGTTGAACCGCCACAGCAGTTTCAACCACTCTCTAGTCAGATTATTCCACCTAATTTGTGCTCTATGGATTCTAAATACTCTGATGATGTTAAGACGTCCGGACCCCGGTTTTTATGCCTGTCTGTGACACGTGCCAAGTTGACCAACGCAACACCGAGGATTCGCGGAGTTTGGTTAGCTTCAACCTGGCCCGTTTGTCTTAATTGTCTCCCACGCAGCTTTACACTCGCGGTGTGCCCCATTAGCGGCTTTAGTATCTATTACATTTGCAGCACTTGGTCTGCTCGCGCACACTGCTCGCAAGCTTCCAACGAACTTTCAACCATCCATTCTGTAATTGCTCGCGCCAACAACTTGAATCCATCTACTTGGGCCAGGCTGGTCTTGAGGTGATGTGCATGCTCTGGCCTTGACAAGCCTGCAGTGTGGACCAGTTTTGGTGTGGAACCACGTCAATCAAATTTAGCAGCAGCAGCCGCGTCTGTTCAAGATCGCGGTGTGGCTGCTTCATGCCCTGCTCGCTCTCGACCACCAGTGCATGCAATTTGCAAACAATTGGTCGCCCAACAGGCGAGCATGAGCCTTGTACTGCTCGATCACATTGTATCACATTCCGCCTCGTGTAACTGGTGCTATGCTCCAGCTGGTCCTCAAGAAGCTGAATTCACGCAGCCGACGACCAGTTTACCATACACCGTCTCAGGGACAGCAGCTTCTGCCGGCCGTTTCGAGGTCCCTCTTACGTCCTACTACATAGTTCAGTCACAATCACTCTGCGACAGCTTGCTCGCACAACCTGCTGGCCTGCACTTCTTCACCCAGTTTACGACACGGCGACGGCTTTACTGTGTCTTTTCCGCGTGTTCGGGTTCACGCCAGGGCTCAGCCACGATTTTTGCGTAGAGTCTCCGGTAGGGCATAGCCCGAAATCAGGCGATTCGTCTCCGGTGGCGCGCAGAGGTGAAAAATCCAGAATCGGCCGACAGCCCATATTCTCCGCTTCTCTTCCTCCTGCTTGTGTCGTGTCGCGCCGCGGGACTTGCAGCATCCAAAATTCATCACACGCACCTTTCCGCCTTCTCTAAACCTCTCGCATCATGAAGATCACACAGAAAATCGCGCGCGCGGAGCAGGAGGACCGTGTCTGGTGGTCATTCGAGTACTTCCCGCCCAGGACGGCACAGGTGCGTTCTCTAGAGGCACGATGTCTATGGATATAGCTGACTTTTATGCTCAGGGCTTGCAAAACTTACTTGATCGTATCGAGCGTATGCGTGGCTTGGGACCAGAGTTTGTAGACATCACATGGTTCGTGTCATTCAGGTGTCTCACCGACATTATCGCATATACTCACGCTCTTTCGCCAGGAATGCTGGCGGACGCACGTCGGACCTCTCTGCAGAGCTCGTCAAGACATGTCAGGGCGTCATCGGAGTCGAGACCTGCATGCACCTGACGTGCACCAACATGCCTGCCGAGAAGGTTGACATCGCCCTCCGTGCGGCCAAGCTGAGCGGCTGCCGGAATATTCTCGCACTGCGCGGCGATCCGCCTGCAGGACAAGACGAGTGGACGGCAGTGGAAGATGGTTTCGTGCATGGTGTAGACCTCGTTCGCCACATTCGCAAGCACTACGGTGATTACTTCGACATCGCCGTAGCTGGCTTTCCCCAGCAGGTTGTCGAGCCCAATCTCGAGCAGGAGCTCCAGTGGCTCAAGGAAAAATGCGACGCCGGCGTGGACTTCATCTTCACCCAGATGTTCTACGACGCCGACGTCTTCATGAAGTGGGTTAAAGCCGTTCGCGCAGCAGGCATCACTGTGCCTATCGTCCCGGGGATCGCGCCGATTCAGACTTGGAACGGCTTCATCCGTGCGACACAACTTGCTAAGATTAGCATTCCCCAGTCGTTTATGGAGGCTCTTGAGCCATACAAGAACGATGACGAACGTGTTCGGGCCATCGGCACCAAACTCGTAGCCGACATGTGCCGCGCCATCCTCGAATCCGACCTCGGCATCCGCGGGCTGCACTTCTACACCATGAACCTCGAGAAGGCCACCAAGATGCTATTGCAGGAGCTCGCGCTTGTGCCACGTCTTGAGACTGTGAAGCCACTTCCATGGCGGCAGTCGCTCACGCCGAGTCGTCGCACCGAGACTATTCGCCCCATCTTTTGGGCGAACCGGCTCAAGAGTTACCTCAGCCGTACGGAAAACTGGGACGAATACCCGAACGGTCGGTTCGGCGACTCACGCAGTCCCGCTTACGGCGAGCTCGACGGCTACGGTGTCAGCATCAAGCAAACGCGCGAAGAAGCCCGCACGCTGTGGGGTACACCGCAGGATCTAAGTGACGTGGCTCGCCTCTTCTCGCGATTCTGTACCGGAGACCTCAAGGCAACGCCATGGAGCGACCTTCCACCAACGGCCGAGATGAAGGTCATTGGCAAGCCGCTGGCCAAGATGAACGCTATGGGCTTCCTCACCATCAACTCGCAACCCGCAGTCAATGGCGCCAACAGCTCAGATGCGGTCCACGGGTGGGGTCCCACGGGTGGCTACATCTACCAGAAGGCGTACTTGGAGTTCTTTGTCTCCCCGGACCTCGCCCAACACCTACTCCCCGCCATTGAACGCGACCCGCAGTTGACCTATTACGCAATCAACCGTCGTGGTGACCTCCGCACCAACTCGAAGACGGACGGTCCCAACGCCGTGACCTGGGGCGTCTTCCCCGGCAAGGAGATTGTCCAGCCAACCATCGTTGAAGC
>Ga0247815_10003756_pt1 | contig 10821 bp, 23 predicted proteins | sample UWRJL194509B1_FD_181014 | JGI IMG/M metagenome (GOLD analysis project Ga0247815, IMG submission 181014) | Plant litter microbial communities from Arlington Agricultural Research Station in Wisconsin, United States - UWRJ-L194-509B-1 | ecosystem: Environmental > Terrestrial > Plant litter >... | reverse complement strand
AATTAGCACCTACCTCAGCAACAAAATCAAACGGAGTTATTTTTAGTAAAGAGCAGCTTTTATTTATCAATAGATTGAATGTAGACGTTCCTGTTGTTATAAATGGTGTTAGAATCAGTAATATTGATTTTATAGACTTTGAAGAACTCTCCGGTAAGAAATACAAAATCAAAATCGGTGAAGATGTTGAAGTTACTTGTGAAGGTGATTTGTTAATTGACAGAAGCACTTACACTTTAGAAATTGTTACTATATAATGGATAAACGCAAAGGCATTTTAAAGTTAATACGAGGTATTGAGTTTAAAGTTGGTGATCAGGTTGTTGAGTATTTTTCAAAAACAGGCACAGCTAGGCTTTTGATTTTATTCGATAAAACAGGAACAAAAACTTGGGAAACTAGATGTGGAGAGACAGTTCATGAGGATGATGTGTATAAGTTTGTGATAGCAACAGATACAACATTCTATCCACTCAAAGCCAAACAATGGTTATCTTGTCTACAAGGTAAAACAAAAGTAGGTGAAGAGGTTGAGTTTGAATTAATGGGCGATAATACTTTCGAGTATGCCCGTATTTTACCAAAAACAACTCACTACACTGAAGAGGATATTGTAGCTGCTTACGAACTAGCAATACAAGACAGTGCAAAATTAATTAAACGTTCAAAAACACAAATCTTAAACCATTTTAAAAAAAGATAATATGGAAACCAACTCCGCAACAAGATTACAAGAACTTCAACAAGAAGAAGGTAAATTAAACTTTGAAATGACAGTTCTACAGGCTCTACCAGAGTCTTTATTAATAGGACCTGAAAACGTTGATGATGTATTGATTATGGCCGGTATGGTTTATCATATGCAAATGTCGATTGCCAAGTATATGAGTGACAACAGAGTGCAAACTGCTGAAGTTATTAACGAAATGAACGACTACAAAGATGATTTATATCTTCTTGAAGTAGGCAAGTACATGCAACATGTGTTTAGTAGTGTAGAGTACTGCAGCTGCGGTCAGAATTGTGACGGTAAAGACGCAGAGGGTGGTGAGTGTCCTCAAGGCGCAGGAGATCCTTCTAGTAACTTTAAAGAAAGAGATGTTGAGTCTTTATCAAGTAAAGCCACAGAACCTCTTTCTTTGAGTGATTCACTTCTTAAAGGAATGGCATCAGCTGAACACGGCATTAAAGTGTTTAAAGGTGACTTCTTGGATTTCATTAAATTCATTCAGGAAGAGGTAGGTAAAGAACAAAACAAAAATACTCAGCAGTCTTAGGATTGCTGGCTTTAGGGAAAGAGGTGGGATAGTTAATCGAGTGTGGTCACTAGATTCGTCTATGGAGTGTGCACAATAAAAGCTCCTAACATGGGCTTGTGGTAAGCTGGTAAATTCTAGAATAAGTCCAGTTTCAGATCAAGTTAAATTCATTAATGTTTCCCACCTTATAACCTATAACTTAAACTTAAATATTATGCAAGCACAAGAGGCTTTAGATTTATTATTACCAATCCCAGCTGAGGATTTTATTACAAGCGAGTACACTGACGGAGTTAGTAAATGTTGCGCTGTTGGACATATCATGAGATTAACCTCTGGAAATCCAACAGACTATAGTGACTCAAACTGTAATGATCATTTTCAACATTCAATTAGAGAAACTACAGAGACGTTTAATCAGGAAAAGCATCAAGTAGACCGTGACATATCATCTGTAAACAATGGTACTAGAGTTAACGGCTATACAGAACCAGTCATCAAAGACAGAGTTATTCATTTACTTAAAGACATGGTGGAAGCCGGATATTAACATGAACGCAGAAAAAGCAATAGAATTATTAACTCCACTCAAGGAAGAGGAGTTTATGCAATACGACTTTACAAACGGAAAAGATAAGTGTTGTGTGATCGGGCATTTAGTTAGACTTACTTCTGAGAATCCATCAGACTATGGTAAACGTAATTGTACTCCTGATTATGTCATAAAACACCAGGACATTCTAGAATTAAATAGAGCTGTAGATTATAAACACACTCGTACTCAATCATTGTTATGTATCAACAATAAGTCAGATGAAGGTCGAATCAAACAATCTTTGTTAACAGCTTTAAATCAATTAAAAACCAAACAAGCCGATGTTCAATAGCTTTACACTCAAAAAACATTCATGGCACATGAAGATGATGACCTTTATATGGGGTTATGAACATTCTGATTTCAGCCATATGTGCCCTTATTTCTGGTTATCGTTCTTTAACCTTATAGTCATCATTCCTTTTACTTTACTAAAAATACCATTCAAGGCTGTACTTTATAGTGTTTGTTGGATAAGTGAAAAAATTGAAGCAAGTGAAGAAGCTGCTTATCTTCTCCTAGTTAGAGAATCAATTGAAAAACCTGAAACATTCGTAGAAAAGTTTAGTAAAGAGTGCGACAAACATTACAGGAAGTTTTTATGTAAGTTTAATTACGCAGACTGGGCTGCTGCTCAAGATTTACCTATTAACTATGATACAGCAACAGCTTTTAATGAACTCTGGCTTAAAATAGAAAGAAGAAGACTAGACTATTTATCCAATCTAGCATACAAACCTACTGCAGTTGAGAAGTTAAAACAACTTAAGCCATCTATTACAAATAAACAAAGAATCTCTAAAATAGTTAATTTCATAACTCCGATTATGAGAGGGATTGTTTATATTGCATCTTTTGTGTTTGTTTGTTTTGTTCTTTATTGGATTTACTTAGGTATAGTTTACGCATTAAGTCAACATTATAAAATCAGGTGGGATATTATTCTAACTATTATTGGTGCTATTATAGTAGCTATACTAGGTACTGGTATTGTTATTTTAATCATACATCTGATTCAAAAGTTCTGTATAAAACCAGGGACTAGATATTGGTGGAGCGATAACGTAATAGATCCAATTGCAGACGCTTTAATCTTTGTAATTAAATGTGTAGTATTTATACCTAAAAAGATAATCGCTGGCTTTAAGTTGGTATGGAATTTCGTGTATTCAACGTACAAAGATGAATGCCCTCCGATTGATTGGAAATAGCATTTGTTTAATTAAAAGTAATTTCCTATATTTGTAGGAACAAAATAGCTCGACGCCAATGGGCAACCGATGTAAAACAAAACAAGCGTTTAAAGATGTGATTGATATTCATATTATTTTTGGTTGTAGGTTAACTTATTATAAAACGATAAAAACACATCAGGGTGTATAGTCATCCAGTTTCACATCACTTAACAAAAATTCAGATATGAAAAAACAGATAGAAGGAGTACTCTTTGGAAGTAAATGGTTAATCACACCATTCTTATTTGGTTTGATAATAATTCAAATCCTTTATTGTGCAGTTTATTTAAAAGAAATATGGCACTTGGCATTGCATTTTAACAGCACTACAGAATCAGCTGTTATGTTAGCTGCTGTTGGTTTTGTTGATATGACCATGATTGCATGTTTGATCTATATGATTATAAGCGGTAGTTATAATTCGTTTATATCTAAAGACCATCATGAAGAAAATGCTCGCATTTCATCAGGTTTGCTAAAAGTTAAAATGGCAACGTCTATTATAGGTGTTTCATCTATACATATGTTGCAATCTTTTGTAAACATAAACAATGTGTCTTGGGATGTTGTAAACAAACAACTAGCAATACATGCAGGTTTCATTATAGGTGCTCTTGCAGTATCAGTGATTGATTATTTGCATGAAGCTCAACATAAAGACGAACCACATTCAGAATCAACAGATAAAACAACCAATAAAGATCATTAACATGAAAAGATTATTATTAATCCTAGTACTGATCAGCTACCTGTTTGCAGGTTGTGCAGATCATCACAAATCTCAAAAGATGGAGATTAAAACCTATAAAGTAACTCAAGTTGAATCAGATGGTTCTATTGAGATTATTTATTGGTATTTACTCTTCTTTAACAATACTTATTACTCAACATCATCACCTGTGCCTATAACCAGCTTTAATGGTATAAACTGGGCAGAATCACCAACAGCTCCTTCAGAATTGATGGGTGCAGATGATTTAGGAACAACTACAATATCAAGCGATAATCTAAGTTCCGATATGCAATCAACAGTTGATGCTGCTTCTGAAAGCGGTACAGATGCTGGTAATGACTCGGGAACTGATGCTTCATCAGAATCTGGTTCAGATGCTAGTGGAGATTCAGGATCAGACGCTGGAGGTGATAGTGGAAGTGACGCAGGTTCATCATCTGATGGTGGAGGAGACTCTGGCGGCGGTGATGGAGGTGGCGGTGGTGAATAGCCACCATGATCCAGTTCCTGATGAGAACGAAGAAGAAAACGAATTAGACGTCTTTGATGGTGTTTTTAACGGCATCTGGATGTAACAATATAGAGAGGTTTTAGCTATTGTGTTAAATATAGACAGAGCAGAGTCGGTATTCACAGGCATGTAAAGAGTTATACTGCATAATTCTCCCTCTTTTACCAAACTAACAGCACAAGTTGATTGACCGATACACCACGAACTCCGAGGTGTTCTATGCAGGAAGATCTATCTTGTGTTGTTTCTGGGCCATTAGCTCAATCGGTCAGAGCACTTGTCTCATAAACAAGAGGTACTGGGATCGTAACCCGGATGGCCCACTGGAGGACTATGATAACAAAGAGATCTATTGGTAAGGTCGAAAATCCAGCACGGTGTTTTGAGTAAAATGAATGAAACCGTTGGCAAACCTTAGATACGCCAAGAAACTCAATATTATTATGCAGCCTTAGCTCAGTTGGTAGAGCGTCACCCTGAAGAGGTGAGCGTCACTGGTTCGAATCCAGTAGGCTGCACAACTTTAAAACCGAAACAGTTTGTGGTGAATGACGTACTAGCAATACAAAACCACACTAAACATGTCACACTAAAGAGAAGCATCGGGAGACTCTTTTAATTTAAAACAAAACAGATTATGAAATTTGCAAGATTTTCAGTAATAGATGATGAACGAGGTTTGATTCTAGGTAAAGATATAGGTGATACGCTTGAAAAAGGATACGTTTATGAAATTGTTGATTACTTTGGAGACTTGGTAATTCGTAAAATAGGACCTTACTCTTTATCTAAACAAGGACCGATCTTTCCTAACGAAGGCTCTGATGTTAATGGTATGGTGATAGGTTCTAGGCATTTAATTACTAATCAAGAAATAGACAGAGAAAATCATGGAAAAAGGATACAAGAATAAAAACCTATCAAATCTAGAAGCTATTGTTGATTTAGAAACAAATAGAGTTAAGATATGGTCTGCGGATGGTAAAGATTCTTATAAATTAATAATGGATACATTAGCTACAGCTGTTACAAAAAGTGATGCTTGGTATTGTCCTGCTGATGAAGAGAAAGAAGAAATAGACAGACTTAGAGCATTAGCTTCTGAACCTAAAGTCTATTCGACTACTGAAATGAAGTCTTTGATAAGAGAAGCACTGACTAGCGTTTATGTTAAATGGTACAATGATGGTTCGGGTCATGCATTCATAGATGAAACTGATTATGATAAATTCATTAAAGACAATTTGTAATGAGCGAAGAAGAAACAAAAAGAATCTTACTCGGTATCTATCTTCATTTGGTTGTAGTAGAATATCATGGTTTATACAGTGGCTGGCCTGCTTTAGGTAATCTTAGTCATGTAGAACAATGGCAAATTGAAAACCTCTATCCAAAAGAATGTAAAGAGATTATGGATCAATGGTATCCACATCATGAAGTAGTCGTTATGACTGAGAAGGAATGGGAGGAGTTTAATTTATGAACAACAAACAACTAATCAGACAGAACTTTAGAGACGCAGTTTTTAAACGTGATAAGTATACTTGTAGAGTGTGTAATCAAGGTGATCCAACTAAAGGTATGGGTTTAGATGGACATCATATTACTGACAGAAACGAAATGCCTAATGGTGGTTATGTTGCTAGTAATGGTATATCGTTGTGCTTTGGTTGTCATATTAAAGCTGAGCATTATCATGGTACACAAGGTAAAGCATGGGAAGAAGGTTTTCATCCTAGGGATTTATATAATTTAATTGGATCATCTTTTACTAAAGCATATGATGATTCAGCAGGTTTAAATAGAAGAAGATGAATTTAACACACGAAGAAGCAATTAAAGCTTTATTAAACACCAATTTGTTAAGTTGGTTAGACATTGAATATCCTTATTTCTCTTTAGATTTATCAGATAGTAAAGATTTTGAACATTTAGTATCATAATTAACTTACTGGGCAGATAACTACACTAGTAGAGACTTAATAGTACAAACTGTAATAACTAAATACATAGAGATTAGAAACAATGACTAAAGCTGAACAAAAAAGAATAGCAAGAGTTAGACACATAATCAAACCTCGCAAATGGGTTTATTATATGGATATTGAGACTAGAACTACTCCTGAATTTGGTGTAGGTTTTTATGGTATGATGAGTTTAGTTAAAGAATTAGGTGACAAGTTTGTTGAGAAAGCTTCTGAGCGACCAAGAATCAACCCTCATATGACACATAAGTTCTTTCCAGTATACGCTTATAAGGTCAGACATGAAGGATAGACGTCATAACTGCACTAAAAAGCCATTCGCTACTGCAAAAGAAGCTAATGATCGCATAAAAGAAATACGAACAGAGGATAAGTCTGCTGAAAAGAAACCTATTAGAGCTTATCTCTGTAAGTTCTGTCCTAATTACCATATAACCAGTATGACTGGTGGTGAAAGAAAGGAAATTATAGCTAAAAATCGAGACAAGAAAGAACATCGCAGTGATGTAGTATCTTACTGGTGTGATAAGCTTGGAGTAAATAACCGTGGAGAAGAAATAAGACCAAGAATGAAAAAGAAACTAAACCGCCTCTGAATATAATTCAGAGAAATGAGGGAAACAATAAAAACAGTAACAAACAGATCTGCTTATAACAAGTGGAACTTAAGAAAACAAGATCATTGGAGTTCAAGAGAACGCAACAGACGTAGACGTGAGCATTATTACGCTTGCAGTCACAATAAAAATGATTATTACGGCTATGATTTAATAAATCAAGTAGAAATATCAAAAGAAGAAGCCCGCTATAAAATTACTCAAGAGAACTACGGTATCAAATGGGAATGGCGTTATCGTTTCAAATGTACTGTTGTACGCAAAAGAACTCCAAGCTGGAAATTAACCAGCAAATGCAAGAAACAATATCAACGTAAGAAGCTTAAAGTGGATTCTACGTGGAATTGGCAAAATAGGTATAACTACTATCACGAGTATTCGTGGTAAAAACATTTCTGATAGGCAGATAGAGGAGAGATCTATTGAACAGTGTTCGTTGCACATCAGAATATCGGCTCTTAACTCAGCTGGTTAGAGTGCATCACTTTTAATGATGAAGTCCTGGGTTCGAGTCCCAGAGGGCCGACAAATAAATAAGAATATGACTTTACAAGAAGCAACAGAAAAAGTTAATAATGATCCACAACTTGAACAAGCTTGGTATGATTACAGATGTGATAATCCTAACACAGTTGGAGGTTATATGGAAGAGTTACCTAAATTTGTAAAAGAATATGAAGCTAACATTCAATGAAGGAGAAGTTATTGAAGCATTTGCTAATTTTATATCTCAACGTTACCATATTGTCGGTAATTTATTTTATCTACGTAAAGAACAGTATGATAAAGGTTACGATGCTTTTGAAGTCAAAGAACATTTTAAACAACATTTAGATGGACGTTAAAGAACTACTTAGATCTGTATTAGATGGTGAAGAATATTCATTATCATTACAGGTACTTCCAATTGAATGTTATAGTCAGATGTTAAAAGAACTAGGTGCAACTGAAGGTGAATTTGAAACTAACGGTTGGTCAGTAGATTTCTGGCAATACTATGAGTATAAAGGAAATAGATTTTCATTAGCTGGTTCTCTATATTATGGAGATTATAATTTTCGTAAAGTAGAATGAGAACTGACATAATGGAATTAGAATTGTATGATGAAACTTGGCCATTAATCAAATGGAGTGATGAGCTTGTGAGAGATCATGTTCACAACTGCATTGATAAACACTACGAAGTCACACCATCTGCTATTGTACTTAAATCAAACTATATCGCTGCTGACCCAAGAGGTACAGGATGGAGATTTGATAAGATGAGAGCTTTTGTTGAACAAGAAGCACAGATTTACAAACAAGAATTGAAAGATGACTTTAGAGGAAATAGAAATTAAGCTTAAGGAAGCTGATAAAGAACGTAGTGAACAGTGGAAGATTGCTATGGAAATGCCTAGTTGGCAAGAGTGCGAAGCCCATCTTGAACCTTACAATAAGAAAGTAAGTTTATTATCAAGAGAAGCTAGATTACTAAGAACTCCTGTAATGGAAGAATTGCCTGATTACGCTCACTTAATGACAATGAAAGACTTTGTTGAGTGTTGTGAGTGTGGTGGTTTTATTGATTATGATGGTTCTGGTAACTATTCTGATGGAGACATGCAAGCTAACATAGGTATTAGCCCTAGTGATGTTACGGCCGGTAAGTATCGTAAAGATTTTTCACACGTAGCTTGGTATAACAGATGACAGTAGAACAGTTCGAAGAGAAATGGTACAGCAATATACCTACTAAATGGCAAGGATATGCTATCAGTATAGATGATGAAAATGTATTATCTTACTTAGATAAACAATTCACCATATTACACGAAACTGATCCTGAATTTGAAATACATCAAATCAAGTTGAAGTTTGGTCAAGCAAGGGTTTATTTGCAAACAACAGATAAGCTAGTTGAAGCTAGACTAGAAGTTGGTATTAATTTAATACTTGCAAGAAATGAAAGCTGAGTGGAACAAAGAAAAAACTGATGTATATTCTTGCATAAGATGCCGTAAGAACATTGGTTCTATTATCAATATAGACAAAGACTTTATTGGTTGTCCTAGAGGTTCCTGTGATGCGGTAAAGATAGGAGAGTTGGTAATTAAGACTAAATTTAAATTTACAAACAATGAAGATAGCGATAATGGCTAGTTACGGCAAACTATACTTAAATCATAATGTTAAATTAGTTGGAATCAGAAATGATCTAGGTAATACGGCATTTCCATTTGGTATGTTAATTATAACAAAATAAGATAAAACAGACTTCCCGTTTCAATCGTAAGCAGATCGGGCCTTTAGCTGTTAAAAGTCAGTACAGTGTGGAAACTGTCAGGGGAAAACGATTAATTAATGCTGCTGTGAAGGAGTCTGACCTTTAATCATCCTCTGGATAGAGGTGTATATGTGTAGCGTGTTGTAAGTCACTTTTACTACAATTATAAGCCAGACTAAGGTTCGCAACCTTACACGCTACACATATGATTTAAATAAGCCCAGTTGGCGGAATTGGTAGACGCGCTGGTTTTAGGCATCAGTCCGAAAGGGTGAGAGTTCGAGTCTCTCACTGGGTACAATAAACAAGGCGCCTTGGTCGAGTGGTTAGGCAACTGCCTGCAAAGCAGTATCACGCGGGTTCAAATCCTGCAGGCGCCTCATGAAAACATTTGATTACGTAGTAACAATAGGACAATACCATTGGTTGGGTTGTTATGACTTTGACTATATTTTAGTTAAAAGCAAGAAAAGAATTAAAACTAAATAACAGATATGAACTTTAAACAATTTAGAAAAGATCTAACAGAAGCTTTCGATAACAAAGAAACACGCTTCTTCTTAACTGATGTTGAGAAAGACACATTATGGAATACCTATTTAGGTAGTTTTCCATTAGAACAACAACAAGAATACACCTGTAACAGTTGTCGCCAATTTATTAAGAACTATGCAAACATGGTTTCTATAGTAGACAACAAAATCGTAACTATGTGGGATTTCGTGGCTACAGGTGATTATGTTAATGTTCCGGCAAGAATGAAGGCTTTAGTTGAATCAGCAGCAATTAAAGATATTTTTGTAACAGATAGCTACAAATTAGGTACGTTGCGTAACAACCAAATGCTAGAAGGCGGTGAGATTATCCAATGGGATCACTTATATCTAGAACTACCTAAAGCTGTAGTATCAAACCTTACAACAGTATCCGCTGAATCAATCAAAGGTACTTACCGCAGTACAACTCAAGTATTCAAAAGAGCACTTGATGAAATCACTTTAAGTGCTATAGACACAGTTCTTGAGCTTATCGCACAAGGATCTTTGTATAGAGGTACTGAGTTCACTGGACAGCTACAAGCATTTAGAACTGTTAAAGTTAAGTATGATGCTTTACCAGAGGATCAAAAAGAGAACTATGCTTGGCTTAATTCAAACGTTGGTGGTGCTATTACTAACATCAGAAGTGGAGCTATTGGTACGCTTTTGGTAAATGTAAGCGAAGGAATGGAACTTGATCCAGCTGTAGGTAAGTTTGAAGCTATCATGGCTCCAGCTAACTACAAACGTCCAAAAGCAATCATTACTCAAAAACAAATCCAGGAAGCTGAGAAGAAAATCGAAGAACTTGGTTTTGCTGATTCATTAGGCCGTAGATTTGCTGTAACAGATGATGTTACTGTAAACAATGTGCTTTATGTAAACAGGGATAAGATTGCCGGTTCATTACTTGGTGCTTTGAAAGAAGACATTACTGTAAATCCTAAGAATTTTGATAAAGTTGAAGACGTGACAGTTAAAGACTTTGTTGAGAAGATTTTACCTAAATGTACAGACATTGAGATCTTGGTTGAGAACAGACACAATTCTAATTTTATGAGTTTAATCGCTCCTAAAAATT
>Ga0247815_10003754_pt1 | contig 10822 bp, 3 predicted proteins | sample UWRJL194509B1_FD_181014 | JGI IMG/M metagenome (GOLD analysis project Ga0247815, IMG submission 181014) | Plant litter microbial communities from Arlington Agricultural Research Station in Wisconsin, United States - UWRJ-L194-509B-1 | ecosystem: Environmental > Terrestrial > Plant litter >... | reverse complement strand
GGTGTTCCGCTCGCTTATCCACCATCACTGGTCTGTGTCTCGGTAGTCTCTGCTTGCCTCTGCTCTGGTTCCCCGTTGTACGTGTCCACCTACCCACCTGCCCCGTCATCCTCCCCACCTCGTCATGCCTGGCGCGCGTCCACCCCTTTTTTGTTTGACATCCGACCTACCACACTTGCGAGCGTGCTCGTTCTCTACTATTACTCGTTCGAACGTCGGCTGTTGACGGTGTCGGCTCGTTATACGTGTCGTGGTCTATTGCCTTCCTCGTGCCATGATGTGTCTCGTGTTTTGTTGTTGTTGTTGGATGCGGAATTGAGTGCGTCTTTTGACGCGTTTGGCTTGGGGTGTGTGTTGTGTTTGCTGTGTGACGTTTGATCTCGTTCTCCTCATCGGTCTCGACGCTGCCGCGCGAGCCGAGTATGATAAAAGAGTGCCATGAGCCTCAGCTCATCACTGCGATTCCATCTCGACTTGGTCTGTACGGCGAGAAGTCCTGTCTCTCACTCATGAGTGCAACAGTCGTCGTGCTTTCTCGAAACCAACTGACAATGGCCGCGCGACTGGTCATGCCGAGTTGATACCAGACAACAGTTGGGATGGCTGCGGGAATAGAATTGCATCTGTAAGTTGAACGTAAAGATCCACTGGTGCTCTTATTGTTTTTGCCTTGGTTCCTACTATGTTTGCATGTGTACAGCTTCTGGGCTTTCGTCTCTCGAAGAAGTATGTAGACTGACGCAAGTCAAAGCGGCTCAGGCTTCGTCGTCGGCAGAGTGCAAATCTGTACTGTAGCAGGAACTTGCTGATTCCCTGGAGATTCTTGGAGGCGTAGAGCATTCCTGGGGTGTGTTGCGTCTTCAGCCCTCGAGGGCCGATATGTGCTGATACGCTCTCCAAGTTGCGGGCATGCGCCGTTCATTACAAAGTTCACCATTCTGGACAACCTCCGCCAGGCCACCGTGGCTCTTCTGTGTGTCAGACCATTTAATTACATGCCTCGCTTCTGGGGCCAGTCCTCTTCTGCTGTTTCTGGCTATCAATTATTTGGCCGTATAGCTTTATCTCCTCATTAATCCTTTGACATCGCACTACCCAGGCCGTCGAAAAACCTTACGCCGCTCTCTGCGCCACGCCAGTACCAGCAGACAGTTTATTGTGACTCTAAGAGGTGGCATTGGAGCGGGGCGGTGCAATCACTAGAGCAAATAACAGCGATAGACGCATCGTACCTACCATCCGAACAAACAATGACATCCACACTGAGTCTTCCGAGCCTCGCTCCTGATGTGATACAAATGGGCCTCCTCTCGTTCGCGCCAAATACGATACTATTCTGCGTGCCTGCGAGGGCATGGTACTAGTAAATACAATCTGCCGTGAGTGAACACGGAGACACGGAGACAACAGGCTATGAGACAAAGCAGAAAAACGAGATGAAATGTACGACGAAGTAAGACAGGCGACGCGAGACGACGAGACTGAGAGTGATATGCAAGGTGAAGGTGCACAACGAGGCGAGTGCTGAACGGCTGGGATCAGACAGAACGATACATGGGGCCGGAACGAGACGAAGCGGGACGAGAGGCAGTTAAAGACGCTGTTGTTTCCACTGGCCTACAGCCTTGCCGGAAGGGTCCTTTCTTTGATGTAGTTCCGTTTTATGAGGGTCCACTCTGAGCCAGCATGCAGGCCTTGGTCACCCACCCTAACGACGACACGGCTTCTGCCAATCTGCAGCGTACAGAAAGCCGGTTGGAGCCATTGACGATACGCGTCTGGAACCCACAAGAGAAGCTCCCCAGATGGTCCCACCAGCCATCCATGCTTCAGGGTGGCAGATTCAAGTGCGGCTGCGGGATCAACACCGCATTCCAAAGCCGGCTTGCAGGCTATGGACACGTCCCACTTGCGGATCATGGTGTCATCGGAGCCCGATACAATGAACTTTCCGTCGAGTGTGAAGGCTACCGATCGAACTCTGTCAACGTGGCCACGCAGCGTCGCAAGGAGCTCGCCTGTCGTCGCGTTCCACAGGCGTACCGTCTTGTCATCGGAACCTGTGCCAATGAGGCGGTCATCACCGCGTGACCACGTGACAGATCTGACACTGTTCGTATGGCCCGTGAGATCCCTAAGATGGCCCTTCCCAACTACCCAAATGCGCACTATCTTGTCAATTCCACCAGACACAATGTGTGTGCCGTTCGGTGAAAAGGCAAGAGACGAAAGAAGACTTGGGTGTGCGTTGAGCGGCTCGTACGCTTGTTTGCCTGTAGCTGTCCGCCAGAGACGAATTTCACCGGCTACATCTCCTGCGGCAACAAATTTGCCATCGGGAGAAAACACTACAGCGGACGCCTCAAAGCGGCAGCTCAATGGGCTGACAGTTGACTCTTCCAGTGTCATGACATCCCATATGCGCACGGTCTTGTCGGACGAAGCTGATGCAAGCCACCGCCCATCGTGTGAGAATGTCACAGCGCTCACGTCATCGCTGTGCCCGCTGATAGGCTTGCCGATCGCAACCCCCGACCGCGCATTCCATAGTTGAACGATACCATCCTCGGACCCCGATGCAATCAGGCGTTCTTCCGGCGAGATCGCCACAGACCGTACTGCTCTTGTGTGCCCGTGCAGCGGTGCAAGCATCGCATCGCCGGTGCCCGCATTCCACACTCGCACCGATTCATCATATGAGCCGCTGACGATAAACGCGCCCTCACCAGGAACCGCAACCGAGCTTACTGAGGAAACATGCGCGGGCAGTGGTCGAATGGCTAATTGGCCACTTCCAACAATCCAGATCCGGATTGTTCCGTCATCAGAGGCCGAAGCGATATACAGCCCATCCGGCGAGAAGGTGACCCAGTTGACCTGGCCAAGGTGACCGCCAAGATCGACCCACGGTGCGTTGGCCGGATCGGGCTGCAGGGTCCAGACCCGTACTCCCTGACCATGCGCCGCCGCCAACGACCTACTATCTGGCGAGAACCGGATGAAGCGGATTGCGCTCTCGCCCTTCAGCACTGCGATTGTATCTCTGGTCCACCGATTCCAGACTAGGACATTGCTAAAGAGAGACACATCGGACCTCTGGCCCGGAGCTATTCCGGCAATCATTACACCGTCTCGAGAGAAGTCGACGGTGTGCTCCGTGTAAAATGGGATCGGTTCGCCTTGAGGTTCTTTTGTGTCAACATTCCACATCCTGATTGTCCGATCTCCAGAAACGGACGTAATGACCTGAGCCTTTGGGGAAAAACCGACTCGGTACACAGGTCCTGTGTGACCTTGCAGAACCCAGAGTTGCGCACCCGTCTCGGGATTCCAGAGGCGCACAGTTTTGTCGCTAGATGCTGACGCGAGTTGAGAGTTGTCCCGAGAAAACTTCACGGAATTCACCATGTCAGAATGTCCAATCAACCGCCGGGGGCTGGTTTGGCGTGTCACGAGGTCCCAAACACACACGGTGCCTGTTTTAGTACCGGATGCGAGCCACTTTGTGTTTGGGGCGAAGTTGAGCGACAGTATCGATATATCGCCACTGCGCAGCGGAGATAGCGTTTCCTCCCCTGTCAGCGTGTCCCAGACCCGTACCGTGCCGTCATCAGCACCGGAGGCAAGAAGTTCACCGTTCAGAGAGTAAGCGACTGAGCGAACTCCGCCAGTATGGCCTATCAGCGTCATGACAGCGCCGCGACCGTGGTGACCAATACCGAACGTGTCGACAGCGATCAGACCCACGTACTTCGGCGCAAAGTCCCTGTAGACAAGCGAATTCTTGTCTGCAAAGGCGAGCGCCGAAAGGTAGATGTGTGGCGCGCTGCGCTCGATTGCATCGCGAGATGAAGCCACGAAGGAGTTCGCGTCACGAAGGAATTGCGCAAACTCCGCGCTTTTGACTGTGCGAACTGCAATGAAGAGCATTCTGGCAGCGCGCCATACTTGGCGCAGCAGAGACATGACCTCAAGCCAGGCCAGGAGTTTCGGGCGGAAGGTCTTGTTGAGTTTGTTGTCAAGAATTCCACTGGGCAGAGCGGTGACATGGTACACCCACTGGAGACACGCGTATGCTAGGGCGGGGGTTATGCTCTCCGGCTGTGTCGACGGATTCGGCTTGTAAGATGAGCGAGTCTGCGAGATGTTGAAATGAAGCTCCCTGTCCATGACGTTAAGACATGCGTTTGCCAGGGTGTCGTGGCCGAGCGACTTGGGAATATGAATGCGGTCAGACGCGCGGCTAAACAAGTAATCTCCGAAGGAAGCGTGTACGGTGCGCAAGCCAGGCTTGTTGTCTGTCTCAGGCACATGAACAACAGAGTGCAGGGGAGACAGGCTCGCGCGCACTTCGCTCGGCTCACGGCCCAAAAGGTCTCCCAACGCCGCAATGGACAACGTCATGCGGGCGGAGAGAAGTGATGCAAGGAGCTGCTGCAGAGCTGGCAACTCGGTGCCACTCTTCTCCACAGCAGCGTCCAGGATGATTTTGTACATGCGGTCGAGGGGATCTGCGGCGCTGTCGTTTAGACCGTCGCGAGAGGCGTTGAGCAAACTCCTGAACTTTGGGACAGCGGCGTCAGCTCCGCTGTCAAAGGTATAGTCAACGGCGGTTGCTGCAACGATGAATAAGCCGTTGCAGATTTGGACGAGCTCCTTGACGTCGTTGTCGGCAATCTTGGCTCGGTCCGTCCGATTGCCATAGAGCCTGGCATCGAGAGTGGTGGTGATGTATCGGCTGATATCCGCCGTGACCTCCTCAGAATGGACGGCATCAAGTCGAAGGATATGACAGCGGTTGTCGTCTGAAATGGGGGTGTCACGAATCTGAGGCTCGGGTCGCGATGTGACAAGGAACTTGACTGCAAGCTTCGGGTTGCACTGCGGCAGTTTGAAGAGTGCTTCAATCATGCTAGTGACAACGACGTGGCTCTTCAACTCGTCCTTTTTATCGGAGGTGTCACCGCCACACTCGTCGAGTGCATCGATGACGAACAGAATTGGCACGCCAGACTCCTTGAGAGCAAGGAGCGGTGTACAAAGAAGACACTCGATCTGTGCCAGGACTTCTTTGTGTTGAATATTGGGCGTAATGTTGTCGGCCAGAGCCCGGCGGAACTCGGGCGACCGCAGCGCGAGAAGCTGAGACAGAGTCGGAATGACATAACGGATGTCGCGCTGTGCAGCCAAGCCGCTTGAACGCGAGCAGAAGAAACTTCCGCCTAGTATAGCCTCGTCGTCCGCACTCTGGCAGACGGTCTTTGCAATGGAGCTCTTGCCGCTACCCGCCTTCCCGATGAGCCAGCAGATATGCGGCGCATTTGCGTCATTTATCCACGCCTTGATGTCTCCTAGGATCGACTTGCGCGTGCCATCCGCGCACCCCGAGTTCAACTGTGCGTCGTAAACGGCACCAGGGACGTATCGTTTCTTCAGGGCTATAAGGTGTCAGCTAAGCCACCAAATGCAAATCAAGCGAGGGCTGTACCATGCGCAATTTTCTTCGCATCTTGATCCTGCATTACAAAATATGAGTACGGCCACGGGAGGCGACAGGTTTACAGACCTGTTCATCGGCATGCATTGCGTTGACGGTCTTGTTGTTGTTTATAACAGTGACCCATCCATATGAGTGGTTTTTATTATTGTTCTGAGTGGACACGATCGCGGGGAAAAGGCTAGGCATGGTAAAAGCGAGAGGACAAGAGGCACACGGTGCAGACTTCCTCAAGACCGCCGCACTGTGTTGTCTGTTGGTAATGAGCCGCCAAACAGCAAAAATACTCTTGCTCGCCCCTGAACGAAGTACCGAGTTGCAGGCGCTTCCGCGGTGAAACGGCGCGGGCGAACTGTCGTCTAGTAAACACCAAGTTTGCACACTCTCATCTCCGGTGCCGGACATCCGTACCTGGCTATACCCGTAATAATTCCCGCACTTGTACTTCGCTTTGGCGCCTATGCCTTATTGTACTTGAGTTCCACTGCACTCCCCAGCCGCAATAACAGCTCTTCATTGTTTGATGTGCTATGCCACATTCGCTTGTCTTCCATCCGCTTCCGCCTTCGGGGCGTTCCCCCTCCCTCCTCGTGGGGCAGTGCTCCTTTTTTCCTTCACTGCCGCCATCTCATGCGGAGTCCGCTATGCACTCCCTCCTCTGACGCACTCTGATTTGCAACTAAGATCCGATTTGAACAATCCAGCGCTTGGTAAAACCCAACGTGGCAGGTAGAGCATTACGATGTACTGGCACGACTGCGATGCATAAATTTGCTGTGGAAGTTCAGGTTGTGACGGCTTGAAGGCTGATAGTTCGAGTGACAATGGGACAGGCCGGCGGCCCGAGGTACAATAGTTCGAACAAACAGGGTTTATTTGGATGACAGGCCCAGGCCATAGGCTTGGGCTTGGTGCCACCTTCGCCCAGAACACCGACTTAACATGCTAAGATGAGGGTCCAAGCGCCTATGAAAGGGAATGGAAGCTAACGGACCCTAGCTTAATGCTGTGACAATTGTCAACCCAGCAAAAGTGCGAGCCCATCTTGATTTAATCTCGCGTCCATTTTGCCTTCGCCATGCCTCGTGTCTTTGAGTCGGCAAGCACGCTGCTAACCTGACCCGCGCACGCACTCACTCTTCACCCTCGATTATACGTGTCTCCCAAGCCACCAGCGCGAGAGTTGGATCAGGTACAAAGTAGCTCCGTACGACAGGAGTACCCAGACACGCTGCAACCATTAAGTCCAAACCTACAAGTGCTGCTTGCGATGATCCAGGAGTGAGTCCGCACTGCGCGGTATGATGTTGACAGGCTCACAAGAGAAGTCAGGACTGTAACGCAACTTGCTGAGGTGATCGAAACAATATTGAAGCACGGTTTACCTGCGCGAGCGGCTCAGTCATTCGGCGACGACAAAGTCATCGAGAATATGTTCCGCCGCATCTCGACGTTGCTCAATGTCTTCCCGGTACGATATTATCCACCTTCCTGTCCATGGTGTCGCTGCTGAACCGTCATGGTAGCTCGAAGCCCAAATCGGGGTAGGGGTGTTGCTGGCCACAGCCCTCCACGTACGAGTTATCTCAGTGATTGTGCCCGCAGGCTGAAATCATATCAAGCGTTTAGAACTGGCGGATCTGCCGCAACTGAGCCGCTTGCTATACGACAAATTGGCCACCGTTAATGAGGTGCGTCGCTGGTAGCCCCCCAAGAGCGGACATGTTTGATCATGTAGTTGCTCCAGGCTGTTCACCTCGTGGAAGAGACCGAGATACAGGACGACGGCATCAGTGAGCACCTGAGAGGGGTATGACAGCAGCGTCGGCGACTGACGCGATTAAGACATAACAAACAACAACTTAAACAAAAACAAGATGGGAGGCAGAGGCAGTAAGTTCTTCGCTTGGCAATCGCGGTAGCAGCGGCTTAAACCACCAGGCATCACAAACAACAACTTCAATTCGAATGAGGTCGGTCAGTGCGATAAAGATAGCAGTAAGCTCTTCTGAGGGATTTGACAGCAGTTGCTGATGCAATCCAGACATAACAAACAACAACGATAACGAGAACAAGCTGTCGAGTCAATGTGGCAGTCAGTACTGTAAAAGGCGGGAGCAGCAGTGACTAACGCAGCTCAGGCATAACCAACAACAACCGAAACAGGAACCACTTCCGGTGTAAAGATGGGAGTACGCTGGCTCCAGTGCAAGCCCGACTGTGACTGCGCATGTGATTAGAGTTATTAATTGAATCCAGCCGAAGATTCGGATGCACACTGGTTTCCAGGTACTCTGCACACTCAGTCAGACAAGTGGATTTCCCTTCGCCAGTTGGTTTATTTCGTTAGTTTATCATCGCATTAGTCTGACCAGTAGTCTTATTCACAAGCACGTAAAAGGAGGGAGCCGTAAAATTTGTTGTCGTAACGCGAAATGCGCCGGCACAAAGAGGCGGTGAAAGTGCGTAACCCGGTTCCCTTGTACGCTTCGAACCCGATTTGGCACGAAAGCCGCAACCCCCAGATCTCGCTTAACTAGATATATAAAGTCCCACGAATCACACAAGATGTCTTAATAGGTAGATTATAAAGCATTAAGAGCGCTTACATCAAAAGTGCTCGGTGGTTGTGCACAATATGTCGACATAGGCCAGCTGCTTCCAGCTGCACAGAGACATATGTTAGCCTGAAATTTGATTTATTAAAAATTTCAGATGCTACGCGTGTCCTGAGTGAGAGTAGAAGCTGTACATCCTGACGGAACCGAGACGGGGAGCAAGGTCAGGGTGCACCGATTTCGACCCGTCGAATTGGTCTTTTCCTCGTGCCTTCGCGTGCACACGCACCAATGCGCTACGCAGACGTCTCAAAACCGAATTCAATGCTCTCTAGGGACCATTTAATGCGTGATAAATGGCCACAAAGTGAGCCTGGTAACGATGTGACCCAAAGCCAAACACCGCGAGCAATGCGCTTTGGCGCACACGCCGCCGCGCAGGCCAAGCGCCTCTGAAAGCTTCATAGCATCTTTATAATAGCCGCCCGAGCTATCAAAACTACCCGAGCCTTATCTTGGCAAAAGGGGAACTAAATGTGTCTGTGTGCGGATTCAGCCAGGTGGGCAGTTTGAGCCACCAGCACCTTGCGGCAAGTAGCAACAGCTGCATGTAGTATTCTTATGAGGCCTTTCACTCTAGCCTTCACCTTTTCATGAAATTAAAGTGTCGATTGGAACCTAAATAAGAACAGAAAACAGATCTTGCCGCGGCACAGAGCTTGCTTCTCATGTCGGGCAGAAATCGACCATCTCCAGCGCATACATTTGACCGTGACAGCTGCTGCATGCATTGAATACACACAGAGACCTCACCAAAGACGCCCTACTCCGCCCCCTTGCGATGCGAGCTGAGACCAAGAACACAACTGCAGAAATGCGGGAGAAACAGGCCGGGGGCCTCCGTACGACCGAGCTGGAGCGTACAGCCGACCCGTAAACGACTGTACTCAGCATGATTATGTCGCTTCATAGTACTTGGCTAAGCGAAAGGATGTTTCCATGATATGCGCACACATCGGGTATGACTGAACTAATCTTGCGACGCCCATGCGCCTACGCCACCTGAAATTTTCATCGGTTAGGACGAGAGCAGAATGAGATGTTTTGCGCAACGTTCCTCATGTGGAGGTTTATAAAATCTTCTATCAGGCTGAACCGTCGTGAAATGATAGAAGGTTGCTGATTCGCTTTGTCCCTTCTTCGGTGCATTGTCCGTTTTCTGTTCTGCTACATCTACTGCTCTGAGCTTTGCTCATAATGATAAGGCTACTCCCTAGGATCTCTGACCTACACTTCACTCAGAGATTCTATACTCCCCGTCAACTGTCTTTCTTTCTCTCTCTCGATTGTCACAAACGACCGCCTGGCGTCTCTCATTCTGAGATCCCGGGCATAGTGCGTAGCTCAAGTCCGAGCCGGTGACTCCGAAAACTGCTTCGACGTGGCACACTCCGACACCACACGCCCCGGCACCCATGTGCAAGAGCTTCCCGTCTCAAGTATATTCATATTTAGGTATTCGTGAGAGAATAAAACATCAATTATCATTTGTACCAAGTGATTGGGTGCGCACAGCGTTGAGATCTGCTCGTGCAAGTTGACGCGTGCATCGAAATAGCTCGTAGAGTGGCGAGCGCTTTGGGGGTCGGCCGCCTGCGGCAAAGGAACTGTTTCGATGCGCGCCTCAACTTGCACGAGCAAAACCCAACGCTGTGCGCACCCAATTACTTGGTATAAATGATAACTGATGTTTTATTCTCTCACGAATACCTAAATATGAATATATTTGAGAAGGGAGGCTCTTGCACATGGGTGCCGGGGCGTGTGGTGTCGGAGTGTGCCACGTCGAAGCAGTTTTCGGAGTCACCGGGTGACTTCTCGTAACACCAAAGGGCTTCCACAAGCCTTGACCTGAGCTTCAAACCGACGCAACAACTATAATCAGCATTTTCACCGTGCATCCAAACTACAGCCCGTTGAAATGCGACCCGATCCCCTTGTCAAAGCTTAGAACTTGGAAGCAGCGCTCTAAGCTCGTTCGGTGCGCATGCCGGTCATGCTCCTGCCTCCAAATGGCTTCGGAAACAGCTGGTCAGACGAATGGGAGCCGCGAGAAGTACATGAGGTTGGTAAAACAGTCAAGAAGGGCTCAGCGAGCTTCAATGCGTCAAGGTCGAAGACAAACGGGACAGGGTTTCCTGCTCGGTAGCGGGCTTCAAACTGTCTTACGGGAGATGTAATCTCTAACAAAGGATTCCAAGGCAATCGGCTGACGGCACACCCTGAGACACCCTCGCCGGCCCGTCCAAAGCAACGGGAAGTTAACCCAAGGGGCTGGCAGACGATAAATTAGTACACCGTCTCGGTTTTCTCCATAACGGGTCGTCTGGGGGTCTCCTCCCTCCAAATCAGGTAAAAGGCCGGGCGCCTTTCCATTTGGGACCGCGCCTGACCGGCAAGTGACGGTCACGTGCCGGCCGCCGGCACCAGTTGACGGACCACCCGCCTCTCATCCCAAGAGCCACAATACCATTCGAAAGCTGTCTCTCTGGCTCATAGTAGATCGCAGACACATGTGGCTCTCTTCTGCCGGCTCCCAAAGGGTTCATACGTTGAGCGCAAAATTTCTCGACCGGGGTCTGGTAGCACCGGTACCACTGGGAGGGCCTCCCACCCCCGGACGGGGCCGTCGGCAAATTTCGGCTGTCCCCTTGAGTTAACCACTGTATGACTGTCGTGACGGTGAGAGACCTGCTGTAACTAATAT
>Ga0247815_10003753_pt1 | contig 10823 bp, 11 predicted proteins | sample UWRJL194509B1_FD_181014 | JGI IMG/M metagenome (GOLD analysis project Ga0247815, IMG submission 181014) | Plant litter microbial communities from Arlington Agricultural Research Station in Wisconsin, United States - UWRJ-L194-509B-1 | ecosystem: Environmental > Terrestrial > Plant litter >... | reverse complement strand
AAGAAGATTTGTGACCCGTTACCCGGATTATATGATCGTAAATCTGGACAAACTGACTTATGCCGGTAATCTGGCTAACTTAAAGGATGTTGAAGACATGCCGAATTACCGTTTTGTCAAAGCGGATATCACGGATGCAGTCAGCATGAATGACCTGTTTGGTGCTGAGCAGTTTGATGCTGTGATCCACCTGGCAGCAGAATCGCATGTTGACCGGTCTATTACGGATCCGACAGCATTTGTGATGACCAATGTGATTGGTACAGTAAATTTATTGAATGCAGCCCGTGAGCACTGGAAAGGTGCGTACGATACCAACCGCTTCTACCATGTTTCTACAGATGAAGTATATGGCGCATTGGGTGAAACAGGTATGTTCACGGAAACTACAGCCTATGATCCGCACAGTCCATACTCTGCTTCTAAAGCAAGTTCTGATCACTTTGTGCGTGCTTATCACGATACTTATGGCATTGATGTGGTGATCTCTAATTGCTCAAACAACTACGGTTCACACCACTTCCCGGAGAAACTGATCCCGCTTGCCATCAACAATATTAAAAATAACAATCCTGTACCTGTTTACGGCAAGGGAGAAAATGTACGCGACTGGCTGTGGGTGGAAGATCATGCCCGTGCAATTGATGTGATTTTCCATGAAGCAAAAACCGGTGAAACCTACAATATCGGCGGACATAACGAATGGAAAAATATTGACCTGATCCATTTGCTGTGCAAGATCATGGATAAGAAACTAGGTCGCGAGCCAGGTGAATCAGCTAAACTGATCAGTTTCGTTACCGACAGGGCAGGACATGATTTGCGTTATGCCATTGATTCTACCAAACTTCAGCAAAAACTGGACTGGGTGCCAAGCCTGCAGTTTGAAGAAGGTCTGGAAAAAACAGTAGAATGGTATCTGGAAAATGAAGAATGGCTTAACAATGTAACGTCGGGTAATTACCAGGCGTACTACGATACACAATATCAAAGCAGATAGTTTTGTTCGGCTGGTTCGGACATAAAGACAAGGAAGTTGAATTCAACTTCTCCAATATAGGGGTAGATATGCATTCGCATATCTTACCCGGTATTGATGACGGGGCCCAAAACCTGCAACAATCGCTCATACTTGCCAACAAGTTTATTGAACTTGGCTATACCAAGCTAATTGCCACGCCACACATCATGGCCGATTATTACCGGAACACTCCGGAAAAAATCTACAGGGCACTGGATATCCTGCAGGAAGGGTTAAGCAAAAACAATATCTCGCTAACTGTAGAGGCTGCTGCCGAATATTATGTAGATGAGGCTTTCGAAAAGAAACTTGCCCGGAAGGAACTGATGACCTTCGGTACCAACTTTGTCCTCTTTGAACTCTCCTTTGTTAATCCCCCACAAAATTTAGTAGATCTGCTGTATAGGATTCAGGCTGCCGGTTATGTGCCTGTGCTGGCACATCCGGAGAGATATCCGTACTACGGATCTATAGAGAATTATTTGCAGATCCGTGATGCAGGCTGCAATCTCCAGATCAATACCATTTCACTTACCGGCTACTACGGTGCATCAGCGCGTCAGCTTGCCGAGCAACTAACAGATCACCATGCTGTAGATTTTATTGGCAGCGATATGCATCATCCCAAACATGCAGCCGCTTTAAAAAGCAGTCTGCAATTGCCACGTGTGCAAAAACTGCTTGCAGAGGAGCTCCAGAATACGGTACTGAGGTAGTTTATTCGTAACGCAGTGCTTCAACAGGATCAAGCTTGGATGCTTTCTTAGCCGGGTAATAGCCGGAAAGAATACCCACGATGACGCAGAGTGCAAATCCCCCGATGATAAACAACCAGGGTATGATAAAAGATCCACCCATCAGCAGGGAGATGGCATTCCCAAGTCCAATCCCAAATAGAATACCCATAGCGCCACCCATCAGACAGATCACAACAGCTTCAATCAGGAACTGTTTCCTGATGATCGAAGGTGTTGCACCAATGGCTTTACGGATCCCGATCTCACGGGTACGCTCGGTAACGGAAACCAGCATGATATTCATCAAACCGATAGAGGCACCAATCAGCGTAATTGCTCCAATGGCTACGCCACCGATTGCTACGAAAGCAAGATTCTCAAATAAGGTCTGTGCAATGGCATCACTCTTGGCGATCTCAAAGTTGTTGGGTTGGGTAATTTTAAGTTTTCTGATATTCCTGAACTCTGCAGTGGATTCCCCAATAATATTGTCGACCAAATCATTACTCGGAACCACAACGGTGATGGTATAAGATGGATTGGCATTTGGGTTAATCAATTTGGCTTTCAGCAAGGGTACGTATACTGTGCGATCTGCATTAGAGCCCATACTTGATCCTTTAGCGACCAGCACACCAATAACTTTAAAGCGATTATTTCCTACACTGATAATTTTATCCAGCGGTGATTCATTTTTGAAGAGCTTGGTCTTGATCTCATCACCAATCACGCAGACATTTGTACTGGTCTCCGTTTCCTGCTTACTAAAGTTACGGCCTAAAGAAAGTTCCATGGCTTCGGCAGCCAGGCCATTCTCATCCACGCCCCTTACACCAATATTAGGTGTCGTTTTTTCGGTATTGTATTTTACGGTAGAACCTCCGCTGCTCGCCCAAACGCTCACAGCAACAGTAGCAGGTGTATTAAGTGCCTTCTTGAAAGCCACAGCATCTTCATAACGGATGGATTTGAAAGGTTTTGGTCGTTGGCCATTACCCCCAATCCGGATTCCCGTACCGCGGTTCCTGATGGTAAAGGAATTGGCCCCCATGCTGGAAAAAGCTTCCGTCATACTCTTTTTAACGGCATCGAGTGTCGTCAAAATGCCCACAAGTGCAGATAAGCCGATAGCAATAATCAATGCGGTAAGCATCGTACGCAGGCGGTTACTTTTTATCGATTGCAGCGCTAGGCGGACATTTTCTGTATAAGTCATGGGTTATTGATAAAATGCTGTTGAGGGCTAAAAAAAAGGTCCCGTTGTTAAGACAACAGGACCTCTTCAAATGTTACAGATTAAATCTATTTATACAGAAAAACTCGTTCCGCATCCGCATGAGCTTGCTGCATTCGGATTGCTGAAGGTAAATCCTCTGGAATTCAAGCCGTCCTGCCAGTCTACCTGCATGCCCATCAGGTACATCTGGTGTGCCTTGTTCATGAAAACCTTAATGCCGTCAATGAAGAATTCCTGATCACCTTCCTTGCGCTGATCAAAACCCAGCACATAGCTCATTCCTGAGCAGCCGCCGCCTTCCACACCAACACGCAGTCCGAAATCGTCAGAGATTTCCTGCTGATCTTTTAATTTTGTCAACTCTTTTACAGCATTCTCTGTAAAGTTAACGGGTGCAAATGTTGTATCAACTGTAGTACTCATGTTATTTTATTTTATATTCCAGATATAACACGGCATAACGCCGATTTTACCTAAAATTGTTTCTGATGAACCGATAGCTAAATATACGCATAATATATATTTAGCATGTTTCTTAGCACAAAGATACAAACAAAAGGATTCATAGCTACCGCATTCACCCTGGGGTAGGTCAGAATTGCGTCAAGAATTATTGCCTCTTCGATCTGCTGAAATAACGCGGCGAAGCTTATCTTTGGTTACATAAACAAGCCTATGCAGATTACTACTTTTATATTCCAGATTGCTGTGATTTCGATCAGCGGATTAATCATCGTTTTTACCATCCACCGGCTGCTCAAGGAAGAGCTCAGTAAGTACTTTCCACTTAACGCAGCAACTGAAACAGCTACCAACGCTGCGCAATTGCTGCCGCTGCGTTTACAGGCACATGAAAGACTGGTGGTCTTCATCGACCGGATCAATCCAGCCAATCTGCTGTTGCGCCTGCATCAGCCAGGTGCTACATCCGGTGATCTTCAGGCGGTGACACTGCATGAGATCCGTACGGAGTTTCAGCATAACGTTACCCAGCAGTTGTATATCAGTACCGACAACTGGAATGTAATCAAAAAGATCAAAGAAGATACCATTGCTATGGTCAATAATGCTGTGAGTACCCTGCCGCAGGATGCCAGCGCTGCCGACTTAAGCAGGAAGATCCTGAATCACCTGGCCGGCATGGAACACAACCCCTATGAGTTAACCCTGGAAGTCCTCAAAAAGGATATTCACCAAATGTTTAATGATGAGCGATAAGAAAATTGTGAACAGTTCGGGCATAGAGATTAAGCCGGTCTATACGCTGTCAACTCCCCAAACGGAAATGCCGGGAAGTTTCCCGTTTACCAGGGGCATACAAAAGGATATGTATCGCGGCCGCTTATGGACCATGCGGCAGTATGCCGGATTTTCTACCGCTGCAGAATCCAATAAACGTTATCACTACCTCTTAAAGCAGGGGACAATGGGACTTTCTGTTGCTTTCGACCTGCCTACACAGATTGGTTATGATTCCGACCATGAGATGTCGGAAGGGGAGGTAGGCAAGGTCGGTGTGGCCATAGATTCACTGAAAGACATGGAAGCACTGTTTGATGGCATCGAACTGGAAAAGATCACTACTTCCATGACCATCAATGCGACTGCATCAATTTTACTGGCGATGTATATCGCCCTCGCCAAAAAGCAGGGGGCAGACCTGAAGCAGATCTCAGGAACCATACAGAATGATATCCTGAAAGAATATGCTGCACGTGGTACTTATATATATCCACCAAAGCCCTCCATGCGCATCATCACCGATATCTTTGAGTACTGCAGCAAGGAAGTGCCTAAATGGAATACCATTTCTATTTCAGGCTACCATATCCGCGAAGCGGGGTCAACTGCCGTGCAGGAACTGGCCTTTACCCTGGCCAATGGCAAGGCTTACCTGAAGGCGGCACTGGAAAAAGGACTCGATATCAATGTATTTGCCAAAAGGCTTTCCTTCTTCTTTAACTGCCACAACAACTTCTTCGAAGAGATTGCAAAATTCAGAGCCGCAAGGCGGATGTGGGCACACATCACTAAAGCGCTTGGGGCTACAGATGAGAAAGCGCAGATGCTGCGTTTTCATACGCAAACTGGTGGATCAACATTAACAGCACAGCAGCCGCTCAACAATGTGATCCGGGTAACCAATCAGGCGATGGCGGCGGTATTGGGCGGAACACAATCACTCCATACCAATGGTTATGATGAGGCTTTATCCCTGCCTACAGAAGCAGCGGCAAAGATCGCCCTGCGCACCCAGCAGGTCATTGCTTTTGAAAGCGGTGTAACGGATACGGTCGATCCTCTGGCAGGTTCTTTTTTCGTAGAAAACCTCACAGACGAAATGGAGCGCGCAGCCCAGGATTACATCGATAAAATCGATGTGATGGGTGGTTCTGTTGAAGCAATTGAGTCAGGATATATACAGAATGAAATTGCTGCTGCGGCTTACCAGTATCAGGTCGAAATTGAGAGCGGTTCCCGCATCCTTGTTGGCGTAAATAAATTTACTCAGGAAGAGGAAATGGTGATGGAGCCTTTCCAGATTGACGAATCTATCCGTAAGCTACAATCAGACCAGATTACTGTCTTGAAAACTGAACGGAACAACGCCGCTGTGGAAAAAGCACTGAAAGAATTAAAGGCCGCTGCGGCTTCAGAAACGAACATAATGCCCTTTATTTTGACCGCTGTGGAGGATTATGCCACTCTTGGCGAGATTGCTGATGTACTGCGTAGTGTATTCGGAGAATATTAAAAAGGATGTTAATAAATAGTTATCCACACAAAAAATTTAAGTTAACATGGGTATACTACTGCTCAGTAAGTACTTACGAATTAAATGAAATTTATGTTTTAAATGTTGATAATTTTTTGAATATTCGATCTCTCGAATGAGCCAGTTTTGAAGGCTCCTATCGTCACTGTAAACCAACAAATTAAAGAATACCAATGGAAAAAACTTGTACCGAAGTATGGAAAAACTGTCTCCAAATTATAAAGGATAACATCCCGACCCAAAGTTTCAAAACTTGGTTCGAACCGATTTCTGCCCTTAAATTGGAAGGTAAAGTTTTAACCATTCAGGTTCCTAGTTTATTCTTCTATGAATGGCTCGAAGAACACTATGTGGGCCTGCTGCGTAAGACTGTTAAAAAACAACTTGGGGATGAAGGAAGATTAGAATATAATATCGTTGTTGACAAATCTTCAAACAGCGGTAACCCGTATACAACCAATATGCCGTCAAATGGCAACGGAGCAGAAGCAAAGATTCAGTCGATGCCTATCCCTGTTTCCATCAATAAAGACATTAAAAACCCGTTCATCATTCCGGGATTGAAAAAACTGAATGTTGATCCACAGCTAAACTCTAACTATACTTTCGAAAACTATATTGAGGGAGATTGCAACCGCCTGGCACGTTCTGCAGGTTTTGCTGTTGCAGCTAAACCGGGAGGTACTTCTTTTAATCCATTAATGATCTATGGTGGTGTTGGACTGGGTAAGACCCACCTGGCACAGGCTATCGGAAATGAGATCAAAAGAAACATGCCGGATAAACTGGTGATCTATGTTTCCTGCGAGAAGTTTTGCCAGCAGTTTGTAGATTCCCTGAAAAACAATACGATTAATGATTTCGTGAATTTCTATCAGGCTATGGATGTGATCATCATGGATGATGTGCATAACTTCGCCGGAAAAGAGAAAACTCAGGATATCTTCTTCCATATCTTCAACCACTTGCACCAATCAGGAAAACAGGTTATCCTGTCGTCTGATAAAGCACCTAAGGATCTTGCCGGTCTGGAAGAGCGTTTGTTGAGCCGTTTCAAATGGGGGCTTTCTGCAGATCTTCAGATCCCTGATCTGGAAACGCGTATCGCTATCCTGCGTAAGAAAATGTATGCCGATGGTATTGAACTTCCTGCAGAGGTTGTGGAATACGTGGCACACAATATTGACAACAATGTTCGTGAACTGGAAGGTGCTATGGTTTCACTCCTTGCACAATCTACCCTGAACAAAAAAGATATCGACCTGGCACTTGCCAAGCAGATGCTGAAAAACTTCATCAAGAACACCAGCAAAGAGATCTCTATGGAATTCATCCAGAAACTGGTATGTGAGTATTTCGAAGTGCCTGTGGATATGGTTAAATCACAAACCCGTAAAAGGGAAATTGTACAGGCCAGACAGATCTCTATGTATCTATCTAAAAGCCATACCAAGTCTTCGCTGAAAACAATCGGTGCCTTCTTTGGTGGAAGGGATCACTCTACCGTGATCTATGCCTGCCAGACGGTAGAAGATCTGATCGATACCGATAAGAAATTCAAAGGCTATGTGCATGACATCCAGAAAAAGCTAAAAATGAGCTAAGCTCCTTTACCTATAAAAAGGCCCCTGTTGATGATTCAGCAGGGGCCTTTCTTTTATATCGGCAATCTGATTAGCTATTATTTTAGTGCTTCCAGTTTAAGCAGCCCATAAAAGAGGGCAGTGGTATGCAAAGATTGCGCAATCTCATTACCAAGCAGCAATGCCTTTACTTCTTCCATGCTGTATTCTTCAACCGTCAGGATTTCATGTTCGTCAAGCGCCTGTTCCTGAACCAGCGTTCCGCCCGTCAGCAAGTAAATGAAAGTCCTGTTGTTAGCCGTTGCCGGATTCGGATAGATCACTGCCAATTGTTCTAAATGATCAAAGGCATAGCCAGTCTCTTCCAATAATTCTCTGCGGATGGCAGTCTCCGGTGATTCATCACCATCAATAACACCTCCCGGAACTTCCAGAGAAATGATATCTGCCGCATGGCGGTATTGTCTCACCAGGATAATCTTGTTATCCTTTGTTACCGCAACTGCATTTACCCAATCCGGATATTCCAACACATAGTAATCGTCTTTAACTGTTCCGTTCTGTAATTTACAGGTGTCTACCCGTAAAGTTGCCCATTTCTCCCGCACCAGGTATCTTGAAGCAAGCTTCTCCCATTTTTCAATTTCCATGTATATAAGTAAGTTGTCCGTCTTAATCTGATTTACCAGCTTCCGCTGCTTCCGCCACCGCCAAAACTTCCGCCGCCAAAGCCGCCGAAACCTCCGCCGCCACCGCCACTGCTGCCTCCGCCAAATCCGCCACCGCCTGAACCGCGACCTCCGCCGCTGAATAGCATGCTCCAGAATAAAGCATTCGCCACACCGCGTCCGCCAATCACCTGACTGCCGCCACCGCCACCACCTCTTCTTAACAGAATGATCACGATAATAACGATGATAATGACAATGGGTATAGAGCCGCCAGAGCTGCGCTTAGCCTGTTTCTTCGGGCCGTCTCCTTTGTATTCGCCTTTAACAAGCTTCATCATGGAATTTGTTCCTGATTCCAGGCCTCCATAATAGTCGCCGGATTTAAAGAACGGCTTGATGTCGTTCTCAATAATCCTGTTGGTATAGATATCAGGCAGCGCGCCTTCCAGGCCATAACCGGTCTGTATAGAAATCTTGCGGTCGCCAAGAGCCACCACAATCATAATCCCATTGTTCTTTTTGTTGCCGCCAACACCCCACTTACGACCAAGCTGTTGCGCATAGTCGTTGATGTCGTATTGCCCTACAGATTTGAGTATGGCAATGGCAATTTGTGTGGACGTAGAATCGTCAAAAGCAACTAGTTTACTTTCCAGTTGTTGTAATTCTGCCGCACTTAATGTTCCTGTGTAATCGTTTACTAACTTATCCGGCTTCGCCGGGAAATCCTGTGCCTTTGCAAAACCGAAACTTAAGGTCAGCAATAAAGCTACTAGTATATGTCTCATTGCTTATCCTTGTTTTCCTGATCTATATATACAATATCGTTTGATAATTCGTTAATGTCATCCCCCTCAAAAGGAAAAAACGTTGCCAGTTTCTCTCCGGCAAGATGAATACCTGCAATAATGCCCGAAGCAATATTACCGGCAGCAAAATGTGCCTTCATGGCAATCTGTGCCGTCTCCCAGAAATCTCTCGGTACTACCCGGTCAATACCTTTGTCGCCGATAATGGCAAATTTATGGTCAGCATACGCCAGGTAAATCAATACCCCGTTGCGCTGTCTGGTCTTATCCATATTTAATTTAGCAAACCAGGCAGTTGCGCTTTCAAAAGCATCATTCGGACAATGTTTTTCTACCGCGATCCTGATCTCGCCTGAAGTAAGCTTCTCAGCCTCGGCTATCGCCGAAGCAATCAGCTCCTGTTCCTGTTCTGTGAAAAGTGCCATAGTATATAGCGTAATAAGATAAGGGTAACAGCAGCTTGCGCCGTTGTTACCCCTACGTATGATTTATGGACGATTAGAATTGAACTTTAGGTGCATTTTGTGCGCCTGCATCAGCTTTAAAGCCTGCTTTAACAGAGAAGCCAAACAGACCCGCAGTGATGTTGTTCGGGAAAGACCTCACTTTGGTGTTGAAAACCTGTACCGACTCATTAAAGTCTTTACGGGCTACCGCGATTCTGTTTTCAGTACCTTCTAATTGAACGGTTAAGTCACGGAACTGATCTGTAGCACGTAAAGTAGGGTAGTTTTCTGTCAATACCATTAAACGACCTAATGCCTGACTAATCTCACCCTGTGCAGCCTGGAACTTATTGATGTTTTCTGCAGTCAGTTTGTTTGGATCAACGGTAATCTGACTCGCTTTAGAACGCGCTTCGATAACCTGCGTCAAAGTAGTTTGCTCAAATTTTGCAGCACCTTTAACCGTGCTCACAATGTTAGGGATCAGATCCGAACGGCGTTGGTATTGTGTTTCTACCTGGTTCCATTTTGTTTTCGTATCCTCGTCTAGCTTAACTAAATTATTATAGCCAGAACAGCTTCCGAAAGCAATCAGAACAATGATAATACCGACAACGATTAATACTATTTTTTTCATGTTTTGTTTTTTTAGTTGTTTTGCCGAAGCAGTTGCTTCAGCGCTTCATTTGGTTTATAAGGGTAATTTACATATTAGAACTCAAAATCTATACCTTTGTTACAAATCAGACTAAAAACCTGACAAGTTGCCGAATATCAGGCATAAAAAGTATCTGGGTCAAATATGTGGTAGCCTATTGCAGAGCGGTGTCAGTTTTTTCAGAGCCCAGGCCTCGATAAAACTGCTAAAATCTGCTGATGCTAATCAGGCTGTCCTGAATCCGATACGTCAATCCCGTTTATTTCACAGGTATATTAACAAGGCATTTAGATAAGGCATATATAGGACCCTGATTTTTTATTCCGGCAGGAGTTTTTGTTCCTCTGAAGCATGCATACCTAAGTAAACAACAACTACAGATGCTGCAAGTGATGTTCCGGCTGTCAGATAGCCTATCAAAAAAGACACGTGTGATGCTTCTGAAAGACCCTGCACCTGATAAATCAGGCAGGCGATGAACACGTAAAACGATATGCAGACACCTGGAACGCCAATAGCCAGGTAAAGCCTTTTGGAATTTATGAAGAAAGTTGCTGCTGTTATGGACAAAAACAGCAGCTCAAGCCAAATGGGCTGGTGGTTGCGCACACTCAGCGCCATGCTGACTAAAAACAAAACTGTAAAGTACATACATCCGATAATCCTGATAGTCTTTATGTTTTTACGCATAGTAAAGATTTAAACTGAAACTAAAGTAATCAATTTAACTGGATATTCTTTAGGCATTAGATCCGGAAATTGCTAATAAATGGTTTATGGTCATTGACTTAACAGCTTTTCTTAAGTCATTAACGTCCGATAAGACACCGGTTCCACTGGTGATTTTTTTTATTTGATATGCAGTGGACTATCACTGCAAGCTTA
>Ga0247815_10003752_pt1 | contig 10823 bp, 7 predicted proteins | sample UWRJL194509B1_FD_181014 | JGI IMG/M metagenome (GOLD analysis project Ga0247815, IMG submission 181014) | Plant litter microbial communities from Arlington Agricultural Research Station in Wisconsin, United States - UWRJ-L194-509B-1 | ecosystem: Environmental > Terrestrial > Plant litter >... | reverse complement strand
ATTGTTGTGAAACGACGATTCGTAACCCATGTGTTCCAACGAGAATTTCCAACGGTAAGCGCGCGAAGCATTTCCTAAAACGGCGATAAATCCGGCGAGATAGATATAAGAATAATCGGCATTTTTGAAATAGCCTTTAATTTCCAGGAGTTGCTCAGGCGTAAATTTATTATAAGTGTAATAAATCAGATAAACTCCCAGCAAAACCGGAAGCACAATGGGAAGCCATTTGCTGAGTAGTTTTTTCACAAATTATGTAAGAGAATTGTCTTTCTCATTTGGAAAAACAAGAGATGGCTTGAACGTTTTGGCTTCCTCAAAATCGAGGATTCCGTATGAAATGATGATGATGATATCGCCTCTTTGCACCTTCCTCGCAGCTGGTCCGTTTAAGGTAATTTCGCCACTGCCGCGGTTTCCTTTTATGGCATAAGTCTCGAGACGTTCGCCGTTGTTGATATTTACGATAGAAACTTTTTCGCCTTCAATGATATTTGAGGCTTCCATCAAAGCTTCGTCGATGGTAATGCTGCCAATATAATTTAAATCAGCGCCGGTTACGGTAACGCGGTGAATTTTCGATTTTACAACTTGAATTTGCATGGGGCAAAGGTAAATTAATTTAGTGAAATAGTGTCGATCAATCTGATTTTGTTCACAAAAACAGCGATGAAAGCGCGGTAATGTTTGTTGGTATTTTTTTGTTCCAAAGGCTCTAAAGTGTCTTCATCGGCGATTTCAAAATACTCAAGCTCAAAGCCCGGGATGTTTTTGAAGGTTTCCTGAACCCAATCGGCGACAGCTTTTGCAGTTTCCGTGCCAAACTTGGTTTTTGCGGTTTTCAGGGTTTGGTATATAACAGCGGCATCTTGGCGTTCTTTGTTGGTCAGGCGCTCATTTCTCGAGCTCATCGCCAGTCCGTTTGCTTCGCGAAAAATCGGGCAACCGATAACATTTACGGGCAATTGCTGCTTTTGTGCCATCTTTTTGACAATCTGCAACTGTTGGAAATCTTTCTCTCCGAAATAGGCATTCGTAGGTTTTACGATTTCAAAAAGCCGCTTTACGATCGTTCCGACACCGTCAAAATGTCCGGTCCTGAATTTGCCTTCCATTTGATTTTCAAGTCCGTCGTAATTGAAATGCTGCGATACGGTTTTGCCTTCATAAATGTCTTCCACTGATGGTGCAAAAACAACAATTCCGGGATGAAGTTTTTTAATTTTTTCGACATCACTTTCGAGTGTTCGCGGGTATTTTTCAAGGTCTTCGGCATTGTTGAACTGCGTTGGATTCACAAAAATACTGATCACTGTCAGGTCGTTGTTTTGAAGCGATTCTTCGAGTAACGACAAATGGCCTTTGTGCAAAGCGCCCATAGTCGGTACAAATCCAATCGTCGTATTTGGTGTTGAAACCGATTTCAAATGATCGGACAAAGCGGCCTGTCGGTTGAAAATGAGCATGTGTTTTAAATTAAAATACGGTGCAAACTTAAGATTTTAGTTAATAACTGCATAAATTTTTGTAATTTTGCGTGTTTTTTGTTGACAATAAGTAAAGTAAATTACAATATGGAGGATAAGAGGATATTATACGTATCATCTGAAGTTGTGCCCTATCTGGCTGAAAATGAGGTTTCTTTAATGTCCTATGACGTGCCAAAAATGATCAATGATCAGGGCGGGCAAATCAGGATTTTTATGCCGAGATACGGTAATATTAATGAGAGAAGGCATCAATTGCATGAGGTAATAAGGCTTTCGGGAATGAATTTGGTTGTCAACGATTTGGATATGCCGCTGATTATTAAAGTGGCTTCGATTCCAAAAGAACGGATTCAGGTCTATTTTATCGATAATGACGAATATTTCAAACGCAAAGCAACTTTTACGGATGAAGAAGGTGTGTTGTATCCGGACAATGACGAACGTGCGATTTTCTTTGCAAAAGGCGTTGTTGAAACGGTAAAGAAACTCAATTGGGTTCCTGATATTATCCACGTTCACGGATGGATGGCTGCGATGCTGCCTATTTACATGAAGCACTATTACAAAGACGAAGCGCTTTTCGCGGATACCAAAATCGTGACTTCGGTTTACGCACAGTCTTTTGACGGCACTTTGGATATCGAAATGATCAACAAAGTAAAATTTGACAATATTCCGGAAGAAGCAATCAGTTTTCTTGAAACTCCGGACTATGAGAACATCATCAAAGCCACTGTTTTACACTCTGACGCAGTGATCATTGCTTCCGAAAACCTGTCTCCAAGTTTAACAAAATTTATAGAATCATCGGGAAAACCTTTTTTACCTTTCGCCGCGAAAGACAGGTTTGCCGAGGCATACACTAACTTTTACAAAAGCACGGTTTTATAATTATTTTAAGCACAAACATGACGCACAATTCGTTTTTTAAATCCTTTTTTCTTGCTTTAACAGCAATCTTTTTCGCTTCTTGCGACACCGATTCAAATGAAATAGGAACCAATATCGTTGGGGATGACAATTTTAACCTGACCGCTACAAACTATGGCGTGAACGCAAGTACAGTGGAGTTGGGCCCAATCGCTTCTTCAGGTTTGGGTGTGAATCCGCTTGGGATTTACAACAATGGCATTTTCGGAAAAACCATCTATAATTTTGCAACCCAGGTTCAACTTGTAACTGAAGCACCACTTGATTTCACGCTGGAGCCTGAAATTGAAAATGTTGTTTTGACTGTGCCTTATTTTAGCACATTGCAATCAACTGATGTAAATGGGGACGGAACTTATAAATTGGACTCTATTTTCCCAAATGATCGGGCTGCAACAGAAAGAAATTTTAGACTTAACGTTTACCGCTCCGGAAATTATATGAGTAACATCAATGCCGACGGTTTGATTGAGTACACTACTGCGGATAATGCTTCGTTCGATTCAAATAAAATGGAGCAACTGGCAGAAAATGGGGCTTTCTATTTTAGTCCCACAGAAATTAAAGAAATTGTCAGGGATGAGGATAACGAGACCACCACAAGCAGGTTTGCGCCGAGATTGCAGTTAACACTCGATTTAGATACGTTTAAGGAAATATTTTCGCAGGCAAATCAGCAGAATTTTTCAAATAATAATATTTTCAAACAGTATTTCAAAGGATTGTACTTCAGAGTTGAAGACATTGCACAGCCAGGTCAACTGGCGATGCTTAATTTTGCCGCTGGTACAATTACGGTTAAATACAAAGCGAAAACCTCGGCCTCTGCTTCGCAAAGCGAAGCGAAAGTTTCTAAATCCTTTGTTTTGAATTTGACTGGAAATACGGCAAGTCTGCCAGTTCACGTGATAGCACCTTCAATTCCTGATGCCAATGGAAAGCTTGTTTTACGTGGTGGACAAGGTTCAATGGCGGTAATTGATCTGTTTACAAATGCAGGTGAACTTCAGGAAATGAGAGACAATAAAAGATTAATCAATGACGCCAGCCTCACATTTTATGTTGATGGAGGCACAATGTCAGGAGTTAATAAAAATGTTGAGCCACAGCGAATTTATCTATACGACCTGAACAACAATCGCCCGATAATAGATTATTATTCGGATCAAACCGCAAATAGTGCCAAGCCAAAACTTTCGAAAGCAATTCACGGAGGAATTTTAGAAAGAGATAGCGATGGCAAAGGATTTAAATACAAAATTAGGTTAACCAATCACATTCGCAGTTTGGTAAAAAATGCCGACTCGACAAATGTCCGGCTTGGATTGGTTGTTACCGAAAATATCAACGGCATCACTAATAAGAACCTGGTTACGCCAATTGGATCGATCAAAAAAGTACCTTTGATGTCGGTGGTTCATCCATTTGGAACAGTGCTTTGGGGAAGCGGTGCAGAAGTGCCAGAAGCCAAAAGACTCAAACTTCAAGTTTATTATACAAAACCTAATTAAATAAAATTATGTGCGGAATTGTTGGCTATATAGGACACAGAGAAGCGTATCCCATTGTAATCAAAGGACTGAAAAGACTTGAATACAGAGGATATGACAGTGCCGGAGTAATGCTTTTTGACGGAAACGAATTAAAAGTTTCCAAAACCAAAGGAAAGGTTTCCGATCTTGAGGAAAAGTCTAAAGAAATCACCCAAAACGGTACAATCGGGATGGGACATACGCGTTGGGCGACTCACGGTGTACCGAATGATACAAATTCGCATCCGCACCTTTCAAATTCCGGAAATCTTGCGATCATCCACAACGGAATCATCGAAAATTACGAGCCTTTGAAAAAAGAGCTTATCAAAAGAGGCTATGTATTCAAATCCGATACAGATACTGAAGTTTTGGTAAACCTGATCGAAGAAGTTCAGAAAAAAGAAAACCTTAAATTAGGAAAAGCAGTACAGGTTGCATTAAACCAGGTTGTTGGCGCATACGCGATTTGCGTATTCGACAAACAAAAACCAAACGAAATTGTCGTGGCCCGTTTGGGAAGTCCATTGGCAATCGGCGTAGGAACAGATGAGTTTTTCATTGCTTCCGATGCTTCTCCGTTTATCGAATATACCTCAAACGCCATTTATCTGGAAGATGAGGAAATGGCAGTTGTAAGATTGCACAAACCGCTTAAAATCCGCAAAATTAAAGATGATACGATTGTAGATCCGTACATCCAGGAATTGCAGATGAATCTTGAGCAGATTGAAAAAGGTGGTTACGACCACTTTATGCTGAAGGAAATTTATGAGCAGCCGAATGTGATCAAAGATACTTACAGGGGAAGGCTTCTTGCCAATCAGGGAATTATACAGATGGCAGGTGTGGAAGACCATATCGAGAAATTCCTCAATGCCGACAGGATCCTTATTGTCGCTTGCGGAACGTCATGGCACGCCGGACTTGTCGCAGAATATGTGATCGAAGAATTCGCGCGCATTCCTGTTGAAGTAGAATATGCTTCGGAATTCCGTTACAGAAATCCGATTATCAATAAAAACGACGTGGTTATTGCCATTTCGCAATCGGGAGAAACGGCTGATACGTTGGCAGCGATTAAATTGGCAAAAGAAAACGGTGCATTTGTTTTTGGCGTTTGTAACGTGGTTGGATCTTCCATCTCCCGTGAAACCCACGCTGGCGCTTATACCCATGCAGGTCCTGAAATTGGCGTAGCGTCGACAAAAGCATTTACGACACAAATTACGGTTTTGACTATGATCGCTTTGCGATTGGCCAAAGCCAAAGGAACGCTTTCGACTTCAGATTTCCACAGGTATTTGCAGGAACTTGAAATCATCCCTGAAAAAGTCGCTGAAGCATTGGAGACAAATGATGTGGCTAAAAAAATTGCCGCAGTATTTAAAGATGCGCCAAACTGTTTGTACCTGGGAAGAGGTTACAATTTCCCGGTTGCTTTAGAAGGTGCTTTAAAATTAAAGGAGATTTCTTATATACACGCAGAAGGTTATCCGGCTGCAGAAATGAAGCACGGGCCAATTGCGTTGATCGACGAACAAATGCCTGTGATCGTAATTGCACCGCGACAAGGACATTATGACAAAGTCGTAAGCAATATTCAGGAAATCAAATCGAGAAGTGGAAAAATCATCGCGGTTGTAACCAAAGGTGATACGCAGGTTCGCGATCTTGCAGATTATGTGATTGAAGTTCCGGATACATCCGATGCTTTATCGCCACTTTTAACAACGATTCCTTTGCAACTTCTGTCTTACCATATTGCCGTCATGCGCGATTGTAATGTAGACCAGCCACGAAATCTGGCAAAATCGGTTACTGTAGAATAAAACCGAATTATCATATCTAAAAAGCGGAATTTTTGTTCCGCTTTTTTTTGTGCCTAAAAAATATTTTTTATACTCGAATTTTTGATAAAAACGCTTTTTTATATGTATGCATAGTATTTTTTATGGCTATTATATCGATATAGTTGAAAAAGTTTAAGGATTCGATAAATATTGAATAAACATTATTGCATTAAAAATTTGTTAATTGTGAAAATATATAGACCTGTTTTTATTAATGTGAAAAATATTTGTACATTGGCGTTATAAACCACAAAAATCTAACCCAATGAGAATGTACTTAATGATTTTGTCGTTGTTTTTTTGCAGCATTTCTTTTGCGCAATCAACAATAACAGGTACTGTTACCGACAATAACAACCAGCCGATTCCAGGCGCCAACGTAAAAGTAGCGGGTGAAAATTCGGGGACTGTCACAGATGCTGACGGAAACTTTACCCTGAACGCCACTAAAAAACCGCCTTTTTCTATTGAAGTTTCAAGCGTTGGATACGGATCAAAAACGTTAAGCGTCACTTCTGAAAACCAAAAGGTCAGCGCGAAACTAACCGATCAGGAAAACAAACTCGACGAAATCGTAGTATCGGCTTCAAGAACACCTGAACGCGTGGTTGAATCGCCGGTGACCATCGAAAGAATGGGACTTCAGCAAATAAAAAATACGACAGCAGCATCTTATTATGATGGCCTCGAAAACTTAAAAGAAGTACATTTCAATACGAGCAGTTTGTCATTTAAAACGGTGAATACACGTGGTTTTGCAAGTGTTGGAAATACACGTTTTATGCAGCTTGTAGACGGAATGGACAACTCGTCTCCGGCTTTGAATTTCGTTTTGGGAAATCTTATCGGACTTTCTGAACTTGATGTCGCGAACGTCGAATTGCTTCCAGGTGCTTCTTCGGCACTTTACGGGGCAAATGCTTTCAACGGAATTTTATTCATGAACAGCAAAAGCCCGTTTACAAATCAGGGAATCAGTACCTATATTAAATACGGTCAAACCACTCAGGATGTTGCAGGAACCAACGATTATTATGATGTAGGAATCCGCGCAGCGACCGCTTTTTCTAAACATTTTGCGGCAAAAGCAAATTTCGTATTCATGAAAGGAACCGAATGGATCGCCGCTGATCAGAGAAACGTTCAAAATGGCGGTATTTTAGCAAATCCGAATGCGATCGGTCATGAACTCAATCCAAATTATGACGGTTTAAATGTGTATGGTGATGAAGCGACAACCAATTTAAGAAGCGTTGGTACTTCATTGGCAAACCTCGGACTCATTCCTGCAAGTGCAATTGCGTTACTTCCGAATACGAGTGTGAGCAGAACGGGTTATCAGGAACAAAGCATGAGCGACAACAAGGTGCAAAACGTGAAAGCAGATTTCTCTTTACATTTCAAACCTTTTGAAAACGATTTTGAAATCATCCTTCAAAGTAAGATTGGTACCGGAAATACCATTTATCAGGGTGCCAACAGATATTACCTCAAAAACTTTTACATGAACCAGAACAAACTGGAAGTAAAAGGGAAAAATTTCTTCGTAAGGGCATACATGACTGACGAAGACGCCGGGGATTCTTATGACATGCGTTTCGCAGCATTGAACGTAAACCGCGCATGGAAAGCAGACAATACCTGGTTCGGACAATATGCCGGTGCTTTTGTGCAGGCTTCATTGAATCCGGGATTAATTGGCGGACAATTTAGCGAGCAGGCAAAACACAATTTCGCTAGAAGCGTTGCCGACATGGGAAGATTTGCGCCAGGATCTGATGCTTTCAAAAACGCATTGGCTACAGTGATCCAAAATCCGGATCTTACTAAAGGTGCAAAATTTGAAGACAATTCGAGATTGTACCATTCAGATGCAAATTACAACTTCAGGGATGTTGTCAAATTTGCTGAAATTCAGGTTGGAGGTTCTTACCGCCAATACGAAATGAACTCTAACGGAAGTATCTTTACCGATTATGACGGGCCAATCCGTTACAACGAATACGGCGCTTACACGCAATTGACTAAAAAATTCCTTGCTGATGAACGTTTGAAATTTACAGGTTCGATCCGTTACGACAAAAGCGAAAACTTTAAAGGATTCGTTTCTCCAAGAGTGGCTTTGGTGTATTCTGCTGGTGCCAATAAAATTCACAACTTCCGTGTTTCTTACCAAACCGGTTTCAGAAATCCAACCACTCAGGATCAGTACATCGGACTTGATCTGGGACCTTACGCATTGATCGGATCGGCTGCTGCGAACTTAACAAGATTCAGCGAAGTAAGAGAAGTCAGCGCGGTTGGGCAACAAGCGCCATCTGCGATTTATCCAACAGGTGTTGGCGCTCCGGCGACAGTGACTTTAAACGGAAACAGTGCTTACGGAAATTCTTACACTGCAGCATCGGTTCAGGCATTTTCAAGAGCAATCGGCGCAGGACAATCGACTGCAGAAGCGACGCAATTGCTTCAGGTGGCCAGCATCAATTTGGTTAAACCAGAAAAAGTTCAGGCATTTGAATTGGGTTACCGTTCGGTAGTAAACAATGATTTGTCAATTGACATCAACGGATATTACAACATTTACAACGATTTCCTTAATACATCAAGGGTGATTGCGCCTTACTATGGAACTGTTGGAACAGACGGTGGAAATGTAGAAGTTCAAAAAACCTATGCTGCACTTGCAAATGGCGACACCAGAATTTACCAGGTATATACCAATTCAAAAACGCAAATCACATCAATCGGTTTTGGTGCCGGATTGTCTAAAAAAGTATATGCCAATTTCGAACTTGGCGTAAACTACAACTACGCGCAGTTTGACTTTGATAAAGAAAAAGATCCAGCATTTATTCCGGGCTTCAATACACCTAAACACCGTGTGAAAGCCTCGCTTGGAAATGACAAATTATTTTCGAATTTCGGATTCAACATGAATGTCAGATGGAGCGATTCTTACTTATGGCAATCGTCTTTCGGTGATGGTATGATCGATGAGATCACAGTATTTGACGCGCAAATCAATTATATGATCCCAAAATTGAAATCGGTGATCAAAGTTGGCGCAAACAATTTATTTGGAAAAGATTATCTTCAGGTGATTGGTTCCGGTGCAGTTGGGCAACAATGGTTTGCTTCAGTAACAATGAATCCGTAATTCACGCACTCAATTAAAAAATAACGCATACGATTATGAAAAAAAATTTCAAATGGCTGTTGTTGGTTTCCTTGACCTTCGCGGCATGTAGTGATGATGATACAACAACAACAGAAGCAGTCGCAGAAGTTCCCGTTACAGCAGGAACAGCCGATTTTTCAAACTATGTTGCTTTGGGAAATTCGCTTACCGCGGGCTATTCTGATGGCGCATTATACAAATCCGGACAAGAAGTTTCATGGACTAAAATTTTGTCTGACCAGTTTGCGCTTGCGGGCGGTGGCGAATTTAAAATTCCTTACGTAAATGATAACTTCGGAGGTTTGACTCTTGGCGGAACTGTTATAACAGAAAACCGTCTATATCTGAAAACGATAAATGATGATGGAACCGCTGCGTCGCCTGCGCCAACGCGTCTTCCGGGAACACCAACGACTGATATTTTAAACCATTTAACAGGGCCGTTCAACAATATGGGCGTTCCCGGCGCAAAGAGTTTTCATTTGGTAGCGCCTGGTTATGGAAATGTTCAGGGTGTGCCAACAGGTGCGTCAAATCCGTATTTTGTGCGTTTTGCTTCTTCGGCATCGGCAACGGTTCTTGGAGATGCAGTGGCTCAAAACCCAACATTCTTTACGTTGTGGATCGGAAACAATGACATTTTAAGTTATGCAACTACTGGCGGAATCGGTGTCAACCAATTGACAAATCCGAATCCTGCAACTTACGGAGCAAACGATATTACAAATCCACAGGTTTTTGAAACTGTTTACGGGGCATTGCTTACACAGCTTACAGCCAACGGAGCGAAAGGTGCTGTTGCAAACATTCCTTACGTGACTTCAATCCCATATTTTACAAGAGTTCCTTATAATGCAGTTCCGCTTGACGGCGCTACAGCTGGCGCACTTAACAGTGGTTTTGCTGCTTATAATGGCGGATTGGCTGTAGCGCAAAATGCAGGTTTAATTACTGCTGAAGAAAAAACCAGAAGAACCATTAATTTTACTGCGGGACAAAATGCGGTAACCATCGAGGACAGTTATTTGACAAATTTAGGCGGACTCGGATTGCCTTCATACCGTCAGGCTACAGCCGAAGATTTGATCATTTTGCCGGCAAGCAGTTTCATCGGAACCGCTGTGGGTGGAAATCCTCAGGCGATTAACGGCGTTTCTGTTCCTTTGGCAGACAATTGGGTGCTTTCAAAAGACGAAGCTGCTGAAGTAAAAACAGCTGCCGACGCTTTCAACCGTTCGATCAAAACACTTGCGGAAGCTAAAGGTTTGGCTTTTGTGGATGCCAATGCATTATTAGGCGCAGTAAACAGTGGCGGAGTTCCTTACGAACAATACATCCTGACTTCAGAGTTTGTTTTCGGTGGTGCTTTTTCACTTGACGGCGTACATCCAACAGGTCGCGGTTATGCGCTAATTGCTAACGAATTTGCAAAAGCGATCAACGCAAAATACGGTTCTACGTTGCCAACGGTAAAACTTACCAATTACCCGGTACTGCGTCCGAAAAATTTATAAAAATCAAAAAATCATCAAAAGCCGTTCCTAGTGAATGGCTTTTGGTTTTTAAAATAAGCCCATCATTTTTCACTTTTGGAAACAATTAATGACGATCTGTCAAAATTTCAATATTTTTTATCCAAAATTTATTGATTTTATATTTTTAAATTTTACCTTTGCACTCGGAAAAAAGAGGTAGTTTTCACCTGTTCGTTCCCAAACCTAAATAGCTATTTAATAAATACATAAGCAATGTCAAAAGTAATAGGAAAAGTTGCGCAAATCATCGGTCCGGTAGTAGACGTGGTTTTCAACGGTAAGGATGTTGAACTTCCAAAAAT
>Ga0247815_10003750_pt1 | contig 10824 bp, 13 predicted proteins | sample UWRJL194509B1_FD_181014 | JGI IMG/M metagenome (GOLD analysis project Ga0247815, IMG submission 181014) | Plant litter microbial communities from Arlington Agricultural Research Station in Wisconsin, United States - UWRJ-L194-509B-1 | ecosystem: Environmental > Terrestrial > Plant litter >... | reverse complement strand
CCTGGCCGCCACACTCATCAAGGGCATCAATGACGAATATAACTGGCAGTTTTGAGCCTTTAAGCGCGTGGAGTGGCCTGTACAGAAGCCGTTCAACTTGCGTTGCGACCTGCTGGTGTAGAACGTCTGGGTCACGAGCCAGCTCGGCTGCAAGTGCCCGCCTGAATTGAACTGATTGTCGAGAAAGGAGTAGCGCCAAAGTGGGAACGATGCAGCTCACGTCGCGTTGTTCGTTAATCCCTGTCGAGCGTGAACAGAAAAAGCTCCCGCCGAGTAGCATGTTGGAGTTGGCATTCACTGCGGATAGGCCCGTTCTGCTATGCGCCGGGCAGGTCATAGCAGGCAGCCAAACCGGGTCTGCCCCGAAGTCTGAGCACCCAAGTTGAAACTCTCCGAATGACTGAAGTTTCCGCACGCAAATCAGAGGGAATCAGATGCTAAGCACTTGCAGTGCCCGTAATTTGGCCGCCCAGCGGTTTTGCACGGTGCAGATCTAAGCACCTGTCGTGCCCCACTCGGGGTGGATCATGGCGAAGATTCTGTTCCCGGTCCGACCACTACTTGGCAGTCACTCGCTCAGACCTGGCAAGTGTGTGCAGACAATCTGTTCATTAAGAGCGGCAACAAATAGAAACACAATTTTGCGCTTTCGTCTCCTGGTTCCCGCCGCGCGCCTTACTACAGACCACGCCGATGAGTCAACGAGGTGGATCGGGTGGTCCTACAGGATCCGGAGGTGTAGGGCAAGCGTCAAGCGGCGCATACACGTCTTTCGCGCACGGTCAGCAGCGTAGCCAGCATGGAGATCGAGCAGCGCAGGGCTTCCCAGACGCGAGATACGCACCAGACATGAGCGGACAGCCATCCGTCCCCGAGGGATGGTTGCCGCAAGCCCCTGTATATGGTCACAGCGGGTACGGCGCGCCTGGGCAGATGTATGGTGGCGCGTTTGTCGGTCCCTCGTATGGTTACGGGCCACAGTATCCGCCGCCGCCGCTGCCCCAACTACCTCTGCAGCATCAATCGCACCTGCCAAACCTGCATATACACACGTCAGTCAGTCCGCAAATCAACACACCGTCATCGCAGATGAGCCCAAGCGCACCTCTGTCGTCAATCCCAACATCGCCAACGACAAATATGCGAGGCCTATATCCTGGTCGTCAGCTTGTGCAGCAGCAGCAGCAGCGGACCAGTCTGGGCATAGACATATATGGCTTACCCGGTGATTCTGGCCAGGATCTCGATGAAGAGAGCCCGTTCCTTCAGGTCCTTGAGCCGGATTGGCTGGAGCGTCGTATCGAGCACTGTGTTGCGCGCAACAAGGCGAGCCTCGAACGCACGACGGAGGAGCCTGACGAGGATATCAGCGATGGGGCGGAGGAGAGCAGTGGCAGACTCAAGAAGATGGGCCAGACTGTACGCACGCTGCAGGTCCAACTGGCCGAGGAGCAAGGGCGAACTACTGCGCTTAGTGATGCAGTTGGACTGCTGGTTGGCGTCGTGTCGGACCTCAGACAAGACCGCCGGGAGCTCCAACAGCGTCTTGTACTCATCGAGAAACAGAAGGAATTTGATTCAGCACGTTCAGTAGTTGTCAAGGCCAAGGACCATACTGCACTTAAAGTGAGCGACTGCGTGCTGCAAGCTATATGAGATGGCGCTCACTTTCGTTTAGACGGAGGTGCACAACCTCATGCGAATGCTTATGGGCATTCCCACCGGAAACGACGCACTGCCAACGCTGCCAGATCGCCCAACATCGGGCGGGATGGTCACACTTACTTCTGGAGACGAGATGAAGATTCCAGACTGGAGCAAGTCGGTCGGCGCTGCGGAGAACAAGAAGTACATCAATGACATCGCCGCAAAGGTTCTGAAGAACGTGAATGTGCGTACGGTCCTGTCTGTATGTGTGTGTGTGGCCAGCGACGAATTCTGACATGTCTGCAGGACGACAGCGCGTCAGACGTGCCAAAGGAATCTCGCACGATGGATGTCGCAAAGCAGCTCACCAAAATGTACCTGCAACACTTGATGAACGCAAAGAAGACCCAGGACGACGATGGCAAGAAGGCGAAGAAGATTGAGAGGGATATTGCCAAAAAGTTGCATGGAAGACGGCAGGCGGTTAGTGCTCCCTGACAGGCGGGCAAATTTCAAGAACTCACAGATGTGCAGCTTGCGGGATTGAGACGAAAGGGAGTTCCAGCCGCCGCGGCGCATCTTCGCATTCCAGCGGCAGAGTTGACGGCAGCGGTACTCACCGATCTCTGCTCGGATAGAGAGTCTGTTCGAGCATGGTCCGAGAACGACAAGAAGGCGGCCAAGGCACGTGGATGGGATGGTGACTCGGCCCACATTCGCAGGCCACCTCAGCATCGTAGCGCTACAGTCAGCTGGTCATCATAAGATCTCTACAAATGCAAGCTGACGTACCGAATCCAGGGGACATATCTGTACCACTTTCTTCAGAAATGCGCTGCAGAGGATGAAGGCGAAACGGATGGGTTATCAGCACCCGAGGACTCCCCAGTCGAGCCAGACGATCCAACAGGCACAAGCCAGAAGCGCCGCGCCGGACCGTCAGGTGGTCCACGAAAACGCGCACGAGTTACAGTCCGCAAGCACTCAACTCAACTGTTTAACGGCCCAATAGGCAAATACTCAGGCCGAACACCGGCAGTTCACACCAGCGCAAAGTCACGACCAGCTCGCGTCCTCGTGCGGGCGTCCTTCTTTGCGCAATCGTCAGTACCGTGCAAGATCGACGAGTATTGCGGTACGGACCTGCCATCCGTCACCGCAGGCATTGTCACACGCGACAAGAACAAGTTTCAGCCCAGGAGCTGGAAGTTTGTCAAGCATCATCCAAGCTCAGACATCGGCGACCAGGCGGACGACGAAGAGGATACAAGTGATGAGGACCGAAAGGTTGTCCTGCGCAAGCAGCGAGCTGACCGGGAGAGAGTGAATGGAGGTGTCACGACAGCGGAAGGCGAAGGTCTGGTACCTGAGTGAAGGAGGTGGAAGCTAGAATGCAGATGATGGGTAAAGTGTGGGATTCTTGTGCGCGAGTGTTCTTGTGCTCGGTTACCCTTGTGCGCGGTCTTTCTTGTGCGCGTTTGCTGTTTTTGTCCCCCTCTTGACGTGTGCTGGCGCAATCTAAGATTGAATCTATTTGTCCGTGTCACTAAGGTTACTAGAAGGAGTTAGTTACTGAAATGAGAAGTGACGAGGCTGACCTTGAGTAGTCCAATTGATGCAATCGCCTTGCTCGACTCATCAAACTCGAAGGTCAAACAGCCAACATGATGCGACAGCACGGTGGGATCGATCAATACTGGCAGAGAGTCGTCATACTTGTCGTACATCCATAGTTGGAGTTGTGGCCTATAGGCAGGACGTCAACGAGGCTGGAAACCAAAGTTAAAGATTATAGCCTACATCTCCTTCCAGCCCGCTGGAATCCCTGGGGCCTCGTGTAGCTCTGTCAGTGGTAGAAGCCACCGGACATGGAGCCATGTATGCAAGACCTCACGCTGCTGGCTCAATGTTTGATGGATTTGAATGATGTCCAGAATCTCGAGCACACGAGGAACCAGTGGTGCGTCGACGTGCTCACTCTGCGGCTGGAAAACACAAGCCAGAGAGCGTTTGCGAGATCCTGCAGAGTTGGAGGCAACAAAGCGCTTGCCCTTCCATGTGAGATAGCGGTAGAATGTTGCTCTTGGTGATGCGAGAATTGAGGTTGGTCGGTTGTCAAACTCCGTAATCGAGTGAAAGAACAGGTTTGGATGAAGTTCGTGTAACTTGCGAAGAACGGAACTATGCAGGGGAAGGCCGAGCATGCGCGTTTGCGAGTCGGGACACAAGTCATAAACATCTGCAAGTCCTGAGAGCTACTATGAGGAATCATAATGACACTAAAGTTGTTGTGGTTGGAACGCACCTGGACCAGCATGTGCTTCGCGTAGATCTTCCGCGAGCTGAGAGAGCTCAGCGACAGTGCCACGATCCTCAGCATCAGCCGCCGCCAGTCTCAGGGCAACATGGTGCGACAGCGAGGTTGGAGACATTGACCGCATAGCATCCAACTTTTCAAGCGTCAGCATAAGCTGAAGGTGCTGCTTTGGTGGATCACTTACAACACGTTGATGGCTCGAAAGACGTGAATACTCGCGCAGGAAGGTCTCCTCGAGGTCGCCGTTGCCATGCTTGTTTGTGTTGAAACTTTTGAGGACGCGGTTGAGACGCTCGAAGAGGAAGGTCCAGAACCCGCACAGCGGTCCAAAGTCACTGACAAACTGTGTTGTGTGGGTCGCGTAATGATGATTTGGCTTGTATTCGCTGGTACCATATAGCTGGAATCAATCTGAATTAGTGACGAAATATAGAGATCAGTGTTAGCTCACCCGGGCGATATCGGAGCAATAGGCTCGGAGCAGAGCATCGGCCTTGGGAAGCGACGAGTGTGGAATAGTGTCCGGCAGAAGGAGGTGCAAAGCCTTGGACAGCTTGAGGAAATGCGGGACATCATCGGGGTGCATGCTGTACTTGTCGTCTGGTGTGATCTTGGGCTGAGCAGGACGTCGCCGCTTCTGCGCTGGTTCGGCTGAGGAATCGTCAACGCTTGCCTCTTTACGTGCTTTCGCTTCTTTGCGTCGTTCCGCCTCGCGCTCCTTCCTGTCTTGAGCCTGTTGAGCCTTGACCAACGTCTTCTTCTGCTCAAACCGTGCAACGGCGGCGATTCGATCACAGTCGGGCTGGTTGAAGCACTCCCAGATGAGCGGCATGATGAGTGGGCCCATAACTGTTGCCAGAATGATCCACTGGTCAGCCGTGAGCGAGCCTCCAGCAGGCATTCCGATCAGTGTGGACAGGCGACCAAGATGATCAGGGACGTCGCACTGTTTTTGCGGTGAGTTGAGTGCAAATATGTCGAGTGCAGTACTAATGGGAAACGTACAGCGGCCATGAGGCTGTGGAATAGGGCGAGCTGTTCGTCGCGCAAAATCTTGTTCTTGACCCAGATGGTATAGAACTGAGTCTTGACGAGACCTGTAACAAGTTGAGTTGATACAGGGCAGTGCGAATGAAGGCAAATGTACCAAGAGCGAGGTTATGCATCGGATCAATAACGATCTGGCGCACAGTGTCGAAGTAAGGCAGTCGGGAGAGTTCCGTGTACCGCGTTGAGAACGACTTGACAAACTTTTCGCGCTGCTGAGGAGTCTTCAGCGCTTTGTAACGCGCACCCAGTACACGATGACGCTCATCGGTGCGTGGCTGAAAAGCTAGAGCGGCCAGTACCGTTTATTCAAGTGGCGAGAGCGGGGCAATGTGTAAACTCACCTCCTTCGCGGAATGCACTTGGGGTCGTGAGATCCTCCTTCTTAATCCAGCAGCAGTGGCAGAAGAAGGTGTGTGAGACAGGACCAAACCCTCCGACCTTGTGCGCAGCAGGCTTGTCACAGATGACGGCAATCAAGATGACCCGAACGAGCCGCCCATCAACGTTGACACCATCTTTCCAGAGCCGCAGGAGCTCGCTCACAATCCACCGGAGGAATACTTGAATCTCATCACAGGTCTGCTCGCGAGGACCAGGAAGCACAGCAACAAGGATGAGGTTTGTGACGCGAAACCTGCTGCGAAATTAGCGCATAGTCATGTATAATGCTCTCCATAGCTGACCGTAGGTGTGTCGGGAGGTTGGCAACATTGAACGAGATCGGGCAGGACGAGTGTGACGGTGCGATATTGCTGACGAGATGAGAGAACCTTCAGATGGTGTCAGAGCTCAGGTTGTTCTAGTTGCGATGGAGTGTTACATACCAATCGAGACCAAGTGTGACACCTATCCGAAGCTCTCCATCGGGTCCGGCAAGTCGATCCTCCGGCGTATTTCGGAAAAACAGGCTGCCGTCCGGAGCTTTGAGCTTCCTTGCAACATCGCCGTCAAAGATGTCTTGCATAGTTTCTGGCGAGCGAGGGAGTGTGCGCCAGCTGTCGAGCAGCCCCGCCATACCCGGTCGGGCTAGAAGAGCTCGTAGTTGCGGTTCCAAGGCATGCGTGGGATACTTCCGCACTGGGATCCGACTGCTACTCTTAAGGTTGCGATAGAGATCGTTATTGCAGCGCGGACATGCGGTGAGGCTTCGTGTGCGAGGATAAACAGTCTGGCAGATGCTGCAGGTCGGCAAGAGGACGATGGGCGGGTCGGTTCCGAGTCTTCGGTGAACGGTTCCAAGCGTCTTCGGAAGCTCTCGAGATAGGCTGCCAAAACCAAGTACCAGAAGGAGCGCTCCAAAGAACCACAGCAGGGTAGTACATGCAACACGAGCAAGGCTGTGGCGCGTAGAGAGCCAGGTGACCACAGACTGAATCGAAAGCAGAACATCGTGTTGATCAACAAGAGCATCCCCGCTACCCACCTCTTCGGCTGGACCAGAGTAGAACGGGTCAGGCTCGTCGCAAGGCACTTCAGTAGGTTCGTCGACTACAGGTGTCTCATCCGTCCACGGATGAAGGACGCGCGAAGCAGTCGAACGTCGTCCACGAATCTCGACTCCGTCATCACCCCCATCGTTATCGTCATCGTCGTCTTCAGCCTCTTCAAAACCGGCATCTACATCTGGTTGTTCATCGCCGTCGTTGGGAGTGCCAGTAGGAACGGTCCCAGACCCAGACGAAGCCTCAGCCTCAGCCTGTTGCTCTTGGAGTGCACGCTGAGCCGCTTCAAGCATCCGCATCATCGATCGAGTCATGCGCTTCTCTGTCTTGGTTAACGGGTCTGAGTGTGCAGCATGCGCCGTGAGCGGCACGGCCTTTGTAGCAGCAACGGTGTTCTGCTGCTCGACGTGCTCAAGCGCGGCGAGGACATCAGCTGAAGTCATGCTGATGGGAACGCTGTGCTCGTCTTGAAGCCACGGGCCGCGAGAGGAAGAAGCTGTGGGCGGGTCTTGAGGCAACGGCGGTGGCACAAAGGTTGCAAGCGGTGCCATATCAGCCTTCATTTCCAGAGCTTGGGAAAGTGGTTGAGATGGTCGAGAAACAGCGGCTGGAATCGCGAACGACATCGAAGGCGAAAGTAGGGCGTGGGTTGGATGTGGGCTGAACGATCCCGGCGCCGCCCAGACGGCAAACGGAAACACCTGCGCATCACCAAGCGTGTCGGCGGTGTCGCTCGTATGCGCCTCGGTCATTGGAATGTCGAAGCTGTGCGCGTTGTTCTGCTGTGCGGGAGCGAAGTGCGATGGGGTACCAGCAGGTTCGGATCGTTTGGGGTGCATCGGCAGATGCTCATGCTGAGCACCATCATCGTGCACACGTTTTGTGGCTGGGATACCCTGCAGCGCACTATTCACGCTGGATACCGACGCAAATGTGCTACTACTGGAATGCTCGTAGGAGGCATTGCGCTGATCGCGCTGTAAATGGTGTCGGATCTGACTTGGAGTCTGCTTCTGCGCGCCGCGGCACTGTGAGCACGAGCAGGGCCTTTTCGCCAAGCTTAAACCTGTTGCAGATTTCGACTTTGCCTTAGAGCGGAGCATCGAATGCGGAAAGGGAGTTGTAGGTGGTGCGCGAACACCCGGCAGTATGTCGATGAGATTAGGAAGACAACCCGAGCAGCGGAGCGGCGGAGTTCAAACACGCTCACACGCACATGTGATGTCTAATCTGCACTCACACGAAGCTCCCACAAAACAGATTACTCAGCAAGGATGTATTTCAATGGCCTGTGTTGCACATGTATAATTGAAGAGTGCACTCGAAGGTAACGGCCACGACGCAAAGTCAGCGATGGTAACGTTGGAAAGAGGACAAGGGGCAGAACGGCTTGGGCCGGTGGATGGTTGCCAACCTGATGACTGATAGGGGTTCGGACACCTTCGCAAATATTTGAGCAGATATCTACGTTACCATCGGCTACGCAAATCGCACAAGTCCGATGTCGTCATTCAGAGATGGCCTGATTTGAGCCAGCTCGCAAATCCAGACCCGCTCCGAGCAGGTACTCATTTGATTCGGACTGGCTCAGAGTCTAGGTGCACCTGAGAGAATTGGATCTGCTCCGAGCAGGGCACTTCACAAACCCGGATCTGAGCATATGAGCGAAATAGACCTGGCCAGAGAACGGGCCACTCAGCCTGACTTTCTCTGGGACGGTCCTAGCCGAAGCCCGTTCTGACCTGCTCGGAGCGAGCCACAAAGGCATCATCCGCAGTGATTCACGAGCCGACAAATGGTCCATGCGATGGCGCTCTTGCCCGTACCGGCCATCCCTGTGAGCCAGAAGATACGAGGAGCTTTCATATCACAGATCCAGTCTTGAATGTCGCGTAGAACTTGTACGCGTGTGCCGACCATGCAACCCGAGCCGAGTTGAGCGCCATAGGCCGCACGAGGAACATGCTTCTTTTGCAGGACTGGCGCAAGTCAGTCTTCGTGCAACAACACCTAACCAATTTTCTGACCCGCAGTTATATTTGCCTGCATTGCATCCTGTAGGATCGCTGGTCAGATATCAATGAATCAAATGGGCGAACATGCACACCGATTCCTTCGATGTATCCTCATAAAAAACGCAATTTGTGATCTGATAGTTCACATTTTGGCTGTTATTGGTGATGCTGGCAGAGCCGTTGACATGATTCGCATTCGTGTTGCTGATGTGGGTTACGGTCTCGGGCGCACTGTAAAACCATGTCACTGTCAGCATGCAGAAACTTGTCATTAGGTCCTCATACTGACGTGCTCGCGCTCAAAGAGTTCATATGCCGAGCACGGTGAAGCAGAAAATGCGGTCCGAGCTGACGACAGATCTTCAAAAAGGAACAAGGCAGAGACGGAGACGTGGCGTTTTACCCGGTCGTGATGCCCCGGAGAAACTAGGCTGTAGAAGGAAATGATCTGTGTCACCCTCTGAATAGACCATCTGTATTGAACGGAGTGGTTGTTAAGTCAAATAACATCAGGTACAGACCAGCCGTTCAATGGCCCGCTTCTCTGATAGGTATAGTATAGACGAGTGCGTGAAGTCAACTTATGTTGGGTCTTGTTGTCAAAGGTTCGCATGAAGCTACCGCCGCCCAAGAAGACGCCGTCGTTGTTAAGATATATTTCATTACTTGCTGCGACGGCGAGGGCTGTAGATGATGCATGATGATCACAACACATATGGTCATCTACATTCACATCTATAGGGCACGCCCTCTGGTATTGTTGGTGTGCTCTCTATCGCACGGATTTCCAGCCAGGCAGACCTGAGAGGCTGCTCTAGGTTGCTTTCGTGGACCTTTACGTGCCTCATGCCACCCGGTTGCTCGCCAACCATGACAGCAGCGAGACGCTCAAGGGTCACTCAGGCTAGCACGACCTCTTTTACAAGCAGCAAACCTCGATATCAGCTGGTGGTCATGACAGGAAGACTCGAACTTTGGAGGACTCGGGAGAAACAGGACGATCGACCAGATTGACGACAGCAAAGCTGAACTCTGTATCAGTCCTGCAGACACCGTACTGTCCAAGTATTGTCGCACTGTGAACCACAATCAATCTTGCACTCTGAGTGTCCCACCCCAACCCGCAGATAATACTCACGAGAGCTCGTGCCCGCACAGCGGGTTTGACGAACTTTACAACAACTTTCAATATCGCAGTTTACGTCCCACGAAAGCTGGTTGTGTGGGCCATGCAACACCCGCAACGCGAAAGCAGATGCGAGATCACCACCAGTCTCAACGCAGCTGCTCGGTGATCTCGGTGCGACTGCAGTGCAAAGCTCTAGGTCGAGTAACCATGTGCTATGGAAGCTGAACGTTGTTGATAGTCCCAAGCGCCCATCGGAGACTCTGACATTTTGAACACCGGTGATGTGCGTGCCAGGCAATCCCAGGATCTGTGATGACGAGCAATCCAGATCGCTATAACGGGCACAACAACGCTTGGTGTGGATTCTTGGAAGCGAGGTTGACAGACGCACAAATAAAAGTGCCAGCGCGACGCGACGGTTGATGAAACGCGGTACTCGTGCAACCAGATAAGCAATTAAACGCAATATATGAGAGGGTCTTCATATTATCAAGCTCAGGAGACTGGAAATGTAGGTACAGGATGCAGGCGAGATGATGTTTCGAGGAGATGTGCGGTGTGATGTATCTGGGTTGTCAGCACCCGCGCCTCGAGGCGCGGCTCATTTACCCCGCGCGACGCCGCGGAGCGGGTTGACAGGAGCAATCCCCCGTCGCGAAAACAGATCCAGGCAGGGCCGGACAGCTTGCAGGGTGACAGGGCAATCGATTCCTGGAAGGACAAGGTCCAGCGCGAAGGCAAGATTGGGCGGCCAGACTCGCAGGAAAAGGTGGGGATGCAGACAAGGTTGTGGGCGTATATGAGATCGGGGTTTGGAGATCGAACGCGGTGCGTGAGACGAGAAAGATAGCCGCGGTTGCGCGTAGCTCGTCGTTGGTGGACACCAACCCAATCAGCAGAGCAATCCCGGTGCATGACAGCTAGGCAATCCCACACGAGATGACGAAGACGGACAAGAGATGTGGTTGTGGCTGTGGTTGGGAGTTCAAACAGTGTCAATGCGCGGGTCCGCGGAAACAGGGCAAAGCTCGTATCGTGCCGAAGGGCGAGCCTGGACACAGATACCCAGTCACACGAGCACGGCGGATGTAGAGCGCAGGCACGCCTCGGGCGCTGGGGCCACGTCCCTGTCGTGCCTCGTCTGGCTGTCTGCCTGCATGCCCATGACTCCTAGGATGAGTGGACGGGGTTACCGGGTGGAAACGCTTGGCGTGGGATAGGTCA
>Ga0247815_10003749_pt1 | contig 10826 bp, 9 predicted proteins | sample UWRJL194509B1_FD_181014 | JGI IMG/M metagenome (GOLD analysis project Ga0247815, IMG submission 181014) | Plant litter microbial communities from Arlington Agricultural Research Station in Wisconsin, United States - UWRJ-L194-509B-1 | ecosystem: Environmental > Terrestrial > Plant litter >... | reverse complement strand
GCGCAGCCTGCTCGACGACCTGGCCGCCAGCGAGGGCTTCGTGATCCACGACACACGCCTGGCCGCCATCGGCCTATCGGCGATGCTCGACGGACTCTGGCTCGAGTGGTGCCTCAACCCCGACACCTTCAGCCCCGCCAACGGCCTGCACATCAGCCGTTGCTGGGTAAAGGGGCTGCGTCACGGAGCATTCGGCACCGACGACGTCCTGTGACGGGTGCCGCCCGAAGATCATCGCCAGGGTGCCACTGACCGCGATCAGCGCGGCACCGATGATCAGCGACCCATCCATCAGGGTGCCCCAGATCAGGCTCGACAGCAGAAACGCCCAGATCAGCCCGGTGTACTCGAACGGCGCCAGCACGGTCGCCGTCGCCCGCTGGAAACTGGCGAACACCAGGAACTGGCCGATGCCCCCCACCAGCCCGGCGCCGAGCATGCCCAGCCACGCCGGGGTCGGCACCGGCGTGTGGGTCCAGGGCAAGGCGATCGTCATGCACAGGACGAACACCACGTTGGTGATCAGCAATTGCTCCAGCACCGAGGTCCGGTCATCCACCTGTCGCAACTGGATGTAGGTGAACGCCCAGCACAGCGCCGCCAGCAGCGTCAGCACGATGGGCAGCGGGTCGGTCATGTGGCTTGGGCGGCACGCGATGATCACCCCGACGAAACCGATCACCAGGCTCAACCACTGCCAGGCGCTGGCCCGCTCCTTGAGGATCACCGTCGCCAGCACCGTGACGATGATCGGCGCGGAAAAATACAGCGTGGTCATCTCGGCCAGGGTCAGGTCACGGGCGGCCGTGTAGTACAGCACCCATGCCACCAGCGACAACAGCCCCCGGACCACCAGCAACCGCCGGCTCGGCGAGCGCCAGGCGCGTCGTACCAATTGCAGACGGCCGACCAGCAGGCAGACAGTGACCACCACCAGACTGCGCCAGAACAATATGCTGACCACCGAATAGTCGGCCACCAGCCACTTGATGGCGGCATCCTGCAATGCCAGAAACGCGTAGCCCAGGGTGCACAGGCCAATGCCCTGCAACGAGCGGTCGACACGGCCTGGCGCGGACATCAGGCGGACCTGCGCACGGGGGTGCCGCGTCGCTCGACGAAGGCGAACAATGCCTCGATCAGGAAGGTCAGGCACACGTACACGCCGGCCACCAGCAGCAACGGTTCGTACACTTGCAGGGTTTGCGCACGGACCACGTTGGCGGCGCCCAGCAGATCGATCACCGCGATGGTCGAGGCCAGTGCCGTGGACTTGAGCAGCATCACCGTTTCACCGGCCAGCGTTGGCAACAGCAGGCGCATGGCACGCGGCAAGCGCACGCGCAACAGCGACTGGCGCGACGTCATGCCAAAGGCCGAGGCCGCTTCCATTTCGCCCTTGGGCACCGCCAGCAGGCCGCCGCGAATCACCTCGCCGACGTAGGCGCCCATCGACAGCACCAGGGCAAACACGATGTACCAGTAACCGTCACGCAGGTAGGGCCACAGAAAGCTGCCGCGAATCAACGGGAACTGCGCGAACAGGCTGCCGAGCCCGTAGTAGAAGATGTAGATCTGGATCAGCAATGGCGTGCCACGGAACACGCTGGTGTAGAACAGGCTGGTCCGGGCGATCACTTTGTATTTCGAGATCCGCGCCAGTGCAACCAGGATGGCCAGCAGGAAGCCGAACACGCTGGATAGCAGCAACAGGGTCACGGTGGTTTGCAGGCCACGGCTCAACAGCTCCGCGTATTCGACTATCCACGCTGGAATCATTTCAATCACTCGACCAAGGGCATCCAGCGACGAATGCGTCGCTCAAGCCGTCCCGACAGGTAGTTGGACACCAGCGTCACCGCGTAGTACATCGCCGCAGCCGTGAGGTAGAACAACAGGTAATGACGCGTCGAACCCGCGCCCTGCTTGGCGGTGTACAACAGTTCGTTGGTGCCGACCACGCTGATCAGCGCGCTGTCCTTGATCAGGTTGATCCACAGGTTGGCCATGCCCGCCATGGCGTAGGGCGCCATGATCGGCAGCGTGACCCGGCGGAACAGGGCGAAACCATGCAGACCGAAAGCTTTCGCCGCCTCGATCTGGCCATAGGGAATCGCCTGGATCGCCGCGCGGAAAATCTCCGAGGCATAGGCGCCCTGCACCAGGCCCAGCACAACGATGGCCGCCAGCGGGCCGCTGACGTTGACCGCGCCGTAACCCAATTTGGCCATCAACGAGTTGATCAGCATCGAGCCGACGTAATACAGCAACAGAATCAGCAGCAACTCCGGAACCGCACGAAACAGCGTGGTGTAGCCGCGAAACAGTGCAGCGACGGGCCGTGGGCCGTGCAACTTCAGGCAGGCCACGACCAGGCCGATCAGCAGCCCGAGCACAAAGGCACCGGCGGAGATCTGCAAGGTCATCCACAACCCCCGCAACAGCGCCCCGCCCCACCCTGTTTCAGTGAAATTGATCAACTCGAACATGGCTGGCATTTCAGTCTCCGTTGATGAATCGGATGTCTGCCGCTATTTCCATGGGTAAAGGCCCCACCTGTGGGCGCGAGTCTGCTCGCGATGGCGCTCGGTCATGGACACCGCGCATCGCGAGCAGGCTCGTACCCACAGGGGAACACCCTCAGAATGCAGGCTTCACACTGGTACCGAAGTAGTGCTCGGAGAGGTCGTCGTAGTCCTTGCTGGCCAGCAGGGTAGTGATCGCCTTGTCGAGCCGCGCCTTGAGCTCGGCGTCATCCTTGCGCAGGCCGGCACCCACGCCCTTGCCGAAGATCGGGTCGTAGGGCACGGCGCCGAGGTAGGCCAGGTCCTTGGCATCCGGCGTCTTGACGAAAGCCGCCATCGCCGTGCCGTCCGCCATCATCAGGTCGATGCGCCCGGCGATCAGGTCGGCGTTGGCCGAATCCTGAGTGTCGTAGTACTTAACGTCGGCGATTTTCTCGTAGTACGTCTTCAGGTAACTGGCGCTGACCGTCGAGTTCTGCACCCCGATGGTCTTGCCCTTGAGGTCATCCGGATACTTTTTCACCGACGCCTCTTTCGGCCCGACAATCGCGATCACCGAGTCGTAGTACGCCTTGCTGAAGGCGATCTGCTTCTCACGTTCCTCGGTCACCGACATCGAGGAGAAAATCACGTCGATCTTCTTCGCCAGCAACGACGGGATGATCCCGTCCCACGCCACTTCCTTGATCTCGCACTCGGCTTTCATTTCGCTGCACAACTTGTGGATCAGGTCCACTTCGAAGCCTTTCCACTCACCGTTGGCCTGTTTCTCGGTGTACGGCGGATAGGGTTCGGCGGCGACCGCGAACCTGATCGGCTGGGCCTGCGCCGCACTCATGCCGGCCAGCATTACGCAGGCCACGCCGGTCAACCAGTTTGCCAAACGTCGATTTCCCATGATGTTTCCCCGTCTTTTCATGATGCGTTAGCGAGTTTGATGAGCGTTGACGAACTGTCGGCAACGTTCACTGCGTGGGTGTACGAACACTTCATCCGGCGAACCGGTTTCCTCGATCAATCCCTGGTGCAGGTAGGCGATTTTGCTCGACACGTCGCGGGCGAACGCCATCTCGTGCGTGACCAGGATCATGGTCCGGCCCTCTTCCGCGAGGGAGCGGATAACCCGCAGCACTTCACCGACCAGTTCCGGGTCGAGCGCCGAAGTCGGCTCATCGAACAGCATGACTTTGGGGCGCATGGCCAGGGCGCGGGCGATGGCCACTCGCTGCTGCTGTCCGCCGGAGAGAAACGCCGGATACTCGTTGCGCTTGGCCGAAAGACCGACGCGCTCCAGCAAGGCTTCGGCCCGCTCAATGGCTTCGGCACGGCTTTCGCGCAGGACCTGGGTCGGTGCTTCGATGAGGTTTTCCAGCACGGTGCGATGGGGCCAGAGGTTGAAGTTCTGGAACACCATGCCCAGGCTCGAGCGGATCCGCACCAATTGCCGGGTGTCGGACACCAGCGGTGCACCAGGGCGTGTGTGGTTGAGTTGAATGCTCTCGCCGTCCACCAGAATGCGCCCCTGGTCGGGCACTTCGAGCATGTTGATGCAGCGCAGCAAGGTACTTTTGCCCGAGCCGCTGGCGCCGATCAGCGAGATCACATCGCCTTCACGCGCCGTCAGCGAAACCCCCTTGAGCACCTCGATATTGCCGAAGCGTTTGTGCAACTGGTCGACTTCGATCATGGTCCTGGCCACCGCCGGCTCAGCCGCCGCTGCACTGTGGGTCACCGAAGCGAGGCGCGGTCGCGGCGCTTCGCCGTGCAGCACGCGGACGAAATCGCGAATGCGCTGGCAGGCCTGCGCCAGGCGCTCTTCACCCAGGGTGAACGAGAGCCGGACAAACCCCTGCGCTGGCTCACCGAACGCCGCCGCGTCCAGCACCGAGACCCTGGCCTCGCGCAACAGACGCCAGGCGAACTCCAGCGAGGTCAGCCCGGTGGCGCGCACGTCGATCAGCACGAACATGCCGGCATCGGGAGTCAGCACCGAAATGCCCGGACAATCCGCCAGCCCGGCCACAACCAGATCTCGCCGGTGGCGATAGATGTCACGCATGCCGTGGGTGACTTCGTCATGGGCCTGCACCGCCTTCAGCGCGGCTTCCATGACGAATCCCGGCAAGCCGTAGAGCATGCTCAGCACCAGGTTTTCGGCGTGGGCCACCAGGGCCTGGTCGGCCACGATCCAGCCCGTGCGCCAGCCGGTCATCGCATGGGATTTCGACAGGCTGCCGATCACCACGCAGCGTTCCGCCATCCCGGGCAACGCCGCCAGGCTCACGTGTTCGCGCTCGAACGCCAGGCTCTCGTACACCTCGTCCACCACCACCCACAGGTCATGGGCGATGGCGAGGTCGGCGATGCCCTGCAGCTCTTCGCGGCTCAGCACCACGCCGGTGGGGTTGTTGGGGTTGGACAGAAAAATCGCGCGGGTGCGCGGGGTGATGGCCTTGGCGAGCACGGCGGCGTCGAGCCGGAAACCGGCATCCGCCGAACACGGCACCCGCACCAGGGTGGCGCCGGAGGCCTTGAGCGTCGCCTCGTAGGTCACGTACATCGGGTCGAGGGCAATCACCTCGTCGCCCGCGTTGAGCAGGCACATCGACGTGGCGAACAATGCGTTCTGCGCACCGGCGACGATGATCACGCTGGACGCCTGCAACTCACGGTCGAACAGCTTGCCGTAGCGCTCGGCAATGGCCTCGCGCAGCGCCTGGCGACCGGCGATCTCGGTGTAGTGGGTGTCGCCTTCGCGCAAGGCCTGGACCGCTGCCTCGGTGATGAAATCGGGGGTGGGGAAATCCGGGTCGCCCACGCTGAGGATGATCACATCCTCGCCCCGGCGCTTGGCTTCGTACGCCGCGTTGTGAATATCCCAGGCGGCAACGCCATCGCCTGCAATCCGCTCAACAAAGGGTGAAAACCGCATGCCAGTGCCTCGTTCGAAGGGAAGAAACGCAAGCCCGCAACCAACCGGGGGGTGGTGGAGCCAACATAGTCGAAGCTGAACACTCGTTCAACAGAAAAGTCCGGCGTGTTCGCGTTCAGCGTAAACAGGTCGTTTTCACGACAGTCGAGCCGTTTTACTGGGAAAACGAAGATCCCCTGCAGGCGCGAGCTGGCCTGCGAATGGTCGTCAATGATGACGCCGGTCGCCTGAGTGCCCGCGTTGTCCGCAGGTATCTGGCGAGCAAGCTCGCTCTTGCAGTTACATCAGCGCGCAGGCGTGCCTGAGCTCGATCAGGGTCACGCCGGCCTGGGCAAACCCACGGCCCAGGTCGCGCTCCAGTTCATCGAGGCTCTGCGGCTCGTAAACGGTGCAACCGAAGGCTCGGGCCAGCAGTGCGAAATCGGGGTTGCGGGGCAACACGCCGACCGGTTCGATATCGAGGCTGAGCATGTCGTCGCGGATCTGCCCCAGTGCGTCGTTGTTCCACAGCAGCACCACCAGCGGGCTGTCCAGTTCTTCGACGGCGGTGGCCAGTTCCTGCACGGTGTAAAGGAAGCCGCCGTCCCCCACCAGCACCAGGCCGGGTCGCTGCGGTGCGCCGAACTTGGCGCCGATACCGGCGGGCAGGCCATAACCGAGGGTGCCGTAGCCGGTGGGGTGCAACCAGCTGCGGATGCCCCGGCTGGCAAACGCATAGTTGCCGGTGTAGGCCAGTTGGGTCATGTCGCTGCAGATGAACGTATCGGTGGGCACCGCGGCGGCGATGCGGTCGAGAATGCGCTGGTGCAACGCTTGCAGTTCACCGTGGCCGGCTCGCAAGGCATCTTTCAGACGGGCTACCGCGTCGACCGCTGCGCGAGATTCGCGTGCGGTGTCGGGCAGTCGCGTCAGCAAGGCACCCAGGGTCTGTTGCGCGTCGCCCTGCAAGGCGACGGCACAGGGGTAGAAATCGTTGAACTTGCGCGGATCGATGTCGATGCGGATCACCTCACCGCTCAACGGCAGCCGCTCGCGCCAGTAATCGGTGTCGGCCATTTCCGTGCCGACCGCCAGCACCACGTCGGCTTGCGCGATCAGCTCCCAACCCGGTTGAACACACAGACTCGCGCCGGCCAGCAAGGGCGCGTCCGACGCCAGGCCTTTGCCGGCGACGCTGGTAAACAGCGGTGCGCCCAGGCGTTCGCTCAGGACCTGCAATTCGGCACCCGCCCCCAATGCCCCGCCGCCGGCGATGATCATCGGCCGCTGGCTGCCCTGCAGGCGTCGCGCCGCTTCATCCAGCACTTGGGCAGCGGGCAGACCGCGTCCGGGACGACGCACCACCTCGCCGCTCCAGTCACGGCCGATCGCCCCGGACAGCACGTCCAGCGGCACAGAAATATGCACCGGCCGCGGCCGTTCGCTGTCGAACACGGCAAAGGCACGGGCGATCAGCTCGGGCAGATCGTCGGTGCTCAAGGCCACCGCCGAAAACGCGGTGATGGGTGCCGTGATTGCCCGTTGATCCTGGGTTTCGTGCAGGCACCCCCAGCCTTTGCCAAGGCTGGCGGTGTGGTTGACGCTGGAGATCACCAGCATCGGGATCGAGTCGGCGTAGGCTTGACCGATGGCCGTCGCCGCGTTGGTGACGCCAGGGCCGGTGATGACGAAGCACACCCCCGGTTTGCCGCTGATCCGCGCGTAGCCGTCGGCCATGAACCCGGCGCCCTGTTCATGACGGGTCAGCACATGGCGGATACCGCTGCCGGGCAAGCCGCGATACAGCTCAAGGGTGTGCACACCGGGAATGCCGAACACGGTATCGACCCCGTAGTTGGCCAGCAGGCGCACCAGGGCCTGGCCGCCAGTGAGGGTCGTGGATGAAGCTTGCCGGGTCGATTGTGAACTCATGCCAGCCCTCGTCTTGTTGTGCTGTTGAGGTGGAAGATGCTGCCGATATTAAACACTCGTTCAACAGTGAGGCAATCTTTTCCTGTGTCGCGAAAAAACCTCGCAAACGGCAAATAATTCATTGATTTACAAAGGTTTTATAGAGAACAGCAGCGCTGTCGGGCGGCGCCTGTTACATCTTCGAACATTCAGGCGGCCAAGGACGCGGCGCCAGTGAACAGGTACCCCGCCCCATGGATGGTGATGATCAACTCGGGTTCGGCCGGGTTGTCATGCAGCTTGCGCCGCAGGCGTCCGACCAGCACGTCGATGGAGCGATCGTTGGGCAGCCATTCGCGGTTGCGCAACTGGTCCATCAACTGGTCGCGGCTCAAGGTCAGGCCACTGTTGCGCATGAACAGATTGAGCAACTGGAACTCGCCGTGGCTGAGCAGGGTTTCGCGACCGTCACCGGCCTGCAGGCGCCGACGATCGGTGTCGAGGGTCCAGCCGGCAAAACGCTTGAGGTGTGAGTCGGGCTGGATGAGCGGCCGTGCCGGCTGCACACGACGCAGCAGGTTGCGGGCGCGGGCCACCAATTCGCGAGGGAGCACGGGATGGATCAGGTAATCGTCGGCGCCACCTTCCAGCGCCGCGAGGCGTTCGCCGTCACCGCCCACCAGGATGATCCCGACCTCGGAACGCTCACGCCACTGGCGCGTCAGGGCCAAGGCGTCCGGCCACTGCGCATCGAGCAGCACCAGCCCGACCGAGGCCCCCTCGAGGCACGCTTCGGCCTGATCGACCGAGCCCGCCACGTGGACCTCGAACCCGTGCGGGTCGAGGCTCATCCGCAACGGTTGGTGGACCTGCGGATCGTCACTCGCAATCAGCACACACCCCGTCATGACCTGGCTCCTGTTCGTATTTTTTTGGAATTTTGCGAAGCAGTGCCTGCACTCTAGCGCCTGCTGAACACTCGATCAACAAGAAACGATCACGCCTGGACGAAGCGTCGATAACCGCCCATTTGCAGGCCATCGACCCATGCCTCGCAAATCTGCACACCCTGGGCCGGGGTGAACGTACTGGGGTTGAGCCCGCATTCCAGCCACAAGCCGTCGAGCAAGGCGCTCAGGCCGATGGCCGCCAGGCCGCTGTCGAAGGCGTCCCAGCCCTCCTCCTGTGCCAACAGGCGTAAAGCGTCTCCCATGATCGTGCGGTACTCGCCATAGGAATGATCGTGGGCGCGGTTGATCGCATCGGCGGTTTTCACCGCCCCCCAGAACGCCAGCCAGGCTTCGAGCAGTTCCGGGTCGAGCATGCGCGGGGAGAACGACGCCTCGAAGAACGCCGACAGATGCTGGCGTGCACCGTCGCCCGCATTCGCCACTGACTCGCGCAACAGGCTCATCACCTGCCCGGTGATGTGCAGGTAGGCGTCGGCCACCAGTTCATCCTTGCCAGCGTAGTGATGGCTGATCAACCCCACCGACACCCCGGCCTCGGCGCAGATCTTGCGGATCGAGGTGCCGACAAAACCGTACTTTTTCAGACACGTCAGCGTCGCGGCCACCAGATTGGCCTTGCGCAACTCGGGGTCCATGCGCAGGAAACGCGCTTCCTCAGCCATAGTGTTCCAGCCCTTCAGAAATTCGATGCCTGACGGTACAGCATTGCGTCAGCGCAGGGGATACAACGCCTCGTCGAACTGCGCCAGGCGCGGGAAAACCAGCGGCGAATCCTGTTCCAGATGTGTCAGGCGCCGATGGTAATCGGCCAGGAACTGCTCGCGCGCTGCGGCGCTGATGTAGGGCACGTGCCAGGCCACAAACGGCGGCAGGACGTCCAGGCCGACGTACGCCAGCGTGCCGCGCAGCAGCGGGCGCAGCATGTCTTCCAGTGGCCCGTGGATCGCGCCGTCACCGAACATGTGCTCGCGCCCGCCGAGGGTCACGGTGACCAGTGCCTTCTTGCCCGCCAGGCCGCCCTGATCGTAGAAGCGCTTGCCGCCGTAACAGACGCCGGACACCAGCACCCGGTCGATCCAGCCCTTGAGGATGGCCGGCACGGAGAACCAGTAGATCGGAAAATTCAGAATCAGCAGGTCGGCCCACAGCAGCTTGTCCAGTTCCTGCTGGATGTCCGGGGCCAGGCTCTGGCGCTTGACGCTCAGCCGCTGTTCGAGGGCGTACACCAGATAGTCGGGGTTGTCCCGCTCGGAAAAGTCTTCGGCGCTGGCCACCGGGTTCCAGTTCATCGCGTACAGATCGGAGACCTGCACAGTGTGACCCTGAGCCTCCAGGGTCTGTACCGCCTGATCGCGCAACGCGCTGGTGAAGGACTGCGGTTCGGGGTGGGCGTGGAGCATCAGTACATTCATGGGGGCCGCCTTTTGGCAATCGATTTCAGGGTCGTACATCAGGCCAGGCGGATCAGCGCATCCACCGCTACCGCGCCTTCGGCATTGACCAGCAAAGGGTTCACATCCAGCTCCAGCAAGCGCTCGGCATTCTCGACGGCGTAATCCGCCACCGCCCGGATCGCCCGCACCAGCGCCGGCATATCCACCGCCGGCCCGCCACGAAAACCGCTGAACATCGGCGCGCAACGCAACCCCAGGAGCGCGTCGTGAATGGCCTGATCGGTGGTGGGCAACAACAGGCTGCGACTGTCTTTGAGCAGCTCGACCAGAATCCCGCCGGCGCCGATCACCAGCGCCAGGCCGAAGCCGGTTTCGCGCTTGATGCCGACGATCAGTTCCGCCAGCGGCGCTGGCGCCATGCGCTCGAGCAGGACCTGATCGAAGACCAGGGTCGGTGCCCGCTGCGCCAAGTCGTTGCGCATGCGCTCGAGCGCGCAACTCAACGCGTGCTCGTCCTTGAGGTTGAGGGCGACGCCACCGGCTTCGGTCTTGTGTGGCAGGTCGGCGCTGACCACCTTGAGCACCAGCGGATAACCGAGGCTGCGCGCCTGCTCCAGGGCCTGTTCGGGGCGGCACAGGCGCGCATCGGGCAACGGCAGGCCAAACGGGCGCAAGGCTTGTTTCGATTGCCACTCATCCAGGCATTTTCCCTCCCCGGGCGACGCTGGCGGACAGATCAGCGCCAGCGCCGATTCGCCACCCTCGAGCACGGCATCGCGGCGCGCGCGGTAATGGGCGATGCGTGCCCAGGCGGCCAGCCCATCCTCGACCCCTTGCAGCGCCGCAATGCCACGGGCATGCAAGCGCTCGCGGGCACTGGCCGGCAGCAGTTCGGGGAACGCCGAGGTGACAAAACCGGTCTTGCCATGCCTTTGCAGCCCTTCGCAAAACAGCTCCAGCAGCAGGTCGCATTCCTTGCGTTCGCCGGTGAATTCGGCGGGATAGTCGAGCACCAGCAACGCCGCATCAGCCGGGGTACGCAGGACCGTATCGAGCATTTTTTCCAGGGCCTCGCGGTCCCCCCAGATCGCCGTTGTGAAGTCCAGCGGGTTGA